>JAEEGI010017069.1_pt1 | contig 14946 bp, 8 predicted proteins | sample 8958751 | NCBI WGS metagenome assembly JAEEGI01 (sample SAMN16246545, study PRJNA631951) | gut metagenome | biome: gut microbiome; feature: rumen; material: KS-attached | host: Bos | place: Iran: Karaj | collected 2018-10
GGGAATAGCTCATTTTATCGGACACCAATCATCTGGGATAAATCCAAAAGTCTTTATTATAGACGATGACATCTTATTTGATGTTCGGGGCGATGTTATAATCATTGACAATTGATTATGATTGATTATTTGTTGCTTTTTAAAAGCCCGATCGGAGATTATTGAAAGCCTGAGCGGACTATCAATTTTTCCCGAGAGGGCTTAGTGTTCGCTCGGGATTATTTATGGGTCCGCTCGGGATTATTAACAAGTTCATTCGGGCTAATTAACGCCGTGAAACATCAAATCGTGTTTAAAGCATGTAAAAAGTGGTTCCATAAAACATTCTTTCGTTGTGATTTGCTTAAAAATTAGTATCTTTGCAGTGGCACAAACATCAATACTGGTTACATCCATATCGGCGGGCAAGTTGTGATTTGCTTAAAAATTAGTATCTTTGCAGTGGCACAAACATCTGCATAAGTATGCAGCGCGGGGAGTATAAGTTGTGATTTGCTTAAAAATTAGTATCTTTGCAGTGGCACAAACATCAAGGAGACGGGCTACGAAAAGCTGAAGGTGTTGTGATTTGCTAAAAAATTAGTATCTTTGCAGTGGCATAAACATCCTGTTCTCTGAAGGCGAAGGCACCATCACAGTTGTGATTTGCTAAAAAATTAGTATCTTTGCAGTGGCATAAACATCTCGATTGCCAAAAATCGGCTGAATGACAAACAGTTACAGAGAAAATTAGAAAAGAAAAAATGCCGCTGTATGAAAGGAGGTTTTCGCGGAAAAGGCGAATTCCTCCTTTTCTAAAACAACTCCAGTTGTTGGCCTGGCGCATTGGGATGTTGGGGCTTTGTGCCAAAGAACAACTCGATGTTGCCAAATTGTTTATCAGTGATACACATAATGCCAACCTTCCCAAATTCGGGCAAGATGGCTTTCACTCGTTTGCGATGAACCTCTGCATTCTCCATGCTGGCACAATGGCGTACATAGATGGAAAACTGAAACATGGTGAACCCGTCTTGAATGAGACGCTTGCGGAATTTGGTTTATTCTTAGCACCACCACTCCAATGTCCTCAATGGGGCGTGTCACCTCAGCAGCCTTCTTGAAGTCCTTAGTCAGGTTGTCGGTCTTCTCCACCTCAGGTAGTTTGATGACCAGTTGGTCATCTCTCAACGAGAGGTAGGCAGGATTGCTGAAACATAGGGTTTTCTTTATCATATGCTAATATTCTCCAATAGCGACGATGCTTCCAAGATGATTTAAACGAACCTTCACTATCCCATCTAAATCTTGAATGGATCGTATGCGTTTCCAAGTAATATCACGTAATGCGTTATCAGATTCGACATTTGTTTCCAAATGATGACGGAATCCATAATCTCCTGTTGTGAATTTCTGTACACGATACAGATTAGGGCTAATTGTACTCCAATTGTTAGCATTAAGCAGGTCTATTTCTTGTGGATTGAAACCTGTCTTTTCATTAGGAAATACAAAATACTCATTTTGTTTCATAGAGAACAAGAATTCCCATCCTTCAGAACGTCTGTATAACTTGTCAACAATCGGATAACCGAGAATTGCTCTTGTTGTTGCCTCATAAAATGAAACGACGTGCTCCTGCAACTTTCCGTCTTTATCTCTGAATACAGCTACATGATGATTGTTGCCAGTATTAACATAATCACTAGGAACAGGATTACCATTCTCGTCCTTAATGATACTACCCTCAATATTTCTCTTTATTCTTACGGGTTCTCCATTAGCAATTCCTCTAATCTTCACTCTCTTGATAGCAATTCCTTTTTCCTTATTCAGCCAAATTGGATTTTCATCGAGGTTAGAGAATGCCTTAGCTGCATCGCCACCAAATTCATCCAATCGCTGTTGGAGTATCGTGCGTATCTTGGCGTCTATCACTTTATCGATCTTCAGATCTTTATCAACAGCTTTCTTGATGGTGAAGACATCTACTTTTTTGTAGAGCTTTACCTTTAGAGGTACTGCATAAGAATGGTCTTCATTGAGCCAAATAGGATTCTTTTCCAAGCTATTCTTTCCAGCGAATGCTTTCTTGGGATCGTCATTAAACTCGGCCAATCGTTTCAGTAAGGCTTCGCGACATTTTTGATTAGATACACGCAAGATGACATCTTCTGTGAATTTTCCATCCACCTTTCTATATTCAGCCTCATAGCTACATATCTTACCATAGACTGTTTCATTATGCAAAGCACCACGAGGCGTTAGCTGTACCTTCTGTTGATGGCCATCCCTGGTCTTACCCTTGTTGATGTTCTTTGTGACAACCTTGTTCTTTGCCTTGATGGATACTAGAATACTTTCAAGATGTTTCTTGGCTTCAGCCCTGAATTCATTTAAAGGCATGGGAGCATTGAAAACCAGTTTACGGTCTTTCTCGTCGCGATGTAGCTCTTTCTGTTCAATGCCATAGATACTACTCGACTTATCACTACGGGCATTCATATTACTGAGGTATTGTACGATACTTTGTTTGGTAAAGGCGATAGTCAGTGCATCCATTGCGTGATGGCGATGGTCATTACGTTTAGTCCAGTCTTTAATACGCCTGACGATGTTGCCGTTCTTGTCCGTATAGCTTTCAGTTAACCCAAGAGCATCATATTTGTTCCAATTCAACTCCTGCATGATATTGACTAATTGCCAGTCTTCACGAAGACGACTTGTAACAGCACCTGTCGTCGTTACGACAAATGGTACTAATTTCTCCAATATCTCACGGGCTTTTCTTGCAATAAACTGTGAATCACGCAGGTCACGCTCCAAGAAGTCTGATGGAATATCTTCTTCCTTCATTAGCAGATTGTTGCGTTTTGTTCTTGATATGACTTTCTGAGCAAATAGTTCTTCTATTCTGCTTTCATAGTCAACCAAGTATTTCTCATCATATTTGCCTGCCACATAGTCGTAAGCAGTCATATTGCCTTTTTCAATATTGATGTCACGAACTTCAAGTGTCTTGTTTGAGAATGAATCGTCAAATAGTCTCGACTGTGGAATAATATGTTCAATGTCGAAACGCTTGCTGAAGATTTCTTCCCTTGGAATATAGGTATTGGAATAGAGCGTTTTGTAGCCATTCATCTTTAACTCATTGTAGAGTTTATATCTTAAAATATCGTTTCGAGTAACGTGCTGTATTCCGAATTCCTCTTCGAGTTCCTTGCGTAGTTTCTCGCTTTCTGCGGTGTTCTTTCTGATAGCAGCATCCAATAACTCACGCTCTTCCTGACTCTTCTTCAGTTCTCGGGCCATCTCGATTCGGATTTCATCTGGCTTGCCATATGTCTTGATAATCTCATTGATGACGTTAATCATCTGGTTCAGAATTTTCTCAACCACAGGATTACGAAGGCTGTTACGCTTAATGATATCCAAACGGGATTTGTATTCCTTGTTGACAAGTTCTTCTTTAGTTAATGAACGGGCTGAATGATTGTATCCAGCCATCTTGCAGGCCTCGCTATATTCATAGCCTTTCATCATGTGAGGCAGAATCTTGCGGATAGCTTTGGCACTCAGGCTACCATAGTCGAGAGCAAGTGATATGTTAGCAAGAACGCTAGCATATTCTTTCTCAAAGCCGCATAGCTCTTGGATCTTTACCAGCAGAGCTTCATTGCCTGTAACAGATTTGTCGCCAGTATAAGAGTAAAGCAAATGCCACAAACGATAAGTGGGTTGCTGCTCCAAAGCCTTGCCTTCGAGTAAAGGATTGAATGACAGAAAATCGGTCTTATAGCCTAAGCCATTGAATATCTCAATTATGATTGATTTAGCATCATCAGCTGGCATCTTGGAGAAATCATAATCACCATTTCCTGTCAGGCTGATAATGTCTTGATAGGCCTTGAATAGCGTAGCCATTGTCCTATTGCCTTCCACCTCTTTATAATTTAGGTCAAGGCTCTTGGGATTATCAAACAATAGCTTGAGGACATCCCTTTTGCTCATCTTGTCTTTAATGGACAGCTCATTGTACAGGATATCTTTCTCTTCCTGGGTTAAGAATCTGTTTAGAGCACCCGTCTCGGCGTCATCAAAGAGGGATGGTTGTGTTTTGTCTTTCGTGATTCTCTTTCTTTGGTGACCAACTACAGAAACCTGTAGATTATTCAGAATCTGCCAAATCTTGAAATCTTGGAATAAAGGTGAGGATTTGGGGCATACTTTACATCCTGTTTGGATGGTCTTTTTCTTGCCATCGATAGTAACATCTCTTTCAGTATGTTCCAACTCACAATAGCTAACGAGATTCTTACAACTCTTCAAGTCGCGCTGATAGAAGATGATAATGTCGCGTATTTCTTTTTTGAGTTCTGGAGTAAGTTCAGAATGATATTGAGACTGTTTTTCCCAGATAGCTTCAAACTCATCCATATAGTCCTGACGATAGAAGATGATATTGGTCAGGCTGTTGTTAGGATCCTTATCCAGTCGCTGCATCAAGTATTGACCTATCGTCTGGTGATTGAAGTAGAGCTCCTTACTTCTGTCGCTAATCATAGCCAAGCGTTTGCTGGAGTTATTGATAGCCCCGTTGATATCTGCTAAAGCATAAGCAACTTCCTCAATATCCAGTTGGTGCTTCAAGGCTTCCGTTCGCCAGATGAGTGACTGGGCATAGCCCTCCTTGCCGCTATTCTTTGCTGTATATATCTGATGAACTCCATAGAAGGCTCCAGATGTTTGAGTCTTGTTGAATCCATGAATAGACGATTTGAAATCGTCAGTCAGGATGTTGGGGTAGAAAGCTGATTGTACCTCCCATATCTTATCAAACTCTGCCTGTAAGTCTGAACGATAGAACGTTGGCCTGTTTCTCTTACCTTTATTATATAGGTCTAGCAGAAGTTGTCCTGGTGTCAGATTCTCTTCATAGAGCCTCTTGGCAATCTCCATTCCGTCAATCAGTTCGCCCTCTTCGCCATCCTTTACTTTTCTACTACTTTTATAGCCACGTTTTTTATTGATCATCAGCAAGACACGTGCAAAGTCTTCCAATGATATTTCTTCCGTTACAGCCTTGGCTCTGGCTCTATAGGTATGGAAGGTAGTATTGTTGCCCTGTTCAAATAAGGGAGTCTCATCTGAGATAATATGATGTTCTAACAGGCATTCTATCAGATTCTTTCTGCGTAACTTATAGCGCTGAAGATTACGATGCATACTACGCTTCATGCGTCTGTCAGCATTAGTTGTGATAGACTTACCCCTCTCGAAGTTGGACTTTTCATCAACAGTTAAAGGATTAACCCTTACGCCAAGTCGGATAATTGATGAAGACTCATTTTCGTTTTCCTTTTCATTGACTAATGCCCATCCAATGCTTGTTGTGCCCAAGTCAAGACCCAGAATTCTCTTCATAATTTTAAGCTTTTTAGTTATTTTGCTACAAAATTACAAATTTCTTTTGAAACATATGGTGCATTCAAAGAAAAAGTGTTATCTTTGCAGCACTAATTTTAAGCAAATCACAATAAGGATTATTCCGTTGTGAAAACATTAGGTCCTGGGTCATCGTCCTTAACGGTGACCTTTTTTGTTGATTATTGCAAAAAGTTTCTAATTACTTTCCCTCGTACCACTGCTTTAGCACGTAGAAGGCTTTCTTCTTCTCGCCTTTGTCGCTGAAGATGCCTTTCCTGTTGTAGTAGTCCTGGATGCCCGGCAGCACGCGGCGGGGCGAACGGAAGTCCTTGAGAATCCACGGCGTAGTGCCAGCTAAACCGTCAATCTTGTCGAGCATGGCGGTATTCTGGATGTAGAGGTTCTCCTGAAACTCCTCGGTCCACCGCTGGTTCTTGGCGCCGTGGTAGCCGTATTTGGCTCCGCCGCCGAACTCACTGATGATGACGGGTTTGTTGTAGGGAATCTCCCACCGCATCTTTGGCGCATCGTTCACGTCACGATACCATCCGACATACTGGTTGAACGACACGACATCCACATACTTGTTCATATTGTCGTTGAGGCGGTTCACATAGTTTGAGGCGCCAGTGACCTCCATGGCCATGGAGATAAGGCGGGTATCGTCCAGACTGCGGGCATACTGGGCGAGGTTGCCTAAGAAGGTGTCGCGCTCCGTGGAGTGAGGTGTCTCATTGGCAATGCTCCAGATGATGACGTTGGCGCGGTTGTGGTCGCGGGCTATCATGTCACGCAGCTGACAGCGGGCATTCTCGTAAGTCGCGGGATTCGTCCAGTCGATAGTCCAGTAGACAGGAATCTCCGACCATACCAATATACCCATCTTCTCGGCCTCGCGAACCATCTCCTCATGATGGGGATAGTGTGCCAGACGTACGAAGTTACAACCCAGTTCCTTGGCCCATGAGAGCAGTGTGCGGGCATCGGCAGCAGAATTGGCACGCCCGCCGCCGTTGGGTTTCTCGTTGTGGATGCTGATGCCTTTCAGGAAGATGGGCTGTCCGTTGAGCAGTATCTGCTTGTCGCGAGTCTCGATGGTGCGGAAACCTATCTCGTCAGCATAGGTTGACGTGTCTAACGAGAGGCGGACGTCATAGAGCTTGGGATGCTCAGGACTCCAGAGCACGAGTTTCTTCCTGCTGACTTTCAGCGTGCCGCTGACCGTACCGTCGGCACCGGTGGTAAACGGCTGTTCAAGTTTCAGTTCGGGAATGCTGACGACAACTTTATGGCCAGCCTCGGCCTTGTTGAGGCGGGCGGAGAAGGCAAGGGTGCAGGTCTTGCCCTTGGCATCGGCAGCAGAGCCACCAGCCACATGCAGGTCGTAGTCTTCAAGGTAAACCGGCGTAACCTTCACCAGCCGTACGTCGCGGGTGATGCCGCCATAGTTCCACCAGTCGAAGATTTGCGTGGGAACATCCTCGGCATGGCGCTTGTTGTCGACCTTGACAACGATGACGTTCTCACCGTCGATGAGCAGGTCGCTGATGTCGAAGTTGAATGGTGTGAAGCCGCCGACATGATGACCGGCCTTCTTGCCATTCACCCACACATGGCAGTCGTAGTTGACGGCGCCGAAGTAAAGCAACGTGCGGTAGTCCTGCATGGGAACGGCCTGAAAGCGTCTCATAAACCATACCGTGCCTTCATAGAAGAAGAGCCGTTCGTCCTGCGTGTTCCAGTCGGAGGGTATCTTCATGGTGGGCGACTGGTCGAAATCGTACTCTATCAAGTCTTCCGGATGCTGCGGCTTGGCATTTCGGAAGAAGCCCCACCGTGTGGGTTTCATGCGGTAGTCGTAGTAGCCTTCTTCCTGGACATCGACGATGTAGTGCCAGTCACCATTGAGTGACATACCCTCGTAAGCCTGCACATTCTGCAGCAACGGCACCTGCGCCTTAGACAAGGGCAAAAGGGCAAAAAGGTAAAACAGTAAAACACCTGATAACTTACCAATCACCTTGTTGTTTGTATTCATTTTGTTCATCATTTTGCTTACTTTTTTACCTTTTTACTCTTTTTCTTTATTAACTATTTACTTTTTAACGCGGTAGATGCGGAACGACATGGCGGGCAGCTTGTCGCTGATGACGCTCTGCTTCTTGCCTGCCTCTACTGCTATGCTTCCCGGCTTCGGCGTAATCAGTTCCGGACGCTGGATGCTGTTCTCATCGTCCATGCCCTGATGACTGAGGGTCAGGGTCTGTGCCGTGGTCTGTCCGCTCATGCCCTTCAGGTTCAGCGTGATGGGCTGTTCACTCATCGACGTGTTGACCACTTTGACGATGACCTCGTTGGCATCCTTGTCGAAGGCGGCTGACGCGAAGAGACCGTTCTGTCCCTCCTGATTGGCCACAGGAACGGCCACGGTTTTCTTACCCTGCTGCTGGCGGGTGGTCAGCGACAGCACGTTAGTACCCTTGTTGGTAGCATACATCTGCTGTACGTAGTAGCTGACGGATTTGAACATCTGCGTCTGGTCGTACCATATCTGGTCAGGGCGCCACTGCCAGCCGTCGACATGGGCGAAGAGCGGAGCGGGAGTCGTCATGTGAACGATGTCGGCATTACGCTCGAAGCCCGTCATGTGGCCAGCCTCAAGAATGGCAGCCTCGTAGTGATTCCACTTCTTGCCCTTGCCGTGACAGGCATATTCGCCGGCAAACACCTTGGGGCCTTTCCGGTCGTACGAGTCATAGCGCAGACCATGACTGAGGAACCACTGTTCGTCGCGGTAGTAGTGCTCGTCGTAGAGGTCCACCTTCAGCTGCTTCATGCGGGGCTGCAGCAGGTCGAAGTCCCAGCCTTCACTGTTCGGACCCGTAGTACCGATGAGTTTCAGGTTAGGATACTTGGCACGCAGGGCATCGCTGAACTTCTTCAGGCGCTCGGTAAACACGGGGCCGTAGCCGCCATGAGCCTCGTCGTAGTCCCACTGCTCGTTGCCAACGCCCAGGAACTTCAGGTTAAAGGGTGCGGGGTGACCCATGTCTGCACGCACCTTACCCCATGTCGTCGTGACATCGCCATTGGCAAACTCCACGAGGTCCAGGGCATCCTGGATGTAGGGGTCGAGGTCGTCGAGTGCTACGTGTACGCCGGGTTTGGTGGGGTCGGGATTCTGGAACTGACAGCTCAGACCGCACGAGATGACGGGCAGCGGTTCGGCACCGATGTCCTCTGCCAACTGGAAGAACTCAAAGAAACCGAGTCCGTACGACTGGTAGTAGTCGGGGAAGTAGCGGTGGTCGAAGGTGTACTCCCAGCGGTTCTGGTTCAGCGGACGGTTCTCAACGGGTCCAACGCTGTTCTTCCACTGGTAGCGTGTCTCCAAGTCGACGCCCTCGACGATGCATCCGCCGGGGAAGCGGAAGATGCCCGGGTGCAGGTCTTCCAAAGCCTGTGCCAGGTCGCGGCGCAGACCGTTCTCGCGATTCTTATAGGTATTGACGGGGAACAGCGAGATATGTTCCAGACAGACGCTGTTCGGTCCATGCAGATAGATGCGCAGTTTGGCATGCTTCAGCGTTTTCGGCGATGTCAGCACCACAGAATACTTCTGCCATTCCGTCGAGGTGATGTCTAATGTCTGCTCGACAAACTCCTGGCGTTCGTCCATCGAGTTCTCCTGGATGAGTTGTACGCGAATGGTAGCCTTGCTCTTGGGTGCCTTGGCCCAGACGGAGAAGCGGTACTGCTCGCCTTTCTTCACGCCGATGCCGAAGTAGCCCTCGTTCACCAGACCGGTACGGCGGTCGCGATGGCCCGGATCAATCAGTTCAACGTAGTAGGGACAGCGCTGGAACGGTCCGTCGTCCTTCACGTCGACACAGCCGAAGGTCTGCCACCCCATCAGGTGCTGCGGAAACTCAAACGAGCGGTTCTTTACCAGTTCACCATACAGTCCACCGTCAGCGGCATAGTTGATGTCCTCGAAAAAAATACCATACATGGTCGACTGGATGGGCGCACCCAATTTCTTGGTGTTGACGTCCATCGTCATCTGTGCCATTGCAACGAGGGTTGTACTCATAGCGACGGCCAATGATAAGAGCTTTTTCTTCATTTTCTTTTGTCTAATTTCAAAGTATTGTTTAATAGCTTGTTTCACTTTGCAAAGATAGTAATAAAAATTGAAAATTAAAAATTTTCACTTTTCAATTTTCCATTTTCAATTTATTTCATACCTTTGCAGGCGATTATGAAAGAAAACAAAGCGCTCATAGCGCATCTCAGTATGTTCGGTGCCTGTGCCGGCTGGGGACTGATGGCCCCTATCGGCAAGGATGCCATGACACACGGCTTCGACGGCATTACGCTGGTAACATTCCGCGTAGCCGGTGCATGTATCCTGTTTTGGATAGCATCGTTGTTTGCCAAAAAGGAGTATGTGCCTCTGAAAGACAAGCTGATGTTCATCGGTGCCGCCCTGTTCGGGCTGTTGTGCAACCAGTGCTGCTACACGATGGGACTGAGCATCACGTCGCCCATCAATGCCTCTATCGTCACGACGTCGATGCCCATCTTCGCGATGATTCTGGCGGCACTGATACTGAAGGAGCCCATTACGGGCAAGAAAGCCTTAGGTGTATTGATGGGGTGTAGCGGAGCCTTGATACTGATACTGACCTCGGCAGCCCATGCCGACGACAGGGTCGGTGACATCCGCGGCGACCTGCTGTGCCTGTTTGCGCAGTTCTCGTTTGCGCTCTACCTGTCACTGTTCAATCCACTTATTCGCCGCTATAACGTCTTCACCATCAACAAGTATATGTTTTCGTGGGCCGCTCTCATGCTGCTGCCCTTCACCTTCGGGCATGTCAGCGACGTACTGGCAAAGCCCATTCCCGCCACGACGTGGTGGGAAGTGGCGTATGTTGTCGGAGTAGGTACGTTCTTAGGCTATATCCTGACCATGATAGGACAGCGTACCCTACGCCCCACGGTGGTCAGCGTCTATAACTACGTGCAGCCCATCGTGTCAGTGGCAGCGTCGCTACTGATGGGTATCGGCGTGCTGAAGGTCACCCACGGTCTTGCCGTCATCCTTGTCTTCAGCGGCGTGTGGTTAGTCACGAAGTCCAAGTCCAGGAAGGACCTGGAAAGTAAAAGGTAAAAGTGACTACTCCTCCCTGTCTCCTTCTTTATCGAACCAGAAGTCTACCAGACGGATATCAAAGATGAGTGTACTATAAGCAGGAATCAAGGAAGCGACTGTCGTACCATAACCTAACTGATAGGGAATGGTGACACGCCAATGGTCGCCCCTGTGCATGTGCTGCACGGCGGTCGAGAAACCCGCTTTCACACCATTCACGGCAAATGTTGCAGGCATGTCGACGTCCGGGTCAAAGACGGTGAGCCAGCTGCGATCAAACTCATAACCGGCGGGATAGTCGTCCGTAGGGATGAGCCGTCCGCTGTAATGCACCTGCACGGAGTCGGTGTAGTACGGGCATGTCGTGCCTTCACCACGCTCCAAGACATCTACAACGATGCAGTTCGTATAGTCTATATCGCTCAGCGACATGCTGGAAGGCTGCGACCAGTTAGGCAGGACGAAGGCATTGTCCGTTGCCGGGATGTGACTGTGGTAGGCTTTCTTGAAATACTCATCGTTCTCCCTTTTCCACTCGTCAGAGTCAAAAGCCTCATCGTCGCTTTCACTGCAGGAGGCCAATAAAGGCAAAAGGGCTAAAAGGTAAAAAGGAAAACCTTTTACCCAGCCCTTTACCATTATCTTTATTACGTTCATTCTCACTTGTTAACCAATTAACATTCTTACCTTCTTGACCTTACTGCAGTTTCTTCAGCAGGCTGGCGATGCTCACCTTGTCCTCAATGATGCCGTTAAGGTCCTCAATGCGGACACGCTCCTGCTCCATGGTGTCGCGGAAGCGGAGGGTGACACAGCCATCATTGAGCGTGTCGTGGTCAACGGTGACGCAATACGGCGTACCGATGGCATCCTGACGACGGTAACGCTTGCCGATGGAGTCCTTTTCGTCATACTGGCAGTTGAAGTGGAAGCGCAGCATGTTGATGATCTCACGGGCCTTTTCGGGCAGTCCGTCTTTCTTCACCAACGGCATCACGGCGCACTTCACGGGAGCCAGAGCTGCGGGCAGCTTCAGAACGGTACGCGTCTCGCCATTCTCCAGTTTCTCCTCACAGAAGGAGTGACACATGATGGAGAGGAACATACGGTCTACGCCAATAGAGGTCTCGATGACGAACGGCACATAGCTCTCGTTAGTCTGCGGGTCAAAGTACTTGATCTGCTTGCCCGAGAACTTCTCATGCTGTGACAGGTCGAAGTTGGTACGCGAGTGGATACCCTCCACCTCCTTGAAACCGAACGGCATCTTGAACTCAATGTCGGTAGCGGCGTTGGCATAGTGTGCCAGCTTGTCGTGGTCGTGGAAACGGTAGTTCTCAGCGCCAAAGCCCAAAGCCTGGTGCCATGCCATACGCGTCTGCTTCCACTTGGCGAACCACTCCAGCTCAGTGCCGGGCTGTACGAAGAACTGCATCTCCATCTGCTCAAACTCACGCATACGGAAGATGAATTGGCGGGCGACGATCTCGTTGCGGAAAGCCTTACCAATCTGGGCAATACCAAAAGGAATCTTCATGCGGCCGGTCTTCTGCACGTTCAGGTAGTTGACGAAGATACCCTGTGCCGTCTCCGGGCGCAGGTAGACCTTCATGGAACCATCGGCAGAGGCACCCATCTCCGTAGAGAACATGAGGTTGAACTGGCGAACGTCAGTCCAGTTACGCGTGCCGCTGATGGGGCAGACAATCTCCTCGTCGAGGATGATCTGCTTCAGAGCCTCCAGGTCGGGACCCTGCATGGCAGCAGCATAGCGGGCGTGCAGCGCGTCGCGCTTCTCCTTGGTTTCCTTGACGCGCTCGCTGGTCTCCATGTACTTAGCCTCGTCGAAACTGTCGCCGAAGCGCTTGCGGGCCTTCTCAACCTCTTTCTGAATCTTCTCGTCGTACTTGGCAATCTGGTCCTCAATGAGTACGTCGGCGCGATAGCGCTTCTTGGAGTCACGGTTGTCAATGAGGGGGTCGTTGAAGGCATCGACATGTCCTGAGGCCTTCCATATCGTCGGGTGCATGAAGATGGCCGAGTCAATACCCACGATGTTCTCGTGCAGCAGCACCATTGACTTCCACCAGTATTCCTTAATGTTATTCTTCAACTCCACGCCATTCTGACCATAGTCATAGACGGCGCCCAAACCATCGTAGATATCACTGCTGGGGAACACGAAACCGTACTCCTTACAGTGGCTCACGATTTTCTTAAAAACATCTTCTTGTGCCATAAATCTTATTAAATTTGCAAATTTGGCTGCAAAATTACAAAGAATTATTCGGTTTCTGCCTTATTTCCCCCAAAAAACTATCTATTTGAAGTATTTTAACCTTTTCACCGACAGTATAAACACTTTCCACGGTGAAAGGTCAGCGTTAAATAAAGAAAAATCCAGCTGAAAAGTTTGGCAGGCTCTCAGATTTTGCATACCTTTGCACCTTATTATGGACGAAACAATGAACATAGCGGAACAGGAAGTAGCAGTAGCCCAGGAACCTGAGCGGCTGGTGCTGCGCACAGAGGGACTGGTCAAAATCTACGGAAAGCGCACGGTGGTCAACGATGTGAGCTTTGACGTGAAGCAGGGCGAGATTGTCGGACTGCTGGGACCTAACGGTGCCGGTAAGACTACGTCGTTCTACATGACGACGGGACTCATCGTTCCTAACGGCGGACACATCTACTTAGGCGACGAGGAGGTGACGAGCTACCCGGTGTACAAGCGTGCCAGGGCCGGCATCGGCTATCTGGCGCAAGAAGCCTCGGTGTTCCGCAAGATGACGGTGGAAGACAACATCCTGAGCGTACTGGAGATGACGGGCAAGCCCCGCGACTACCAGATGGAGAAGTTAGAGAGCCTCATCAAGGAGTTTCGTCTGCAGAAGGTGCGCAAGAACACGGGCGACCGCCTCTCGGGTGGTGAGCGCCGCCGCACGGAGATAGCCCGCTGTCTGGCCATCGAACCGAAGTTCATCATGCTCGACGAGCCCTTTGCCGGCGTTGACCCCATCGCCGTGGAGGACATCCAGCAGATTGTCTGGCAACTGAAATACCGCAACATCGGCATCCTCATCACCGACCATAACGTGCATGAGACGCTGAACATCACGGACCGCGCCTACCTGCTCTTTGAGGGCCGCATCCTGTTCAAGGGTACTCCTGACGAACTGGCCGTCAACCCCATCGTCAAGGAGAAATACCTCGGTTCGAACTTCGTACTGCAAAAGAAGGATTTCCAAAAAATGGCCGAAGAAAAACGGCGTAAGGAGGCGGCAGAAGAGACGTCATAATAGTGACCAAAAAACAGATAAGATAAAATAATAGCACATGAAAAGATTTTTTACTTTTTTATTATTCGTAGTGACAGTCATCGTTGCCCGTGCAACAGATTACAACGAGCCCATCACAGTCATCGTAAACGGCACGACTTCTGAGCAGACCTGCGTCATTACTATTGTGGAAAACAACGGCATGTATGACCTCACACTGAAGAACTTTGTTCTGAAGAGCGGCGACACCCCGATAGGTGTGGGCAACGTGGAACTGAAAAATATCAAGCCTTATCAGGATGGTGATGCCACACTGCTACTCGCCAACAGAACCATTACCGTCACCCCTGGCGACGATCCCAGTGTAGGATTCTGGATGGCCAGCATGCTGCCTCCCATACCAGTGGTATTAAGAGGAAAGATAGAAGGCGAACACCTGCGCTGCTTCATCGACATTGACATGAAGGAGTCCCTTCAACAGGTCATCCAGGTGGCTATCGGCAGCGGATATCAGCTGCCCAACCAGAGTTTTGAAGCATGGCACACATCATCTGGCAACTACGTCGAGCCTAATGGCTGGCATTCGTTCGAGAGTGCCACAGGTGGCTTCGCAGGTTCGGCCGGTCATCATATCATGAAGTCAGACGATGCCCACTCCGGCGATGCCAGCGCATGCATCATTGCGACATCCCTCTTCGGCATTATAGCCAATGGCACTATGACGACAGGCCGCTTGAACGCCGGTTCGATGTCAGCAACCAGCACAGACAACAATGCTTATCTTGATACGAGCAAGAAGGATGTTGACGGCAATGGCGACCCCTTTTACATTCCCCTGTACTCACGCCCCGACTCTGTGGCCGTCTGGGTGAAGTTCAAGCAGGGTAAGGCTACACCTTCCCACCCTTACGCTACTATCAGCGCCGCCATCACCGACGGCACCTACTATCAGGACCCTGAGGACAAAACCTATTCCAACGTTGTGGCAAAAGCCAAGAACAACAAGATTGCCACTACCGGCGGCAAGTGGGTTCGCATCTCGGCGCCTTTTGTCTATACCAACAAAGCCGTAACGCCTAAGGCAGTGCTGATTACCGTCTC
>JAEEGI010017072.1_pt1 | contig 14945 bp, 15 predicted proteins | sample 8958751 | NCBI WGS metagenome assembly JAEEGI01 (sample SAMN16246545, study PRJNA631951) | gut metagenome | biome: gut microbiome; feature: rumen; material: KS-attached | host: Bos | place: Iran: Karaj | collected 2018-10
AACATTCCACCCTGCACACCAAACATATTAAAACCAACCCCATTGACCGATATTATCTCCGACGGCAAAAAAGTTGATTCGAAAAAATCGAAATGGCGAATTTGAGGAATCGGATTGTCGTTCGCCTCCTCAATATCTTTCTGGCTGACATTCGCCACGAGTCTCAGCCCAATGAAGTTATTAGACAGGACGGGATTGAGCGCAGATCTGACAGCCACTCTGGCAGAATTATTGGCATCCTTCCAATGACCTCCCCTCACACATTTATCCTCTCCGTTATCTGGTCCTGCAGGGTTAGACTGATTATCACCAGCATAATCGCCATACCAGTCCGAGCACCATTCCGCCACATTCCCAGACATATCATAGAGTCCGATCTCATTGGGCAGTTTCTGCTTAACGGGCATGGACGTTGAGGCATTCTGCTCAAACCATCCCAATCCGTCGAGGAAGTCATCGCCTGCGAAAAGCCAATGCCCAGAGAAAGCACCACCTCTTGCCGCAAATTCCCATTCTGCCTCAGTGGGCAGACGGAATGCCATACCGGTCAGTTGATTGAGTTTTTCAATGAACAGCTGACAGTCGTTCCAAGAGACCATCTCCACCGGCGCTTTTGGATTCTGGTTTGCAGAGATGTTCTGTCCCATGACCGCTTTCCACAGTTCCTGTGTGACTTCGGTTTCTCCCATATAAAACGTGTTTACAGCCACACGGCGAACAGGATACTCATCTTTTCTGGATTTACGGTATTGGTCCAAGGTGGCTCCCATCAGAAAAGTACCTCCCTGTACAGCAATCATCTTGAACGGCACACCAGCGACAGTGAGTTCTTTGTCGTTGACACGGAAAGTGGTGTGGTTTAAGAAAGATTGAGCACATAAGGATGCACTGAGGCATAAGAACAAAAAGATAATCGTTTTTCTGAGAAAAGTGGATTTATTATCGAACATATCATTCGGATTTATATATAGAAAAAATTGGATAATAATGTATTAAGCAACAGTAAAAAAAGAACTTAGTAAATTTAATGTCAGGCAATCATTCAAGATTTAAACTTATCTTTTTGGCTCTTTTCCAGCTGTTCATCGGTCATGATGCCCGCATCACTCCCTCTGAACAGCAGAAAAATAGCTCAAAAAACTAAGATAAATTTTCCTAACTTATCCTTCTACTATTACTAAGTTGATTATCAAACCATCAATCACAATGGCACCCATTAAATATTTACAAATTTATTAAAATTAATTCAATATTCAAAATTTTACTAAACAAATAGGTTTTTTCTTAAATATCTCTAATCGTTATTTTCCTAAAATAGACTATAAAAATAACAAATCAATAAAAAAAGAATTATTTAGAAGTATCCTGTATCTCTTCCTAAAAGATGTGGAAATTATTTACAAGGAACGATTTGCGAAAAAGCCGAAATCAGGGGAAAAGGAATAATGGAACTATAGCAGCTACTGGAATATAACATAACAAGGAGCATTAGATGATGAGTTGTTACAGGGGGGAGGGATAACGGGGAAAAGAGATAATGAAATGACAGGATTTAAATGGGGCATTGAAAAATATTTGCGGATATGGTTAGAAATTCGTATATTTGTGAAAAATTTACGAATTATATGCTTAGAACAGTGGTGAGCGCCCAGGAAGCGCAAAAAATAAAGCAGTTGCTATTGGAGAGCAGAAATGTAGTGATAACGACCCATACAGGTCCTGACGGCGACGCTATCGGTTCTTCTCTGGCGATGTATGAATATCTTAAACGGAAAGGAAAACAGGTGACAGTGATTGTACCAAATTATTTTCCGGACTATCTTCACTGGATGAACGATGCAGACAAGATATTGCAGTATGACCGCCGTAGGGCAATGTCGAAATCGTTTATCCAGCAGGCTGATTTAATTATCGCATTGGACTATAACGCCCCCTACAGGATTGATGAGCTTCAGCTTCCTCTGAGCTACTGCAAATGTAAACGTCTGATGATAGACCATCATGAAGATCCGGAACATTACTGCACAGTAGAGCTGTCGCGTCCTGAGATGAGCAGCACCTGCGAGCTGCTATACCGTCTGTTTGTAGCCATGGGCGAGGAGAAACAAATCAACATTCACTGCGCCGAGGATTTGTATGCGGGTATGTGTACTGACACCGGCCGATTCACATACAACTCCAATGACCCAGAGATATATGAGATAATCGCAGGCCTGATGCGGAAGGGAATTGACAAGGACATGATAATCAGGAATCTGTATAATCAGTACAGCGAGGGCCGTTACCGCCTGCTTGGCCATATCCTTCTTAACAAGATGGAAATTAATTCAGAGCTTCATGCTGCGATATTCAGCGTGGGACGTGAAGAGTTGAAACAATTTAAATATATAAAAGGAGATGCTGAGGGATTTGTGAATATCCCGCTGGAAATCAAAGGCATCAAACTGAGCATATCACTCCGTGAGGACACCGAAAAGGATAGGATATTTGTATCTATAAGGAGTTTTGACGATTTTCCAGCAAATGAGCTTGCAGAGCGATTTTTCAATGGTGGCGGTCATTTCCATGCAGCTGGGGGTACGGTTTACTGCAGTATGGATGAAGCTTTGGAAACGGCACGGAAAGCACTGGAAGCCTATAGGGAACAATTAATAGAAGTGAAAAGTGAAAAGTGAAAAGTGAAAAGTGAAAAGCGAAAAGTGTATTTACTTTAACAAGTGTTTATTATAGATTTTCATTGATGTTTCGGACATACATTAAAGTAAGTCCAACTATATATGGCCGGAGTTTATGTTCATATCCCGTTTTGTGCATCTCGGTGTCTGTATTGTGATTTTTTCTCGACTACGGCATTGGAAAGACGCAAGGAGTACGTGGATGCCTTGCTGAAGGAGATGGAATTGCGCAAAGGAGACAAAACGGATTATGGGACAGGAGAAGTTGAGACGATATATATAGGAGGTGGTACTCCGAGCCAACTGAGAGCAGAAGAATTAGGGAGGATATTTGATGCTGTTTATGCCAATTTCCGAGTGAGCGAGAATGCCGAGGTGACAATAGAGTGTAATCCTGAAGATGTTGATAAATGCTTTCTGGATGGGTTGAGGAAGTTGCCCGTGAACCGTGTAAGCATGGGCATTCAGTCGTTTGACGACGAACGGCTTCGATTTCTTTGCCGACGGCACAACAGCGAGAAAGCGATTAATGCGGTCCATATACTTCAAGATGAAGGCTACGAGAACATCAGCATCGATTTGATGTTCGGCTTTCCTGGAGAACGTATTACAGACTGGGAACAAGACTTAAGAACAGCAGTACAGCTTGGCATTCCCCATCTTTCCGCTTATTCACTGATGTATGAAGAAGGAACCCGTCTGACGAAGTTGCGTGATGCAGGTAAGATAATCCCAATAGCCGATGAGGAATCTTTAGCAATGTACACCTTATTATTAACATATAGTGAGAAATGTGGCTATGAGCATTATGAAATCTCGAATTTCAGCAAAGCCGGTTATACATCGCGTCATAACAACTGCTATTGGACAGGTGTTCCCTATATCGGTTTCGGTGCCGGAGCTCATTCTTACGACGGGAAGCAACTTCGCCGTTGGAACGTTTCCTCACTTGACAGCTATATGAAAGGAGTAAACAATGGAGAAAGTTATTTTGAGAATGAGATGTTGAGCGAAAGAGACATCTATAACGAATACATCATGACACGCCTACGGACACGAATTGGAATAGACTTGGGGGAATTTGAATGTATTTATGGAGAAGACGAAGCTAACGCGTTGTTTAAAGAGATGATGGAACGACATATCAGTCTGGGTAATCTGACCACATGTGACGGTCACCTTAGGCTGACGCGTAAAGGCTTGTTTATCTCAGACAGCGTGATGTCAGATTTTTTTGTGGTATAAGTGTTTAAGTTTGGTTAAATGGGGTTAAGGGTTAAATGGGAGTAATGAGAAAAATGGGAATAATGGGAGTAAATTGAACAAAGAATGGTGTTAATAGATATAATAATATTAAAAGGTAAAAGAATAATAAAAAGTTAAGATGAGAAAAGAATTGAAATAAAAAAATATTTAAGAACTCAGAATTGAAAAACAAGAACGCGCAATTGTGTGCGCGCACAAATGTACGATTTTACATATTTTATGTACATTATAGACTGTGTTACATAATTAAGTGTTAAAAATACGTTAAAAACAAAAAATAAAAAGGATTTGGAGAACAACGTATTTAAAAAGTGCGTAACTTTGCATTGTTTTTAAGTAACAATATTGTTTTAACATTAAATTTTATCAAAAAAAATGAAAAAGTTGGTATTGATGATTGCTGCTGTTGCAGCCATGACATTTGTTTCTTGTGACCAGAAGAAGAACGACAACGCCGCTAATGGTGAGGTAGCTGCTGACAGCGCTGCTGTTGAGGCTGTTACTGATTCTGCTGCTACTGACAGCACAGTAGTTGACGAGGCTGCTGCTGCAGTTGAGGAAGGTGCTGAGGCTGTTGCTGAAGGTGCTGAGAACGCCGCTGAGAAGGTTGAGGAAGTAGCTGGTGACGCTGCTGAGGCTGCTGGTGAGGCAGTTGAGGCTGGCAAGGAAGCTGTTGCTGACGCAGCTGAGGCTGCTGGTGAAGCAGTTGACGCAGCAAAGGAAGCAGTTGCTGAAGGTGCTGAGGCAGTTAAGGACGCTGTCACAAAGTAATTCAGGATTTTGAAATCCACAAAGAAACAAATCAACCAACGCCAGGGGTATTAAATCCCCGACGAGAGAATTGAAACCTGCAAGGCGCGAGCCTGAGCAGGTTTTTTTATTATTAATAATAATACGGAAGAATAAAGGAAGATAATTCTTTGAATAGGATTTAGACTAGCTTACATTTCCTGTGCGACAAATTTGTCAATGACAGAGTGATATCAGGAACGTTCAAAAAAGCCTATCAACTAAATAATTATCAAAATTTTAACTTTCAAATACATACGATAGTTGAATTATACAGTTAATTCTCCCGCAAGCGGTTGCTCCATGAGTTTACGAACCTGATCAGAGGGAAGATTCTGTGCAAAGAGACACATGAGTTTAGTTACTGCCGCTTCAACTGTCATGTCATGGCCGCTGACAACCCCTGCATAGTGCAATTGATTTCCAGTGGTATAAAGTCCCATTTCGACAGTCCCCTGCTGACACTGCGTAATATTTACAACTACTTTTCCAGCATCAGTTGCAGCCTTTATAGCATCAATGAGCCAACTCTGCCTTGGTGCATTTCCGGCACCAAATGTTCTCAGAACGATTCCTTTGATTTCACTCAAAGCAAAGACATTACGAATGATACCTGGATTGACTCCGGGAAAAAGCGTTATGGCAATTACCGAAGGATCCATAATGCTTTGCGGTGAGAATGGCAGATAAGGATTATGGCGTAAAAGAATATTAGAATTATATTTAATATTAACCCCCGAAACAGCCAGCGGTTGACAATTGTAGGATGTAAACGCTGAAAAATTATCTGCACTGCATTTGGTCGTTCGGTTTCCCCTCAACAACTTTTGTCCAAAACAGATAGCTACTTCCTGAATCTGTGGGTTTCCATCCTGATCATGAGCTGCTGCATACTCAATGGCATTAATGATATTCTCTTTGCCATCAGTGCGCAACACTCCTATTGGTAGCTGTGAGCCAGTGAGTATGACTGGTTTAGCAATATTAGCTAACATAAAGCTGAGAGCAGATGCCGTATATGCCATCGTATCCGTACCATGAAGAATAACAAATCCATCGACCAGTTGATAGTATTTATCGATGATAGTGACCATTTCGCTCCACAATTCAGGTGACATATCAGAAGAATCAACAGGGTGATTGAACTGGATAGTAATCACTTCAGTTCCACAATCATTCAGCTCGGGAAGATGTACCCTCAAGTGTTCAAAATTAAAAGGGTCGAGCGCACCAGTCTGCTGATTTTTTATCATCCCGATGGTTCCTCCGGTATAAATAAGCAGAATTTTACCCATAATTATAGCAAAGTGATATTTGGGATGTAGTTAAAAAGTTATTTTTTGCAAAGATAAATAAATTTTATTCAAAATAAATCTCAGTTAAGCAATAAATTTGTAATTTTGTATGATAAAACATAATAACTATGGAAAAGAAACAGTCTCAGACCGGGAATGTGACGAAAGTGCGGGAGAAAAACCATGAACCAAAACAATACCTGGTGCTATTACATAACGACGACTTTACGACTATGGATTTTGTCGTGATGGTGTTGATGCGCATATTCCGCAAATCGGAGACAGATGCCCGTAGGATTATGCTAGAGGTTCATATTAAAGGTAAAGGTGTGGCAGGTCGCTACACTTACGACATCGCAAAGACAAAAGCAAATCAGACGATGCGTCTTGCCCGGTCAAATGGTTACCCGCTTCGCTTGACAGTGGAACCGGAGAACTAAAATAGAATTCTTAATTAATCTTGAATGAAAAGTGAATAGTAAAACTTTAATTTAGACTAGACAAGGAAAAATCAAATAAAAAAAGTATTGAAGACTGATAACAGATGCTTAAATCAGTTATCGCATGAAGACAAAACAACAAAAGAGAAAGGAAAGAAACGCAATGGGAAACAATCGACTTATAGGCGAACAGCTATTGATGACGGCAAATCGTTTATGTACGGAATTTGGTCATGAATATGTCACACCCGAGCATGTGTTAGCAGCTCTGCTGGGCACTCGTGAATTCGCAGAGACAATGATGATGATGAACATGAATGTCCACCGTTTAGCCAGCCATCTGAAAGATTATTTTGAGAAACTGGAAAGATTGCCGGAATCGGAAGTATATAATCACGAGGAGTCATATTTATTTCAATCACTGAAATCAAGACTTCAGTCAGTAAAAGAAGATATAGATCCACGATTCGACAACTGTATCGTGTTTGAAAAAATGTTGGAGCAAAAAAACTCAAAATCGACAGAGTTGTTTATGAATGAGTTAGAAAAAGAGGAAGATATTCCTCTCTTTCTGCTCTGCTTCCGCCATGTCTTGTCTCCAGACGATATAGACAACAACGAGAGAACCTACAACGACGTGTATGAAGACGAGCTTGACAACATTCACAATGAACAGGCCCAGAGTCTATTACGCTGTATGAACAACGAGCTGGAAAGCCGCCCTCCTCTGATAGGGCGTGAGCAGGAACTTGAGCACACCATCGAGGTACTATGTCGAATGGAGAAGAATAACCCCCTTCATATAGGCGATCCCGGAGTTGGAAAAACCGCTTTGGTATGGGGGTTAGTCCGAAAGATTGTCGATGGAGATGTACCAGACCGTCTAAAAGGAAGCATTGTTTATCAGTTAGAAGTAAGTACATTGCTTGCTAACGGCCAATTCCGGGGTGAGCTTGAGAAGAAGCTACAGGATGCCATGGAGCAGCTTAGTTCAAAAGAAGGGAGCATCGTCTATATCGATGATATCCACACGATGGTAGGAGCCGGCCGCTCCAACGATTCGAACATAGATGCCACCGACGTTTTGAAGCCCTATTTAGACAGTGGTAAGATACGTTTTATCGGAACAACCACTCCAGATGACTTCAAACATCACTTAGAACGCAACCGGAGCCTGATCCGACGTTTTCAGCAGATTGAGATAAAGGAGCCGAGCATCTCAGAGAGCATCCATATCCTAACTCAGCTGAAGCCCCGTTACGAAGCATTTCACCACGTGGAATACAGCGATGAAATAATTTCATACACAGTGACCGCAAGTGATAAATATCTCAGTGATCGTCGTCTTCCAGACAAGGCAATCGATTTGATAGATGCCGCAGGAGCCCGAATAGTCGTCCGTCAGGACTTAAACGGTCAAGTCAGCAAGGAGATTATCGCAGAGTTGTTATCTGAGATGAGCCGTATAGGCACAATAAAAATCGATGAAGAAAGCGAGACTGCAGTTGAGACACTCAATGACCGTATATTAAAGCAGATCTATGGTCAGGATGAAGCTGTGCGTCTGGTATCTGAAGCAATCCAAATGTCGAAAGCCGGCCTGAGTGATGACGGCAAGCCACTCGCCAGCCTTCTGTTCGTTGGGCCAACAGGAGTTGGTAAGACAGAAGTAGCACGTGTATTATCGCGTGAGCTAGGTGTTGAGCTTATTCGTTTCGACATGAGTGAATACACAGAGAAGCACACAGTAGCCAAGTTGATAGGCTCTCCTGCCGGCTATGTAGGCTACGAAGACGGCGGTCTGCTGACCGACGCGATCCGCCGCAGTCCGAACTGCGTATTGCTGTTAGACGAGATAGAGAAAGCCCACAGCGACATCTACAATATCCTATTGCAGGTGATGGACTATGCGAATCTGACCGACAACCGTGGTCAGAAATCAGACTTTCGTAACGTGGTACTCATCATGACAAGTAACGCCGGTGCTCAATATGCCAACCAGGCCAACATCGGTTTCGGTGGTGGTCTTTCACGTGGCTCAGCCATGCAAGCTCAAGTGAAAAAGATATTCAAGCCCGAATTTCTTAACCGCCTATCATCCGTCGTGACGTTTAACGACATGGACAAGACGATGGCAGAAAAAATACTGACAAAGAAGTTAAACGAACTGCGTGAGAAAGTAGAAGCCCGTGGTATTAAATTGATTATCAACGAAGAGGTGTTTGCTCAACTTCTTAGTGAAGGATTCAGCAAAGAATATGGCGCAAGAGAGATGGATCGCGTGATTGGCAGCCGTCTGAAGCCCCTTCTGATGCGTGAGATATTATACGGAAAACTCCGTCATGGTGGAACCGCAGAAATCATAAAGACAAGCGATGGTATTCAAATTAAGTAATGAACTCATATTTCCGAACCCACATTATGGTGAAGAGGACGGTCTATTAGCTATCGGCGGTGATCTATGTGTAGATCGTCTGCTACTGGCATATAGCCATGGAATATTCCCCTGGTATTCTTTTGACTTTGGAGAGCCACGATGGTATTGTCCACTAAACCGTTTCGTGATATTCCCTAAAGAGATTCACATTTCCCACTCAATGCGTACGTTGATTAACAAAAAGCAGTACCGCATAAGTATTGGTGAAGCTTTTGACGGAGTTCTCCGAGGCTGTCAGACAGTAAACAACCGCGACAAGATACCAGGTGCATGGTTAGGCCCTAACATTATCGAAGCCTATACACGTCTGCACATCTTAGGTTTCGCCACAAGCGTTGAAGTATGGGATGGCGACACCCTAGTAGGAGGTCTATATGGCGTTATGATTAATAATTGCTTTATTGGGGAGAGCATGTTCTCGCTTGTGCCCAGTGCCAGCAAACTGGCTCTGATACATTTAGCCCACCTCTATGAACCGCTTGAAAACTCATTTATTGACTGCCAGTTTGAGACCCCTCACCTGAAAAGCATGGGAGGCAGGTATATCAGCTATGAGGAGTATATGAACATACTTAAAGGGGAAAATTAGAAAAAATTCATTAATTATTTGGATAATCGTTTTAAAATAATTAATTTTGTGGTAATGAAAGACGAGAAGACAAAGAGACGAGAAGACGAGAAGACAAAACCAACGAAAATTATTAATCACAAAAAACATACTACTATGAAAGCAAAGACATTTGAAGCTTCCGAACTGCTGATTAACAATGACGGTTCGGTATTTCACCTTCATCTTCGCCCAGAACAGCTGGCAGACAAGGTGATATTGTGTGGTGACCCTGGACGTGTTACGACTATCGCCAATCATTTTGATGAACATGAGTGTGAGGTAGAAAGCCGGGAATTCCATACTATAACCGGCTATTATAAAGGCAAACGCATCACTGTGACATCAACCGGTATCGGCTGTGACAACTGCGACATCGTTGTAAATGAGCTTGATGCTCTGAAAAACATTGATTTTGAGACCCGTCAGGAGAAACCAATTCTGACAAGTATGGAAATCGTTCGTATCGGCACATGTGGTGGCTTACAACCAAACTGTCCGACGGGCACGTTCATTCTCTCAGAGAAAAGCATCGGTTTCGACGGTCTTCTGAACTTCTACGCCGGCCGGAACGATGTTTGTGATTTGGCCTTTGAAGAAGCGTTCAAAAAACACATGAACTGGAATCCTCAGCTGTGTGCTCCTTATGTAATCGACAACAACAAAGAATTGATTGACAGGCTTTACGACCCCACTAAAGGCATGGTAAAGGGTGTGACAATTGCATGTGGCGGTTTCTTTGGTCCTCAGGGCCGTGAGCTTCGCATTCCTTTGGCAGACCCTGAACAAAACTCAAAGGTTGAGTCATTTGAATATGAAGGTCATAAAATCACAAACTTCGAGATGGAGTCGTCAGCCATTGCCGGCTTAAGCGCCCTGCTTGGTCATAAGGCAATGACCGTTTGTATGGTTATAGCCAACCGCGTTGCCAAGGTTGCCAACACTGGATATAAAAATCAGATAGACGATCTGATTAAGATTGTGTTGGACAAGATTTAGAAGATATTTTTAGTTGTTAGTTCATTAACGCAACAAATGGATCGTACAGAAACGATATGTGCTGTATCGACTGCCAAAGGCGGTGCGATAGGAATTGTACGTGTGTCCGGTTCATCGAGTATAGAGATTTGTGATAAGGTGTTTCGTCCTCAAAAAGGCATGAAGCATCTGTATGATTATCCTGACCGCCGTGCCATTTACGGCATGGTGGTGTCTCCAGAAGATGACGATGAGCTGATTGACGAGGTTATTATTATTTGGTATCGTGGTCCTCACAGCTACACAGGCGAGGACAGTGTTGAGATCATGTGCCACGGCTCTTCGTATATTTTGGAGAAGGTGACAAGCGTGCTGATATCCTTCGGTAGCCGTCTTGCCCGTCCCGGTGAATACACCCAGCGGGCGTTTTTGAACGGTAAGATGGACTTGAGCCAGGCCGAGGCTGTAGCAGACTTGATTTCCTCTTCCACCGCAGCTACACACCGTTTGGCCCTAAGCCAGATGCGCGGCGGTTTCAGCCGTGAGCTCCGCATTCTTCGTGACAAGCTACTTCACCTAACGAGCCTGATGGAACTGGAGCTGGACTTTAGCGAAGAGGATTTGGAATTTGCAGACCGTAAGGAGCTTAAGCAACTAAGTAGTGAGATAGAATCGACCATAAGTCATTTAGTTGATTCATTTAAAGTTGGTAATGCCCTGAAAAACGGTGTTCCCGTTGCAATAATTGGTGAGACGAACGTTGGAAAGAGTACATTGCTGAATCAATTACTTCATGAGGACCGCGCCATCGTGAGCGACATTCACGGTACCACCCGCGACACAATTGAAGACACCATCAACATAGAAGGCACCTTGTTCCGTTTTATCGACACAGCCGGCATTCGTGAGACTACTGACACGATAGAGGGGATGGGCATAGACCGTACATTTCAGAAGATTGACGATTCTCAGATTGTGCTTTGGGTGACTGATGCCACAGACATGCAATCCACTTTTGAGGGCACCTCCAAGCAACTGATGCCCCATTTAGGCGACAAAACGCTGATTGTCGTTGTGAACAAATGCGACCTGATTGACGACACTGACTTGTATTCCGTTTTCTCTGATTTATATGAGCATACAGGCATCAACCCAGATGAGACGGTGCTAGTAAGCGCCAAAAACGGAACAAATATCAGTGCTTTGGAATCCAAGCTTTTGGATTACACGAATCTTGTTTCCTCTTCAGAAGGAGACGTAATAGTGACCAACCTCCGCCATGTTGAGGCTTTGAAGTCAGCACTTGTTTCGCTTCGTGCTGCCCGCAGCACAATGGAAAGCGGCTACAGCACCGATTTGGTGGCAGAAGACTTACGGATGTGCCTGAATGCGCTTGGTGAGATTATAGGGGAAGTGACTACAGATGAAGTATTAGGAAACATCTTCAAGCATTTCTGCGTGGGCAAATGATTGGTTTCCAATAGTTTATAAAAATGCTATTCACATAAAATCAAGTATTTCCTTGATTCCCTTTTGGCCATCTGCGCTCGACCATTGTCGCTTAGTATATACGAAAGGGCAAACATTAGTTGTTTCTTGATTAAATACAATAATTTGAATAATCCGCCATCAGGTGATGAAGAATGATGCCGTAGGCATCGAGCAATGTCACCCTGTCGATTATCCTATGTTACTGTGCATCCTCAGCTATTGAGCAGCGACGCTTGCAGCGCCGGTTGCACTTCTTTGCGGATAATCATTTTGTAAAATATCGCGTTTCAAAAGTCAGATTATTGTAAAATAACGCATTTGAAAACCAAAATCTTATGAAGCGGGCCGACACCCCAATCAGGTGCCAGCCCTCTCTTTGTCATGTTGTTGGTTATCGGATGGTGATCCACACAGCCTCGCCACGGTCCTCGGGTTATCGCAAACTTGGGTGGTACTCTCCATGTCAAGAGCGAAAGGCTGACCTTTATATCGTTCAATTAGCTGAGTGAGGATCTGCTGGCTAAAACCTTTGCCTCGCAGTTCCTCTCGCACGGCAAAGTACCAGAACCAGTTGAATGACTTACGTGGATAGACGATGGTGAAGCCGACGAACGCTTCCCCATCGTAATATGCAGTAAAGTCCAGAGGCATTTCCCCAACGAGTCGCATCAAATCATCCCATGGGATTTGCTCGTCTTCTGGGAATGCCGTTTCATAGAGCTGCATTATCTTTTGACCTTCGGTCTTCTTCTGTCGCGACTCGGCATAGCCCAAGCAAGCTTGGCTCTGCTCTCGCTGCTCCATCAGTTCATCAGCATTGGTTGCTGTTATCTGTTTGGTATTCATTGTTTGATGTCTATTCCTGCGTGATGCGCTTGTGCCATCTGCTGGTTTCTTGGTATGTTATACAATCTGCCATCCTTGCGGAAAAGTGCTCCTGTCTGCTTGAAGTGGAACGGAACATTTGACTTGATGCATTGCTCACGAATGTTTAGCACCCAGTCATAATCACAGACACGGGCATCTCGGCCTGACTCTCCACCAACTGTTACTTGCTCACACCAGGAGCCAAGTCCGTCGTGGAAATCAATAGCCCCCAGCAATGGTTCACAGATGATGGATTTATGGCGAATGGGTAGTTCACGGTAAAGTGGCAAACGTTCATCTACTCGCCGCTGATTCTCCATCGTACAGCAGATGGTGACATTTTCATAGCCATTGCCCCAGTCATTTGGCAGACATTGGGCAATACGCTCTGGCCTTTTGTAATCATGAAGAAATGAAGGTCACTCCTACGATGAATCATCAGCCATGCGTCTTCGCGCCAAGCGTCGGCTTCCTCGATGAAGAAATCTGAAGTGAAGCATGTCCACATGAGCGAGCCGGATGGGACCTTCCAGTTCCCCTGTCGGTCTCGACGTATGGGGAGATTGAAGCTGGCAGTCTTCGTCACGATATTGGAGTCTTTCTCAAACTCCGCATCACGTCGATACACATAGCAGTGCAGACAGCCCTCGCTCTTCTTATGGCAGCCATGCCACAGATTCCACATTTCACCCATGCTTCTTGTATTTGGCTTTTACTATCTCGTATGAATTACGTGTCAATTCCCGAAGAATGTCATCTGGGGCAGTATTTACATCAATGCCAATCCAGTACTTGGGCGATTCATTGTAAGGTTTACCGATAAAACTATACTGTGCTTTCAGTTCTTCGATGCGGTCTGGTTGGCATTTCAGTGTAATGATACTGAAATCATCGCAGTCAAAGAATGAGAACATGTGGCCATGAACGTAGAATACCAAAACGCCACTGGCATGATGAAAAGCTGTGAAAGGTAGTTTCTCTTCCACGTCTTCGCCCAACGATAGGCAATACTCACGATAGTCTTCTATGTTCATTCCGTGTCATTTATTTGCTTAATCGCTCCAATGCCGTAGCATCAAGTCGGTAAATCGTCCATTCATTCATGGGTACGGCTCCGAGTGAGAGGTAGAAGTCGATGCTGGGCTGGTTCCAGTTCAGGCAAGTCCATTCCATCCTTCCGCAATGATGCTCTCGTGCAATCCTGACAAGATATAGCAGCAAGGCTTTTCCATAGCCTTTGCCTCGCTCTTCCGGCCATACGAACAGGTCTTCCAGATACAGCCCGGAGTGCCCAATGAACGTCGAGAAATTGTAGAAGTAGAGCGCGAAGCCTACTTCCCGTCCATCCACGACGGCAAACACCGCTTCTGCCCTGTGTTCGTCGAACATTTCACGTTCCAGCACTTCTGGCGAAGCAATCACCTCGTTTTCCATCTTCTCATACCGGGCTATCCCACGTATGAAGTCCAGCAACAACGGCACGTCCTGCCGTTCTGCCCTGCGAATCAATATGTTGTCTTTGTTGTCTTTAGTCATGCTATTCCTAACAGCTCAATTTCAAATATCAATGTCGAACCACCGGGGATGCCTGGCTGGGAAAACTTGCCATAGCCCATTTCGGCTGGGATGTAGACTTCCCATTTGTCGCCGATGTGCATCTGCTGCATAGCGACGATCCATCCCTCTATGAGGTCACAGAGCCTGCAAGCTAACGGAACACCGCCACGGCTGCTGTCGAACGTCTTGCCGTTGATCGTCCTTCCTGTGTAGTGAGCCGTGATAATACTTCTGACAGAAGGTTGTGGACTTGACTGATTACCCTCGCTCAGCACCTTATAATAGATACCCTTGGGTAGTGCCTTGACACCTTCCTCCTTGGCTTTCGCCTCCAGCCAATCCTTATTGGCCTGTGCATATTCTCTTTTATTCATTGTCTGTTTAGTTTAAGTGTCCAACCATTATCGCCATGATATATCATCTGTCTGGTCATACCGCCATCGATACAGATGTTCTCGCCCGTGATGAAACCAGCCTTGTCAGAGCAGAGAAAAAGCACCATATTAGCTATATCTAATGGATTGCCAACACGTCCTGCCGGTT
>JAEEGI010017078.1_pt1 | contig 14939 bp, 14 predicted proteins | sample 8958751 | NCBI WGS metagenome assembly JAEEGI01 (sample SAMN16246545, study PRJNA631951) | gut metagenome | biome: gut microbiome; feature: rumen; material: KS-attached | host: Bos | place: Iran: Karaj | collected 2018-10
TGATATTATACGCTTTACAAACGCAATTTTTTCAAAAATCAAAAGTTATCAACGTGGATTTCGAAGAATGCCTGTGGATGATTGCAGACTGGGCACTCCTCTGGAGCCTTCTCGCCCACTACAATATGACCGCAGTTGCGGCACTCCCAAACCTTAACTTCGCTCTTTGCAAATACTTCCTGCATCTCAATATTCTTCAAAAGAGCACGATAACGCTCCTCATGACGCTTCTCGATGGCAGCCACCATGCGGAACTTAGCTGCAAGGGCTGTAAAGCCCTCTTCCTCGGCTGTTTTTGCAAAGCCCTCGTACATGTCTGTCCACTCGTAGTTTTCGCCCTCAGCAGCAGCCAAAAGATTCTCGGCTGTTGTACCGATGCCATTCAGTTCCTTGAACCAAAGTTTGGCGTGTTCCTTCTCGTTGTCGGCAGTCTTCAAGAAAATCTCAGCCAACTGCTCAAAACCCTCCTTCTTTGCCTTAGAAGCGAAATAAGTGTACTTGTTTCGAGCCATAGACTCGCCAGCAAATGCCTCGTGAAGGTTCTTCTCTGTCTGAGTTCCCTTCAGGCTCTTTGGCTCGTCTGCAACTTCCTTAAACTTGCTTGCAGGAACTTTACACTTTGGACATTTTTCAGGTGCAGAATCACCCTCATGAACATAACCGCACACTGTGCATACATACTTTTTTGCCATAATAGTTTGTTTATTTTTGGTTAGTACTTGTTTGTATTTATCTGGGGGATAAAGATAATAATATTTTGCACAATTAAACAAATAAAATTCACATTCTTTTCCAATTTAATTTATTTTAGATCGTTTTCATTTACAAAATAAGGACTTTGACATACAAACACACAAAGGTTGTTTCCCAATATTTCGTTGAGAAACAACCCTATATTTTGTAAATGTCTGTTACGGATTTAGTAGCCGAAAATAGTTTCGGTAGACACTTCGTGAACCTCGCCAAGACTCTTCAAAAAGTCCATGTCGAGTTCCTTCGAATCGCCGAGAATGAGATATCGATATGTTCGTCCTCTCACGTTTTTCTTCTGGAAATCAACAAGATCGTCGAGCGTCATATCCTTCACCTTATTATATACATCAGCATCGATGTCGTGGTCGTGTCCCATATCCAGAGCATTGAAATATGAGTTCAGAACCCACTCGCGCGATGTTCGGACTGTGGCAAGTCGTTTCAGCAGAGCCTCCTTAGCCATTGCAAACGAAGTCTCGCTCTTCGGCATATTCTCGATGATATCCTTAAATACGCTCACACAATCTTTCATCTTATCGTTTTGAGTGATGATATAGGTGTAGAACGAATTGGTCTTATCCTTGCCTGCTCCGTTCACATATCGAGCCGATGCCGAATAAGCCAATCCGCGAGCCTCACGCAATTCTTGGAAAACAACGCAACTCATGTCCTGTCCGAAGTAGTTGTTGAACAGTTCAATATCCGGCACAATGCCTGTATTGTACTTCTGGCCATCGTTCGAATACATCTGCATGTATATATTTTTCGCTTCATAAGGAGCGATAAATACCTCAGTCTTTGCAACTTCCTGCTTTACAAAATCATTATCAACCTCGGCTGGTCTGGTTTGTTTTGCAGTCTTATGCAACTTATCGACCATTTTAGCAACCTCAGTCATTGAAAGCGGACCGTAATACAAAATTGTCTGCTTATAATCCTTCAGTTTGCCAAGTTGTGCGAGCAGAGTCTTTGGGTCGGCACTCTCGAGTTCCTTCTGCGAAAGAATATTTGTCATACTGTTCTTGTCACCAAACATTCCCCAAGTCTGAAGATGAGAGAAGTTGCTTCGCTGGTCGAGTTTGCTTACTCTTCGCGACTCGATTGTGTTTGCAACGAAATCTGCATAAACCTCTTTGCTGACGTTTGCCTCGGCAAGCCACTTTTCGCAAAGTTCCATCGCAGGTTTCATATTTTCAGACAAACCGCTGATGACTACCGTTGTGCGCTTTGGCGAAACATTGACAGAAATTTCGCAAGCAAGTTCGTAGAGTTTTCGCTGAATCTGCTCGGCACTCAACTTCGATGTTCCTGCGTAATTCATCAAGTCTGATGCAACGCTCAACTCGCGGTCGTTCTTGCTTCCGTGCTCAACAATGTACGAAAGTTTGAAACGACTGTTGTCTGAATTCTGCTTATAAAAAAGTTTGTTTCCGTTCTTGAAATCAGAAACGCTCAAATCTTTCTTGAAGTCGATGAACTTTGGTTCAATCTTCTCAACCTTTGTTTCAGCAACATTCTTTACGAAGTCGCTGCACTTATTTCGATTCATCTCTATTGGCGAGATGGCTGGCTTCTCAATCTTCTTCTCGTTAGGATCATCGCCCTTATGCTTGTAGATACAAGCGTAACCATCTGTAAGCGTGCGCTTTGCAAATGCAACAAGATCAGCCTTTGTAATTTTAGAAAGGCGGTCGATTTCCTCAACACGATATTTCCAGTCAACACCATCGACAAATGCACTTACAAACATGCTTGCACGACTGCTGTTCTTTTCGAGAGCCTTCATCTTTGAAAGACGAAGATTATTGATAACCGCCTTCAGAAGTTCCTCACTGAAATCACCCTCGGCAATCTTCTTAACTTCGGCAACGAGCAAGTCGCGAGCCTGTTCAAGCGTCTGACCTTCTTTTGGAACGGCTATTGTGTAGAGCACAGAATAATCGCTCATCGAGTTGTTATATGCCTCAGCCTGAAGAACTTTCTGCTGCTGGTTAAGATTCAAATCGAACAACCCAGCAGTTCCGTTTGTCAAAAGTTTCTCGATAAGATTCAGATAATCAGCCTCTTTGCTGCTACTTCCCGGAAAAGGCCATGACACAGTTACCATATCAGCCTCGCGTCCGTACACATCTTTATATACAGGAGCAGTTAGCGGCTTAACGGCAGGAATGTCGAGATATTTGAGTTGTGGATTTGGCTTCCAGTCGCCAAAATACTTGTCAATTGTAGCCATAACCTCATCGAAATCGAAATCACCACTCATACAGATTGCCACATTATTAGGCACATACCAATATTTAAAGTGGTTCTTGATGTTTGTTATCGAAGGATTCTTAAGATGGTCCTGAGTTCCGATAACAGTCTGCATTCCGTAAGGATGGTTTGGGAACAGAATCTTGTTTGTCTGCTCAAAAATCTTGTCAAAATCACGTGTAAGATAGATGTTGTACTCCTCATAAACGGCTTCGAGTTCAGTATGGAATCCTCTGATAACCAAATCTTTGAATCTATCAGACTGAATCTTGGCCCAATTATCAACCTCATTGCTTGGAATATCCTCGATGTAGCAAGTAACATCCTCGCTTGTGTAGGCGTTGCTTCCAACCGAACCAATCTGAGCCATCAGTTTATCGTACTCGTTTGCCACGGCGATTGTTGACGCCAAGTAACTGAGCGAGTCTATTTTATGATAGATAGCCTTGCGCTTAGCCTCATCGCGAGTGTGGCGATAAACCTCGTAGCGAGCCTCGATGCTGTCGAGCAAAGGCTTCTCACGTTTATAGTCGGTTGTACCATACGATGTAGTACCCTTGAACATCAAATGCTCAAGATAATGCGCCAAACCTGTTGTCTCGTGCGGGTCGTTTTTACCTCCAACTCTCACGGCAATATAGGTCTGAATACGCGGTTCTACCTTATTTACAGTAAGATATACCTTCAGACCATTGTCGAGCGTATAGATGCGAGCCTTCAGCGGGTCGCCGTCAACAGTCTGATAGTTATACTTCTTCTGAGCATCAGCCGCGTTGCATACAGCAGCGAGCAGCACAGAAATGATGAAAATCTTAAAATATTTCATTTTACGAATTATAATCTTTCTCGAACGCGCAAAATAAATAAAAAAATGTTAAACAAACGTTATTTTTTCGGACATTTTTGTATATTTTTGCATAAAATTCTTAATTAAAGATTTATGAATAGAAAAGCAATAATCATTTTGGGATTGTGCCTTGCAACGCTTTCGGCCTGCCACAAAGACGATAATATTCCGGAAGAGCCTGTTCCTGAAACAGAAGAGCCGACTACTCCGTCGGACGACGATGAGAAAGGTTTTTCTCTCGGCGACATTCCTGTTGAGGAGGTTTAGAGTTCACGAGCAGCCATCTTTGACAAAATTCTTCACACGCAAGTTTCTAAAGCATTTGTGTTTGACAGGAATATCAGGAATAGCGCACCTGTTTTTCTTGAAAAAATAACGAGACAATAAAAGCGGAAGTTTCTTTTGAGAAGATTCTTCCGCTTTATTTCTGTTTTCCGAAAAAACAAAAAAACGGCAGAACATCACTGCCCCGCCGTTTTCTTATAAGATTATCTTGTATATCCGCCAAAATGCCATTCTTCAGAAGCATTGTCACTTGATTCTAATATCGATACACGCTCTATAATCTCGTGTACAATAGCCACTGGTTTTACATATAATTGCTTCATAAATTCTACTTACTGCTTCTTGAACAGCCAATTGGTTGCCCGACATGTGTAATTCACCTTATTAGAAGAATCAACTTTTGTCTTTGGATCGAGTGCGGATAATCTTAAGTGTGTTGCATCTACATATATAATATTATAATCTTCGAAATTAGCAGGAACCATGTTGTAAGCCAAACGTCCCAATGGGAATGTTGCTCCACCATCGTAGTGATAGATTCCGTATACCTTTGAGAATCTGCGCTGTGACTCAACATCGCCAAGATTTCTGTTACCATCGAACAGGTCGAAACTCTCGCCCAGATAAACCTTGAAATTACCATAACGTGCCTTTGGAGTGTTGTAAGTAACATAGTTGAAGTTACTCTTTACAATACAAAGATTCTTGAAATCAATATCCTTGTAACTCAAGTTTCCACCATTGCGGAAGAACATTGAAGTGCCGTCGTTCTTTGCATAGGCATCGTAAGCAAGGCTGTAATTGCCAAGAGTTGAATAGAACGATTTTCCAACAGATTCGGTGTAAAGGTTGCCAGCCCAATTACCAGTGTTAGCATTGCCTGTATTACCGTTAGACTCATACCACAAATCGCCCGGATTCTTAACATAGTCGTATGTAACTTCTGTTCCGCGGTCTATTATACCGTTGCAGATAACGCCCTTCTTACCATTGTAATTTGTCTGCTGAGAGTTTGTTACGAACAATGAGAAGTTGATGCTCAGCATATCGTCGATTGGCATTACATACTTACATTTCTTGTAAGAGTACGTACCGTTGTCCTTTATGCAGAAGTCTGAATTATCCTTGTTCAACTCGCTCTTGTCAGGACTCTCTATCAGATGGAAGTAAAGTTGCTGTCTGCTTCCGTTTACCGTTCCGTAATAGTTCTTAGACGCAGCATCGTATGTTGTCTCGCCTGTATAAACCTCGTATTTGCCGTTTGTGTATGCAAAGAATACCAAATTCTCAATACCTTCGGCAACATAATAGTTGTTTCCGTTGTAATGCTGAGACATATCGCTTACAAGGTGCTCCTGAACCTCGTTTACGAACATTGCCTTGGTTGTCTCCTGCAAGTCATTGTCGTTTACGTCGATACGCTCATAATTGCCGTTTTTACTGTAGAACAACTTCAGGTTGATGCCCTGTGGCTTGCAAGCCTCAAAGTTCATCTTCATATAGTCTCTCAATCCGTAGAAATCTACGCTGTTGAGGTTCTCGCCTGCGTAACCCTGTCCCCAGTAAGCACGACCGCGGTTTGTGTCGAGCATTTCGCCCTGCCAGTTACCGTTAAGAAGAATACTCTTGTCGTCTGGCTGCTCTGTATAGTTAAAACTGAAGCACTTTCCTGCTACATATTCCTTTGCACCTTCGCCAACCATCTTCATTGAATAAACAAACTCGTCAAAGTTTGTAGGAAGAACATCGTTAGATGTTGTAGAAACGCCATCGTCAACACGAGTGAAGACGATAACCGAAAGTCTTCTTCTGAGTTCCTCGTAACTTACAGTCAGTCCGTCAGGAGCAGTTATGTGTCTGTCTACAGCCACCGGAGGCATTGCAATGTAAAGGTCGAGGTGCATATAGTAGCCGTCCTCCTCTTTTGTGATAACATAGTCGTACTTGCCATCTTCTGCCTTCTTCTGACTGTTTGAAAGGCTTGAGAAAGGAATTTCGTAAACAATAGGATTGTTAAGTCCACTTGTACTGTACTCGCCTGTATCGCCGTTGCCTAGAGTCAGTTCGAAGTATGACGTCTTCTCGCCTGCGCCCTCAACCCTAAGAGAGTGATTTTCACATTCGATGCGTCCTTTTGAGAAGAAGCAAGCATCCTGACCGCTGAACTGCGCTCTTGTAGGATGAGAGAATCTGCCGTCGGCACGCTTCTCTGCCGGAACCTTAACCTGAATGCGGAACATAGGAACAAGCATGTCCATCTTGACATTTGGAAGCGTCTTCGTATCTATATTTTCCTGATTAACAATGCCCGAACCGCCAAGTACACAGAGGTTTGACACATCAGACATTGAGATGTCAGACAAGGTTGCAACCTGCTGTGTCTGACTCATGAAATCGAGTTCGCCAAAAGTAAAATTACACTTTCCGTCTACATTGGCAATAGTCTCGGTATATCGTTCGTTCCAAGGATAAATGGCATACATATAAGAACCCGCCACCGGTGTACCTGTTACAGAACCCTTGAACATTGCATTTGCACTCGGGGTAAAACTGCCGTTTTCGCTGTTTACATCTACACTGAATATGCCGTTTCGCACGCAATCGTAACTTGCAGCAACGTTGTTAACCACACAGCAAGTAGTTGTATAAACTGCCAACTTATCGTTGGTGCTCCAGTTCATCTGCAAATCAGACCAACCGTTTTTTGCAACCATATCCAATCTGGTATTTTTGCCTTGTGACATAAGTACAGTGTACTCCTCACCTTTTGTTTTTTCCGACGCATTGTCCGTAAACAAATTTTCGTCAGCACACGAACACACTACCAAGACAGAAGTAGCAAAAAAAAGTCTCGACAAATTCTTTAAAGCCAAAAAATTCATAAATTCAGAAAATATAATCTTATTGTTTTTATTTCATAATCTATTTAGGGAACGGTAGTTTAATAAAAAACCTTTGTAGGGTCGTTCATCTCTTGCCTACGCTCTTTAGCCAAGCCATCCTCTACCGGGATATCGCCAGAGATGTAGAAATCGGCAATATTGCCACTGCACAGCAGCTCGATGGCAACCGATGACGGCTTGATATACCTCTTACTGCCGCTGTTGTTAAAATCAGCAGAACCCAAGTTTTTATTTTTTTTCATGAAATTTACAGTTTACCTAAACTTTTATTAGTAATTTAAAATCAACACTCGTTTTTCAGCATGGTCTTAGACCTATATTTTCAGCATCTCAGTAGCATCATTTTCAATAGTCTTCTACTTTCGACCGCAAAGAGAATAAAAATATAACAAACAACAAACAAAATATATCAAATAAGCACAAAAAAACTCGTATTTCTTGACTTATATCAAAATGTTAAAAAATGTTATTTTATGAGTATTGTTTGACATTTTATAAATATTGAACACGGATAATTATCGACAGTTTTATTTTAGTCGAAAACTCACTAAAAAGCGTTATTACTGAAATAATTGCAATAAAACTTATTGTATTTTTAACATGGTATTTTTTTAAACACTTAGCAATTATGAAAAAAACGGTTATAAAATACAATAACATCAACATTCTTTTGCCGGCAAAAACTTCTAAAAAATTCCTTGGCATTACAAGACAAAAAGACGAGAAAAATGGACGAACGAATATTTTTTATTTTTTTTAATCCAAAAATCCTCTTATGTTAAAAAAAATGTATACTTTTGACTTCAAAATAACACTTCGACAATGAAATTCAGTATTAAATCGAACGTTTTGGTAGACCAGTTACTCGACGAGATTGCTGCAAGATACCCAGAAACAGATGAGTCAACAATTGTTACAGACATTCACCTTCAGCCTCATCAGGACACTGGCGAACTGATGGCTTTCAACGATGATGACGAGATGCTGGCACAGGTTATTATTGAGGAATGGGCAAACTCCAATTCCGATCATTTCATTGATGAGGTGAAGCATTTTCTTGGTTCGAGAATTCACTCTAAGAAGAAAAATCTCGAGAAACTTGGCATAATGCAGCCATATTCAATAGATCTTGTTGACGATGACAAGGAAACGATTTCCGAACTTCTTTTCGTAGACGGAGATACCGAAATCCTTAACAAGGAACTTCTGAAAGGTCTTGACAACGAGCTGAACGATTTCTTGAAGAAATTGCTCGAAGACTAACGATATAACATTATAACCTTATATACAAAGAAATAATGGCGTGCCGATGCAGATATCGGCACGCCTGCCTTTTTTTCTGACGAATGTAACATTATGGGTAGCGTTTGGAAACACAAAACGACCGAAATTTCGATTCTTTATTCATACCTTTGCTGCATTATTACAAACAATTAACAAACAAATACTATTTAATTTAATCCAATGAAAAGAAACATTTTGGCAGGTCTGGCTTTGGGACTTGCGGGATTTTCGTGGGCACAACAACCCACAATCTCGACAAAATACACCGCCGACCCTGCGCCCTATGTACATGGAGACACCATCTACCTCTACACAACTCACGACGAGGACGACGCCGAAAACTTTAAGATGTACGACTGGCTTCTGTACACATCTACCGACATGGTAAACTGGCAAGACCACGGAGCCGTGGCATCACTCGACGATTTTAAATGGTACGACGGAAAGAACGGTGCATGGGCAGAGTGTGTGGTTGAACGCAATGGCAAATGGTACATGTACTGCCCTATCCACGGACACGGAATTGGCGTTCTGGTGGCAGACTCGCCTTATGGACCGTTCAAAGACCCAATAGGAAAGCCGCTCGTATGGCAAAAAGAGCACTGGAACGACATCGACCCTTCGGTTTTCATCGACGATGACGGACAGGCTTATATGTACTGGGGAAATCCGAAACTATATTGCGCCCTTCTGAACGAGGACATGATTTCGCTGAAGAGCGATGCCATGCAACTTCACGACGTGCCAGAGCACTATCAGGAAGGTCCTTGGTTCTACAAGCGCAACGGAAAATACTATATGGCATACGCATCAACCTGCTGTCCTGAGGGACTTGGCTACGCCATGAGCGACAATGCCCTCGGTCCTTGGACTTTCAAGGGATATGTAATGGCACCGACTCCCCGCACACGAGGCAACCATCCGGGAATCATCGACTACAGAGGCAAATCGTTCGGATTCGGTCTTAACTACGACCTTAAGAACATAAGCATAAAAGAACACAAGGAGCGCAGAAACGTAGGCGCATTTCCACTTTCATATAATGCCGACGGAACAATCATCGAATCGCCTTACTTCCAAGATGTTAAGGTCGAGGCAGTAGGAACATTCAATCCGTTCCGCAAAGTCGAGGCTGAGACAATGGCTTGGGGCTACGGTCTGAAAACCGTGAAGAGAGGCATCGAAGACATCATTGTTACCGACGTGAACGACGGCGAATACATCTTGCTGAAGAATATTGATTTCGGCAACAAAATGGCTCACAAACTCATCGTAAGCGCAGCATCGACAGTTGGCGGAAAGGCAGAATTCCACATCGATGGCGTGAAGGGAAAGATTATCGGTACAGCCACAATAAAAAGTACTGGCGGCGATGACAAATACAAGGAATTCCAGACAAGCATCGCTGCTGTTGGCGGAGTTCACGACCTTTACATCGTGTTCAGAGGCGCAAAGGGCAAGAATCTGTTCAATCTTGACTGGTGGCAGATGACTGGCATCCCAGCCAACTACGCGACCCTCGAAAAGGTTGTTGAGGACGGCGGAACAGGCAAATATCCAGCCGTGATGCAAGAGATAAACGGTCTGGAGGCACACACAGTATTCATGCCGAAGGATTTGTCGCAATTCAACGAGCAAAATCCTCTGCCTGTGCTGGTTTGGGGCAACGGAGCATGCACAAACTCGCCTTGGGAGCATTTCAAGTTCCTGAACGAGATTGCGTCGCACGGATATCTGGTAATCGCAACCGGATATTTTCCAAAGGAAGAGAAGCCTTACAACGGCGAAATGTCAAAGCCAAAACAGCAGATTGAGTCGATTGACTGGGCAATTGCACAGAACAGCAACAAACTCAGCCCTCTCTACGGAAAAATCAACACAAAGGCAATCTGCGCATCTGGAATGTCGTGCGGTGGTCTGCAAACGCTTTACAACTGCGCCGACAAGCGAATTTCGACATACATGATTTGCAACAGCGGATTGTTTATCGACCCGTCAATAGCAATGCCAAACATGCCGATGCCGGGAAAAGACCAGTTGAAGAGCGTTCATGCGCCTATCATCTACATTCTGGGCGGTGAGACTGACATTGCCTACAACAACGGAATGGACGATTTTCACCGTATAAAAGATGTTCCAGCATTTGCAGCCAACTATCCTGTTGGTCACGGCGGAACATACCGTCAGCCTCACGGCGGCGAATTCAGATTCCCTGCCGTTGCATGGCTCAACTGGCAACTGAAGGGCGACCAAGAGGCCGCCAAGATGTTCAAGGGCGAGAAATGCGGTCTGTCGCAGCGCAAGGACTGGAAGATTGAAAAGAACCAGTTGATTGACAAATAAATATCTGAATATCAAAACGACAATATAATAAGGTAGCGTGCACATTCATCCAAGTTTAGAAAGAATGACTTGCAACGCTACCTTTTTCGTTGTAAAACATTGTTTATTCGGTATTTTTCTTATTTTTGCACTCAGAAAAATGGGAAAGATTGCTCGACATATCAGACTTGTAATTGCGATGTTGTTCATCGGCATCAGCCATTATGGTGGTGTGCAAGCCGAAAACATCGGCCGGCAGCCGCAAAATAATGCGCAGGTAAGCCGATACGACAATCTGATTAACAGTCTTGCAGAAGAGCGCAATCAGCCGCTGAGCGTTGTTTTTGATACAGATGAAGGAGCACAACGCTACAGTAGCAACCGCAATCCGCGTCTGATTCCGACGCACGGCTTCGGACCAAACAATGGCTCGGGACATTTTTCTGGCAAATATCAATATTCACTCAAAAACATTAAGTTTCTCCACTTGTGCCGAAAAAACTGCGTTCGGCAAACAGGTGGCGCGTCTCCTCGCCATTACTACATTATTGCGTTGAGACGGATTCTTTGTTAGTTTGGCTCTCATCATCCGAGAAAACAAGATTATTAACAAAGAATTTAAAGAAACATTTATGACAAAAATCAAGAACTTGCAGATGGCAGAAACCGTCTGCAACGATATGAGAATTAAGATTACCGAATCATTCTTCGGACTATGCTGCAAGGCGATTTTTATGCCGACAAACAGCAAGATTGACGCCAAGACGCTCGAATATTCGCCAGAAATTGGCGGCAGGCTCAACACCATTCTGAATATGCCGCACGACAAACTTGTGAGCACGCTCGAGAATTTCCGTCCCGTTACAACGGTTAACGGAAACTACCTGCTTGAACTGTGCACGTCGCGCGACGGAAATTTTGCAGCACTGCAACTTTTCAGATATGTTTCGCTTAAATATTCGCCGGTTACTGACGTAATTTTTTTCGAAGAAGATGACGCAAGGCTCATAAAGAACAAACTCGTGTAACCAACTCAGAAACAGCGCATCACAGCAATGCGCTGTTTTTTTATCACTATAAATAATGACTTCGGAATACTTAAATCACTAATTTTAGGTATTGCCGGCAACATTAAAAACCTCTATCTTTGCAAATGTAAATAAGATACAGAACATGTTTCAAGATATATTAGTTTACGCTATCGTTGCTGCAACAGTTTGTTACGCAGCATACCACTTCTGGAAAGCGGCAAGTGGTAAGGGAAAATGCAACTGCAGTTCTTGTGGAAAGAAATGCAACTGCCATAAAGATTAGCCATAGTTTAGATTAAGTCGTTTATTACATAAGTTTGTTTATTTTATTTATTAGTACAAAAGACGCATCCTGTTGTGTAACATGATGCGTCTTATATTTTTTCCCTTCGGCTTACTTTATTGCCGATTCCTCTATCAAGCCGTTCATCAGCGCATAGACCGTGAGACCGGCAATAGACTTAATCCCTGTCTTTGCTATGATGTTCTTTCGGTGCGACATTACAGTGTGAACCGAAATATTCAGAGTCTCGGCAATTTCCTTGTTCTGCAAGCCCTTTGCCACAGCCACAAGCACCTCGATTTCGCGTTCCGACAAATCCTCGTTCATGGCATAAGCGTTTGTTCCTACCACTGGTTCTGCCAAATCCTTAGGCTTGTCGCCTGATATGCACTGGCGAAGCACATCCTCAATCTGCTCTGCACCGTCTGAAAGTTCGATGTAGCCGTCGAACTGCTTCAGAACACTTCTGTCAACATAGTGTGTCATAAGTGCAACAAGGCTGTATCCGATGGTAGACGGAATGTTGTGCAGAACGCCACGCACGGCATTTCGGGTAGAATAATCGATGATATGCGGCTCTACGATGAGCATCTCCGCACGGTTGTGGATAACAGCCGACTGCGCCAACTCGAGCGACGATGTGCGCTCAACCAAAACAAAATCGGGCATATTGCCAATTATCGCACTCATGCCCAAAGACACAATTTCCGAATCACTTAATAGTACTACCTTCTTCTTCATTTCATCTCGTTTTCAAGAGCCTCAACCGATGGAGCAAGTAAATAATCCTCAATAAGAGCGTGTTTCTTCAGGTCTGAAGACAGCCTGAACAAATCGAACAAGACCGATGTGCGCTCACGCGGCAGCGAATCGCCGGGCAGATACTTAACGATGATGTTTATCAAATCATCGAGTTTGTCCTCGATGTTGCTGTGGTTTTCTTCGAACTGGCGGATGCTGAACGTGACTTTCTCCTCGCCCTTCAGCAGAGAGTCGATGTAAGGAAAGACACTATCTTCCTCGAAACTGAAATGACTGGCAACCTCGGTGCGATAGTCATCGAAAAACTTCTTCAGGATATTGCCGAACTTTGGCTCTATGCTGTTGGCTATGTGCAGAAGATGATTTCCGATGTGTCCCACGCGCTCGTCAAGATAGTAGCGGTGCGATTTCATCAGATAGTCTATCAAAGCTTTCAGTTGCTGCTCGTTCAGAATCGACTCGGGATAATATCCCTCAACTCCGTAGATGTTGCCAACCATCAGGAACAACGCCACATCTACGTTATACATGTTGCACACCTCGGCAACAGAGCGGTCGCCAAAGCCGAGATTGATGCCGAAACGCGGCAAAACGAGTATAATGTCGTGAAACTCGTTTACCATGTTTGCCATTTTGTCGTCGGCAACAAACAGTTTTCTATTCTGAATCATAAGCAAAATTTGTGTTTGTGCAAAGATACAAATTTTATCCGTCTTGGCTTTGCCGAAAGAAGCAAAAAAACGAGGGCAGCAATAAAAAACTGCTACCCTCGCTCTTAATATTTTACATTTTTAGCACGGACGCTTTTTTGGCAGGTTGAACACATCCTGCACTTCTTTCATAGCCTCGGCAGTCATACCATCAGGCTCGCTGCCCATGCTGCGGGCGCACATATAGATGTTTGCAGCCTTGCAGAGCACGTCAGTCTGGTCGAAGGCATCCATGATGTCCTGACCTACGGCTACGGTGCCATGCTTCTCCCAAAGCACTACGTCGTGAGTCTTAATCTTCTCCAAAGTGTCCTTTGCAAGTTCTACCGATGAAGGCAGACCGTAAGGCACGATACCGATGCCAAGCGGAGCAAAAGCAAGAGTCTCAGGAATCATAGACCAAAGCACGCGTGTCATCTCATCGTCGCGCAAGAAACGCTGAATGTGGCTCATTGCCACAAGTTCTATCGGATGAGTGTGCAAAGTTGCCTTATAGCATGAGCCAGTCTCGAGCAGATAGTTCTGCAATGCGAGGTGTGTAGGAAGCTCAGATGTAGGAGCAACAGGCTCGTCGGCAATAATCTCGTAACTTGCGCAATCGTCGCAGATGCGAACGATAGAGCCGTTCTGCATAGGCCAGCGTGCCAAGTCGCGCATACGCTTGCCAGTACCCTTGCAATAGAAATATTTGCCTTTAAGTTGTGGCAGAACCATGCCAATCTGCTTAACAGGTGCAATGGCAGGCATAGCCTTGCACTCATCATCCATAAACTCAGTAACATTTACGGTAATGTTACCGCCATTACGCTCTGCCCAACCTTTCTGCCAAAGGTAACCGGTTACCTCGGCAATTTGGTCAACGACAGCCTTCAAACCGTCGCGACCGTCAAGAATACTTTTCATTTTGTTTATTATGTTTTAATTATCCTACCAAAACCGGAATGAATGTTGATACAATAAGCACGATGATGCCTATCACCAACACCGTTATAGTCTTCTGCGAACAGCCCTTCCACTCCTTCAGGATAATACCCCAAAGATTTGAGAATGTTACGTTTAGAGCCATGAGGATGCAGAATGCCAATGTTGTGAGTGTCTCAGAAGATGTAAGGAAGCCCTTGCCAAGCGACAGTCCGAAGAACTGGCTGTACCACAAAGCACCAGCCAAGGCGCAGAACAAGATGTTGTTTCCCCATACATCAGCCTTCTTGTAGTCAGACCATGTGTTGTTTACACTGTTCTGATAGAAGCAATATACAAGGTTTGTAACAAATCCGCCGAGAGTTACGAGCAACGTAGCCGGAAGCGTAGCAAACATTGGGTCTGATTCGGCAAAATGAATGTCCTTTCCAAACTCAAGACCAACATTGAAGCAACCGCTCATGAAGCCGGCAAGCAGCGCGATGGCAAGACCCTTAGGAAAGTTGAAATCCTTAACAGCCTCTTTCTTCTCTTCTTCAGAAAGCGAAGAAGCGTTCATCGAAAAGGCAACACCGATGATGGAGA
>JAEEGI010017079.1_pt1 | contig 14939 bp, 9 predicted proteins | sample 8958751 | NCBI WGS metagenome assembly JAEEGI01 (sample SAMN16246545, study PRJNA631951) | gut metagenome | biome: gut microbiome; feature: rumen; material: KS-attached | host: Bos | place: Iran: Karaj | collected 2018-10
TTATATATTTGAAAAAAATAAATAAAATTGATTTTTATTTAAATTTTTACAAGGAGGAATATGAGATAATATAAAATCAATTTTATTTTTTTCACTTTTTGATATTTTTTCTATTAAAGATTTAATTCTACTTATATCAATATATAATAAAAGTATTTCTGGAGAATTGAAAATATTTTTTTCATTTTTAAATAAAAAATCTTTATTAAAACTCTTATTTTCAATGTAAGTATAAGCTGAACTAAAATGAATATTATTTTTTATTGTTATTTCTCTAAATAAAGATGTTCCTCCAAAAATTAAATGTTTATTATTATTATTATTTAAATTATAAGTGAAAAGTTCATTTTCTTTTTTTTTTTCTAATTTAGAATTTAATTTAAATTTTTTAAGGATACTTTGATTTAAATTAATTGAAGTTCTCATTGTAAAATTAGATTCTTTAAAAAAAATATTTTTATTATTTATATTATTAAAAGAATTATCATTTGATTTAATTGATTTAATTTTCCAATTAACTTCATTGAAATTTAAATTATATTCTTGTAAAATATTTTCAAGGAATTCTTTATTTAATTCAGAAATTTGATATGAATAAGTTTTAACTTTAATTCCTCCTTGAATTAAAATATAATAACCTTTTATTTCAGAACCTTCTTTAAATAAACAAAAATTATTATTTGTTCCTATTATTTTAGCTTCTCTTATAATTGGAATAAATTCTTTTAAATTTATATCATTCATTAAAAAAAATGGTTTAGTTTTTTTATTATTGTAAATTATTGATGATACTTTCTATATTTATAATATATATTTTTTACTTCTATTTGATTTTCATCTTCTAAAAAATATTTTCCATTTTTTAATGAATCAAGTAAAATAGATATTAATTCATTATATTGTAATGTTTTATCATTTTGTTTTTCATATATTTCATTATTACTTCTTGGACTATAAATTTAATTTTTTATAATATGTTTACCTACTGAAAGGAGTTATTGAATTTGAAAAATGAAAGAGTATATTCTTACTAAAATTTAAAGACATTAATTTTTTTTATGAATTTTTTCACTTTAAATATTGTATAAAATTCATTAATAATTAATTAAGAATGTAAATCAATATAACTGAATTAATTGTATAAATTACTTTTATCTAATTATTTTCAAAAAAAAAATTATTAAAAAATTAATTTAAATAATGAAAAAAAAATGCGCTTGAAAAAAATATTAATAACCTTTTTTCCAATTAACAAATCCATTATAATTAATATCAACATTAAAAGGAGTGATTTCAACATTAATTCTCATAGGAATTTGGAAAAAGACTTTTAAATCATTCCTCATTTTTCTACATCTGAATTTTTCATAATTTTTAAACCAAACTTGAATAACATCAAAATCATTTCTACAAGAAAAGACAATTCCATTAATATCATAATAATAAGGAATAATCCCTGAAGAAAAACTAAAAACAAATTCTTCCCAAATTAAACTTGAATATTCCTTATTAAGTAATATAGAAAATTTTCCACCATAATAATTCATTTCATCCTCCCAAATAGGTTTTATTCCCTTTTTAAATATTTGATAATCTATTCCTGAAATTAAATCTTTTGGTTGTTTCATATGTTGAAATATATTCCAAAAATCTTTTATATTATCACATGAACCTATTCTTATTAAATTTTTTTCATAATCTTTTACTTTCTGATTTTTTATTATGTTTTTCACATCTGGATGTATATGTGCTGTTATCATCATATTTGTAAATTTTTTAGTTGACATTTTTTAATTTTTTTTTTTGAAGTTTTTAAATTTAAATATGAATTAAATAATTTTTTTTTATTTTTTTTTAAGGTTCAAAAATAAATTATTTTTTTTTTTATTGTTTTTTTAATTTTATTTTTGTATATAAATATTATTAAATTTTATATTATGATATTTTTTTTTATTTAAAGTTTAATAATTAACAAATTGATATTTTTTTGATTGTATTTTAATTATTTCTGAAGAATAATTTTTAATTTAAAATTTATGTTTGATTAAATTAAAAAATAATGAATGAGAATGAAAATATAATTCCAAAAAAATAGGAAATAAAAAGAGCAAATAGGAGAAGGAAATTTTAGTAAAATAATCTTAGGAATAAACAAATAAATAGCTATCAAAATATCAGAGAAGAGTAAAACAAAGATTTATATGGAATAGAAAGAATAAATAGAGAAATAAAAATATATTACAATTTCAATAATATTAACGTAATAATAGAAATGTGAAAATTACCTTTATTAGAATATTGAGAGAAGAGGAATTATTTAATCATATAATAGAAAAGGATAAATTGACAGATAAAGAATCAAATTATTATTATTATTATTATTAATTAAAAAATTGAGAACATATTCATTCAAAAGGAATAATATATAGAGATATAAAACCAGAAAATTTATTATTAAATAAAGGAAATATATTAAAAAAAAAATTGATTTTAGTTTATCTATTTTTTCAATGGAAATGATTTATTAATGACTCCTTGTAGAAGTCCTTGTTATGCTTTTCTTGAAATGATTTCTGGAAATAAATTTAAGTGTTAAAAATTAATATTTGGAGTTCTAGATTTTTTTATAATATGTGGACATTTATCTTTTGAATATGATTTTAATGATATTTTATTTCAAAAATTTAGGAATGAAAATTTTGATTATCCTAATTTTTGATCTCATAATTCTATTGATTTAATTAGTCAAATTTTAGTCATTAATTCTCATAATAGAGTTATTTTTAATATAAAACATAAATATAAAAGAAATCATATTTCTATTACAAATAGAAAAGATGATTATTAATTACCAAACCCTCAATAAATATTTCAAATATGAAATAAAGAAAAAAATATTTATTATCAAATAATTTATTTATTTATTTATAACTGTTTTAAAATATTGATATAAAATTTATTAATTGATTAAATACTCATTATTAATTCTTGAAGAAATTTCGAATCCAAAACAATATTCCCCCTTTCAAACTATATAATAATTACACATTTTATTTAAGTTTTCTGAGGATTACTCCAAAATTTTTTTTTTATTTCAAAAAATTTTTTTAAATTAATTGCATTTAATAAAAAGACCTTATCTATTTTTCATTTAGAATATAAGAAAAAAACATTAATATATAATTAAAGAATTAATAAGGATTTTTAATTTAAATTTCATGTTTGAAAATTCATTAATTTCATCCACTTCAGAAGTAAATTATGGTGAAAATGATAATTATGATACTTTTTTCAATTCTGATAAAAATGAATTCATTATAACAAATGAAGAAGAAGAATATATTTATAAAATACCAAAAGCTCATGAAAAAGCAGATGAAAATAAATGTAATTTAATTTCAAATGATTTGAATACTTATAATTGGTATTTTAATCAGGATGGAATAATTGAATTAGTTTCTGAATCAAAAAAGAAATTAATAATCAATCAAGATTTTGCTGAAGAAAAAAATCAAGATTTAAATGACTCAAATGAACCTATGTCTAAAGTACCAACATCAGATAATACTAGTTCATATTTCTCCAGGAAAAAAATTTTTAACATCGAAGAAAGAGGAAAATCAGAAAAAAAAATTGGTAGAAAGAAAAAAAGAAATGATGAAAATATTATCAATAATGATAATAAAAAAGAACATACAAAAAATAGTATTGATAATATGATAAGGAAAATTAAAGTTCATTCGATGAAATTTTCAAAAAAATTAGTTAATAACTGTATAAAAAAAGATTTTGGGAAATTAACTAGGAAAAAAATCAGATCAATTAAAGAAATATTAATTTCTGATATTACCATTAAATATAATAGGGAATTTTTTAATTCAACTTTAGAAAGAATTTTTTCTAATCCAATAAATAATAAATATAAAGATATAGATTCAAATCAAAATATAATTGAAATTCAAAAAATAAAAGAAGAAAAGCAGAAAGGAAAATTAACTAAAGAATTATTAAATAAAACTTTTAAAGAAGTTTATGATATATTTGTTAATTCTGAAAAAGAAAAAAATAAAAAGAAATTAATAGAATATGGAAAAATGCCTAATACTAAAACTTTAAATGAGTTTTTATTATCTGAAAAAGAAAACAATGACACAAATTATATTGAAGAGCTTAAAAAATGGGCAATAAAAATTGATGATTATTTTAAACCTGAAAAAGCAAGAAAATCGAAAAAGAAAAATAATAAGTTTATTGGAACTAATTTTGAACATATAAATTAATATATTTATAAATATTATAAACTAAAATTCATTCAATTTATTATTTTTTTGATTTTATATAATTATTATAATTAAAATTGTCTTTTTTAATATTTTCAATAAATAAAGTGAATATTATCAAACATTTCTTTGAAAAAAAAATAATTTTATTGAAAAGTTAATTTAAAAATAATTAAATAATAATAAAAAAAAAATTAAAACATTATCTTAATAAAAGTTCCCCTCAAAACATACAAACTAAATTTTTAATTGCAAAACTACAAATTTAAAAAATAAATGAAATATTTAAAAACTTAATTTATCTGATAATAAAAGTTCAAAATGAAAATATATCTTTAAGATTAAAAAAATAATGATAATAAGAATAATATAATTGATAAAGATATTAATAATAATAATGTTAAAATAAATAATAACATTAAAAATTGTTATTTCTTATCCTCCTAAATTTCTCTGCAAATTCCTAAAAATATTCATTTTCTTTATCCTTCACAATTTATAGAAAATATTTATAAACTTGTTATATAAGATAATTAAATTAAAAAGAAAAATATTTTTTAAATTAAAAGTAGAATAGTTACTTTATTTAAATTATTAAAGTAAAGTATATATTTAATAAATAAGTGAAACATATATTTCTAAATCAACTAAAATTAATTTACATTTATCATATTTCAATATTCTCATTTATAAAAAATAATTCCTGGAAAACAAAAAAAAATTACAAAAAAACGAAAAAAAAAAATTAAAAAATATCATCCCAATCACTATCATATAAATCTTTAATATCATCTTCATCATATGAAGAAAGTAAAGACTCATTAATATTAATTTTACTTTCCAATTGATTTTTGACATATTCTTCATATTTAATATTATATTCATTAAAACCTTTTAATTCCATAATTTTAGGAATATAAGGAGGAGTTAAATTTAATTCAATTAAATCATCCCAATTAAAATCTTTAAACAAATTTAATTTTTTAGCTTTATCAAGAGAGCAAATTCTAAGAGTGACTTTTTTTTTAAGTAAAGATTGAATTAATTGGCAAATATTATAATCTCCATTTTTAATGAATAACTCTTTCCTCATAACTTCTCGATAAACTTCAATAGGATCTTTAGCATTATTTCCAAAAGGATAAACTCCAAAATAAATTTCATAAGCAATAATACCAATTGACCAATAATCACATGAGAAACCATAACCTTTTCCTAATAAAATTTCAGGAGAAATATAATGTGGTGTTCCTGTTATTGTATTCGTAAAATCTTTTAATTCAATACTTGTTCCAAAATCTATTAATTTTAAATATCCATTTTCATTTATTATTATATTATCTGGTTTTAAATCTCTGTGACATATTCTATTTAAATTTAAATAATCTATTATTAATAATAATGTTGCTATGTAAAATTTTGTTTCTTCTATATTTTTTAATTGCTTTTGCTGACGAAATGATAAATATTTACTTAAGCATCTTCCTGATATATATTCTAATAAAAAAAATATAAAACTTTCTGATTTAAATGTTTTTACTAATTTCATTATAAATGGATGCTCTAATTTTAATAATATATTTCTTTCTTGAATAAAATATTTTATTAATATTTTTTGCTTATTTGCTGCTTTTTTATTTACTGCTTTTATTGCAAAAAAATTTTTAAAATTATGTACTAAAGATACATTTCCAAATTTTCCTTTTCCTAAAATTTTACAAAATAATAAATCTTTTAAATTTAAATTAAAATTATCTTGTAAAGAAATTTTTTTAGTTAAATAATCTAACATTCTTTTATCAATAATAGAATTAAAATCATCTTTATTTAAAGAAAATAAACTTAAATCACTTTCTGCTATTATTGTTGCAGATCTAGGTTCATTAATTAATAATGAAACTTCACCAAAACAATTTCCTTCACATAATTCTCTTATAAATTTTAAATTTTTAAAAACTTTAACTTTGCCTTTTTTAATTAAATATAATTTTTCTCCCATTTCTCCTTCAGAAAATATTTTATCCCCTTTTTTAAATTTTTCTTTCTTCATTATCATACATATTTCTATTAATCTATTTTCTGAAGTTTCATGAAAAAGAGATATTTTCTTTAATTGATATATTCTAAGAAAGAATGATAATATTTTTTTATTGTCAATTTTTAAATTTAATTTCGATATTATTTCTTCCCAATTAAATTCTAATATTCTACAATCACTTTGACAAATAATATCATAATCTAAAATATGATTATTTTTAATTAATAAATCTCCAAATAATTGATTTCTAGAAGCTAAAATTTCTCCTGTATTTCCATTAATTAAATTTCCAGTTAATAAAACATATATTTTTCTTTCAATATTTTTATTATGATTAATTAAAACATCTTGATTTTGATAAAAAGTCATTTTTCCACATTCAAATATTTTATTAAAGTAAATAGAATTGTTAAAAATTTTCATAAATTTACTATTTCTAAAAGCTTCTTTAGTAATAGAAGAAATAATCACTTGTTTATAATCATTTCCAATACATTCAATAAGGAAATTTTCAGATATTTGATAGCAAATAATATTTTCAACAACTAAAACAGATAAAGATCTATTAGTATTAAATAATAAAGAACTTTCACCAAAAAATTCTTTTGGTCCTAATAATCTAATTTGTTTTTCTCCTTTAAAACATTTAACAAATCCTTCTTTTATTATATATATACTTTTACCAATATCTCCTTCATATAATATTGTTTGTCCTGTATTAAATTCACATTTTAACATTCCCATTGCTAAAGAATTTAAATGATTATTATCTAAATGATTAAATAGTGAAGTTGCTTTTAAAAAAATTAATCTTTCTTTTAATTCACCTTCATTTATTTTTGAAACTATTTCTCTAAATTTTTTCCCATTTAATAAATATAATTTACAATTTTCAATACATTTTACTGTTGCTGTTCTTTTTTTATTTTCTATTAAAGCTAATTCTCCAAATATATTATCTTGAACTAAGATTTTTGAACCGTATTCTGTTATCAATTCTAATTTACCTTCTTTTATTACATAAAAATAATTTCCTTTGTCTCCTTTTTTAAATAATGTTGTGCCTTTTATTACATTTATCATTTCTAAAGATTCTATAATTTGAGATATTATTTTATTGTTTTTATTCTTAAATAAAAAATGATTTTCAAGTGATTTTTGTAATGTTATTTTATCTGATTCTGAAATTACTGCTTTTGATATTTTTGGTTTTATTATATTTGTTTTATTTTCATTTGTTTTTACTATAATTTCTGGAGATTGTAATCTTGATAAATTTAAATGCTTAAAATTATTATATGATTTATGGGGAAAGTGAACTTTTTTTTTTTGTCTTTTTTCTTTTATAAATGAAGTTTTATTTACTTTATTTAAAGATAATATATGATTATGCTTTTCACTTCTTCTTTCTTTAATTAATTTTTCTTTGTATTCTTTGTTGTCTTTTATTTCTTTATTTTCTTTTATTTCTATTATTTTATTATTTATTTCATTATTATTTTTATTTATATTTTCATCTATTATATTTCCATTATGAATTTCTTTTGTTGAAATATTATATTTAATTAGTTCATTATCATCTTTTTTTTTTGTTTGAACACATCCCATTTTATTTTTTAATGTTTGTAATTTATAATTTAAAATGGAATAAAAATTTTTTTCAATTAATTAATCATATATAAAGACATTTCACTAGAATAAATTATTTAAAAATTTAAATGTTTTACACATTTAATAAAAATAGAATAAAGTTGATTAAATATTTTTATTTAATAATTCATCTAACAAAAAATTCATTAATAATAATACTCATTTAATTGTTTTATTTAATTAGTTTAATATAGGTAGATATTTATCCTTTAAGATAATAAAATTGAAACTATTTATAATATTTATGAAAATTCATAATTATATCATTTAATGTAAATATTTTTATTATATTAATATATTTTATTTACTTTATTTTTTATTGAAAATTAAAATTGGAATGAATTAATTGTTTTGTTAAGTTAATTCTTAAATTATGTAACATTAAATTAAGAATATACTTCGCAGATTTATTTTTTAATTTTACAAAATCTTGAACATTTATATATATTCTATGATAAAAAATACAGTTTTTTTGATTTTGTTTATTCTTTTCTTTTATTAAACATCATTTAATGATTTAATAACTAAAAGTCAACAAACATAATAATATCAAATATTTAAAGAGATAGAAGAAGTTAAGTCAGAAATCATTGATTTAATTCAAATATTAATAATAATAATTAAATTATGAGTAAGAGATTAACATTAGAAAGTAAATTAAGAAACAAAAAAAAAATATGAAAGTGAAAAATAAATATAATTTTCAAAGATTTTAAATTGATGATATATTAAAAGTGGTCTGAAAAAAAAAGTGTAAGTGAAAATATAGATTTAAGTAAATGCATTGATGAAAATATAAATAAAAAATAAATATATAGAGAAAGATTGAATTTCATATATAAAAGATTATCTTTCAAATTATATATAAGATTTATATGAATAAATGAATAAAGGAATTAATGATAGTATTAAATAATAAATGTATTATAAAAAAGGAAAGTATTTAAGTAAAATTAAAAGGTATATCAAATTTATTTTTATTATAAATTCATCACATTAAATATAATTTAGTTATAATCAATCTAAATAAGATTAAAAATGAGTAAATAATAAAAAAATAATATTAAGTTTAATTTAACTTATTATTATTATTCCTTATCTTTTTAAGAAAAAATTCTTTGTAATTTATAAAAATTAAGTAATTTAAAGAAATTACAAATATCAGAATACCAATTTAATGGATTTCATTAATAATTTATGTTTTATTTTTTGATACATTTATTATTTTTTTTCAATAAATAACAATAAAAATGAAAGTTAATCGAATTATTATTATTTCTTTAATTATTATTGTTTTTGCAAATCAAACTTTTAAGAATTATTCCAAGGAAAAAAATAAATCTTTTAAAAGATGTTTATTAATGAAAACAAAAGCTCCTTATCTTAAACTTGATTGCGAAAAAATAATGGAAAATACAATAACTTTTGAAAAAGAATTTATTTCTTTGAATTTAAAAAAAGATAATAAATTTATTCAAAAAGTAAAAACAATAAATTATGATGATATCAAAAAAGTTTCCAAAAAAATTCATTTTCATGATGAAATTAAATTGAAGAATTTAATAAAGGAACTTAAAAATTAAAGATAATTTTTTTTGTATTTTTAGATTATATGTTTATTTACGAATCAAATTTATATTAAATATTATTTGTGTGTAATATAACAATAATATAAAAAGAATTTTGATTTAATTTCGGGTTGAAAACTGATGTAATTTTTAATTTATGTTTATAGAATATAAATAGTATATAGAAACAAACATAAGAGATTTTTTTATAATTTAATTTCGCAAAAAAAAATAATTTTTTTTATAAAACTTAAAAAAAAAATGGGAGGAATGGAAGATAAAGAATTAGAAAAATGTAAAAAAATAGATGAAGTAATAGATATAATAAATAGTAGAAAAGAGGAATATTTATCATATAAAGAAAATATAGATATTCATTTTAAAGATAACACAAATTTTCCATCAGAAAATGTAGCAGTAATAGGAAGAAAAAATACGTTACAAGAAATAAGAGAATCATCATCTCAAATTGAAGAACAATTTGATAAAGGACTTAATCTTTTAAATAAATATAATAAAAAAATTCCTGTTAATAAAGCTATTAAATATATGAAAGAAGCTAGTGCTAAAGCTAATCAAAGAGATGTTGAAGGAATGAAAAAAGCTATTAGTGAATTTGAAGATTTTTGTAAAGATTTTAAATAATTATTTTTTTTATTATCGCTCTTTTTTTTAAGTTTTTTTAAATCAAAAATATTTATTTACAAAAACAAAAATCACATTTAATTACATTTTACAAATATTAATTGTTTATATCATCAATTAATTGATTCATCATTGATTTAAATTCTTTTATTTTTCTTTCATTATTATTATTTTCATCTTCTATATTATTTATCATTAAATTTTTACTACTTAAACTATTTACAATTTTAGGTAAAGCATTAATATTATTATTATTGTTGTTTTGCTCATTAATTTCATCTAAAGAAAAAAAACGCAAATGATTTTTTTCATCTTTTTCTATTTTATTTCTAGTTTTAAAAATTTTAAAATTAGAATAAATTTTATTATTAAATTTACTTTTATCAATTATTCTATTATTATTATTAATAAAATTATTTTTATATTCATTAATTTGATTTTTTTGTTGTTCAATAATTTTAATTAATTCAATAGCATAAGCTTCATTTTCTTTTAAAATTCTATTTTTTCTTTTTATTATTTCTTCAACTTGTTTAATTTTTTCAATTAAAATATTTAATTTTTCTTCTTGTTTAATAATAATATCTTCCATTGTTGTTCTTTCCATTATATATTTTTTTAATTGTTTTTGATAATGTTCTGATTGAGAAGATAAAATTTCGATTTTATTAACATATTTTTTTTCTTTATTTGACAAATTTTCTATTTGATTTATTATTAATTGAGTTTTTTCTTTAAATTTTATATCTTTCTTTTTTAATTGATTTTCTATTTCTTTTTTTAATGTTCTTATATTTGATTTCATTGATAAAATTCTATTTTGAAATTCATGAAAAAAATCATTTTTTACATTTGAAAATATTGTTTCTACTTCTAATTTGCAACTTAATATTATTTCATTTTCATTATATTTTATTTCTAAGTTTTTAATTTCTTCTTTTAATTCATTTATTATTTTATTTTGTTCTTCTATTTTTTGTTCTAAATATTTTATTTGTTTTTCCTGATTTTCAAAAGTTTGATTTGATTTATCTTCTTTTTGTTGTTTTATTATTATTTTTTCTTCTTTTTTTTCTTCATTTCTTTTATTTTTTAAATTTTCATTTTCTTCTTTTTCTTCTTTGTTATCATTATCCATAAATTCAATTTTTTTTTTCTCTTCTTCAATTTCACTCATTTTTTTTATTATAATTCATTAAAAAAAATATAAGAATTAATAAAATTAATTATTATATTTTTAAGTTATTTAATTTTAAAATTATTAATTTTGAAAAGTCAAAAAAATATATATATAATTAACAACCCAAAAGAGTATTATTATAATTTCATTTTTATTGTTTATAAGTATAGGACCCTAAAAATAATAAATTTTAATTATATTCAAACTAAATAATAATAATATCATATTCTTAGATTAATAATACTAATTTTATGAAAACTTTTTCACGTTCTAATTATCATTTAATTAATTTTCTAAAATCAAATTAAAAATAAAAATTTTAATATTATTATTTAAAATTTCCTTAAATAAATGGAAGAAAATTATCCAAATACAAGAACAAGAAATATAAAAAAATTAGTAATGAGCAGAGATTCATTTCAAAGATTAGTAAAAGAAAATGAACCATTAAATAAGAATTTAGGTAAATTACATGAAAATTATTATAATAATATAAAAATAATTTTTGATTCAGATGAAAAAAAAACTCAAGTAATGAGTTTTATAGAACAATTAAGATTTAAAAATAGATTAAGACAAAGAAGTGTTTCTCCTTTATTATTAAAATACGATAAATATGGAATTGCTGAAAAAAGTTATACTAAAGACATAAGAACTTTAAAGGCTGAAAAATCAACTGATTCTCTAAAATGTAAAAATAAATATTATTCACATAAATTAAGAAAAAAATATGAAAAAGTACAAAATGAATTATCTGAAAATTACAGTTTATATAATTTAATAGAAAAAGATAATGAAAATAGTGATGAGAATAATCTTATTGATAAAAATATTATTATTAGTGAAACAAATTCTTTTGATAATAATATTAATGAAAAAAATATTGAAAATGAAAAAGAAACAAAAAATTCAGATGAAAATATAGCAATAAATGATAATAAAAGTAATAATCAATTAATTGAAGGTGAAAAAAAAATTACTAATGATAAAAATAATAAAGAAAAAAAATTAAAAAATAATAATAAAAAAAATAAAGAATATGATATTATACCAAATATAGAATCAAAAAAAAAGAAAGACAATCTTCAAATAACTTATACAAGAATAAATATATCAACTTTAAAAAAGAAAAATAATTATAATAAAAAAAGGAAATTATTAAAAGAAAAATTTTTTTTCACCATAAAACCTAAATTATTAATATTTAAAAAGAAAAAAATAATTCATCCAAAAAAAAACGAATTACAAAAAGACTCAATGAATTTTTCAATTAATTCAAAAAATAAAAAAGACAATTTTACAGGATTAAAATTAATAAAATATGAAGAAGGAAAAATAAAAAAAGAAATATTATTAAATGAATCAATAGAAAAAATAAATAAGAAATTAGAAGAAGAAAAAATAAAAATAGATAATATTCAATTAAAATTAAATATAATAAATGAATATACAAAAGAAATAGATCAAACAGTCAATTTTAATATAATATCAAATATAATAAGAGAAAAAGTAAAATTAAATTTAGTGAATAAAGGAATGAATACTTTAAGAGATAAAAGAAAATTTAAGGAAATTGGAATTAATGTTAGTTATAATCCTATTACTTCTAATTCAGGAAATAATACTGAAATTAACTTAGTTAATTGGGATAAATTGTTTCAAAAAAATAATTTATTTGATAAAAATATGAATAAATCTGAAAAAAATCTTTATTTTCATAAATCTAATTCTAATGTTTTAAAAAATAAAAAAGGAATTAAAAATGATAAAAAAAATATTATTAATTTAAAAAATTCTGTTAAATTGGAAAATAAGAAAATTCAAGAAAGTTTGGATAATTCTTATTTAAAAGAAAATTTAAGTTTTTTAGATAATTAGTTAATAATAAAATGCGAATTAGAATAGTAAAAATAAAAAGTTTTTGTTTAATAAAGTGTGCTTATAAATAAAATATTAATTTTTTTTGTGAAATATAAAATCAAAAACTCTTATATAAAACTATAAATAAATATAAACTTTTATTTTTATATTAACATAATAATAAAAAATAATTGAAAAAAAAAAAACAATGAAATAAAATTATAAAAAGAAGTCAAAAATTCTATAAATTATTTATTTATTGTATTTTAATAAAATTTTTAACATTTCCTTTATGAGTATTTTTTTTATTTATTTATTTTTTTTCTTTTTCCTTTATTTCTATTATTTTAAATTTTTTATTTGGGTTTTTTTAATATATTTTGTTTTAATGGAAATATCCAAGAATGAAAAAGAAAAGGAAAAAGAAAAAGAAAAAAATAAAGAAAAAGAAAATAAAGATGAGAATCCATTATCAAAATCAATTTATCCAAATCTTGATTCAAATAAATTTCAAAGTATAAAAGAAAGCATAAATAATAAAAAAGATATTATAGGTAAATCATTGCATACATTTTATTATGATTATGGTAAATTATCAAAAATTGAAAAAAAAGAGAATAAGCCAATAATAAAAAATAAAAAAAATATAAGAAAGAATCAAATAAAATTATTTTTTAAGCCAAAGAGAAATGAAAGAGTGAATTTTTTTGGAAAAACTCAAAGCATACAATTACCAAAGGAAAATTTTATAAAAAGAATGCAAAAAAATTTAAATCAAGAAAGTTATATAGATCAATTATTTAAAAGTAATGATCAAACAAAATCAAAAGAATCATTTTTTAATTCAATGTTAAACACAGGTGAAAATAGTTTAAACCAAACAACTCAAACAATAAATAATAATAATAAAATAAAAAGAAATAAAACATTGAATAATATGAATAAATATAAATCAAGAAATTTTAATAATAATTTTTTAAAATCAATAAGGAAATTAGATTATGATAATGGTAAAATATATAATCATATAAAAAGAGAGAAGGATTTTTATAATACTATAAAAAATAATATTGATGAAAAGTATAGAGCTTATCATTGGAAATTTATTATGACTCAAAATGAAAAAGATTTAAGACCTGATACTTTTTTTGGAAAAGCTGGTGAAGAAGTTTTATCAACTAAAAGCTTTAATAAACAATTAGATTCTATGATTAATAATTTAAGAAATGTTGATGCTGTTAATATTAATGTGCAAAAAAAAAGAAAAGAACATTCTGAAATGGAAGAAATTTTAAAAAAAAGAATTCAAGAAGAAAAATTGAATTGGAATTTTATTAACAATATTTTAGATAAAAATCAACTAATTAGAAGTGTGATTATGAAGAAATGAGAATTTTTTATATATGATTTTTTATTTTTTTTGGTTTATTTTTTGAAATTGTATATTATGAAAAAATTAATGGTTGTTTTTTTAAATGGAATTCTTTTAATTGTTTTTTTAAAATAATTTGATAATTTTAAATATATTTTAAATATATATAAATAAATATAATGTCAAATGTAAAAAATAAAACACAGAAATACAAAAAATATTAATAATTTGTAGTATAATATCAATGATAATAATAATAATATTAGTAATAGCAATAATAATATATTGTATATGTAAAAATAAAAGGGAAAAAAATAAATTAAACAATGCAATATTTATAGAAGGT
>JAEEGI010017084.1_pt1 | contig 14937 bp, 14 predicted proteins | sample 8958751 | NCBI WGS metagenome assembly JAEEGI01 (sample SAMN16246545, study PRJNA631951) | gut metagenome | biome: gut microbiome; feature: rumen; material: KS-attached | host: Bos | place: Iran: Karaj | collected 2018-10
TAATGCAGTTTGGTGGGCGCAAGACAACAAGACAGGAGCCAAAGAGAAGATAATACAGATTCTGAAAAGGCATTATTAATCCTCTGCCAGCAGAATTCAAAAGAGAGAGTCAGATGCCCGTAATACTGTGGAATTGAGGTGCTCCCCTAAAATTGGACAGGTATGATCATTCGTCCTGCCCAATTTTAAGGAAACACCTCAATGGAAAGTCCAGAACAAATTGTTTCGCCGAATGAGAGTTGTGTTTGCAAGGAGCGGATTTTTTATTTTTTCCGGAAGATCTTTTAACTCTGGCGGCAGCCGGTGCAAAAAAACAAAAGGAGGAAAACGCATGATGAAAAAGTTCTCAAGATGCGGGTTGCTGGCGCTTGTGGTTTTTGCTGCCCTGGGCCTGGCGCCGGTGACCGTGCAAGGCGAGATGGCGGATGAGGCTTTTCTTGAGCTTTGCAGGTGGGGCACGGTGGAGGAAATGCGCGACGCTTTGGCTGCCGGTGCAGATGTCCAGGCCAGAGATAGGAAGGGTGGGACGGCGCTGATGTGGGCGGCGCTGCACAATCCCAATCCGGAGGTGGTGAAGGTGTTATTGGAAGCCAAAGCAGATGTCCACGCCAAAGATAACTTGTCGGGGACGGCGCTGATGGCTGCGGCGGGAGGGAATTCCAATCCGGAAGTGGTGAAGGCACTGTTGGCAGGCGGAGCGGATATCAACGCCAGAACTAGGTATGGCGTGACGGCGCTGATGATTGCGGTGGGGGGGAATTCCAATCCCGAAGTGGTGAAGGCACTGTTGGCAGGTGGGGCGGATATCAACGACAGAGACAAGTATGGCCTGACGGTGCTGATGGCTGCGGCGTGGATGAATTCCAATCCTGAAGTGGTGAAAGCTCTGCTGGCGGGTGGGGCGGATGCCAATGCTAAAGATGCAAATGGCGCGACGGCGTTGATATTGTCGGCGGAAAGCAATTCCAATCCGGAAGTGGTAAAGGCATTGTTGGCGAGTGGGGCGGATGTCAATGCTAAAAATGAGAATGGCGCGACGGCGTTGATATTGTCGGCGGGAAACAATCCCAATCCGGAAGTGGTGAAGGCACTGCTGGCAGGCGGGGCGGATGCCGATGTAAAATATAAGAATGGCGTGACGGTACTGATGTGGGCAGCGAGAAACAATGCCAATCCGGAAGTGGTGAAGGTGTTGCTGGCAGGCGGGGCGGATGTTCGTGATATGGACGATGATGGGCGTAATGCAATTTGGCATGCGCGACACAACAAAACGGACAACAGAGAGAAGATAATACAGATTCTGGAGGGGTATTAAACACCTGCCCGTCTGTGTGCAGTTGAGCGCACCGGTTGAAACGTCACCCGCAAGGTGCGATTGGGGGCGGGAGAAGCCATCGGTTTGCCGCGGCATCATGCGGCGAAGGTGCGGCAGGAGAAGATATGCGGGGCGGTTATCCCGGAGAGGATGACCGCTCTTTTTTGTGGGCTTGTTTCCATGGACCTGGACATAGCGTCTTTTGTGTCCATAAAAAGGCTTTTGGGGGGACACAAAGCTTGATTTGGTACAGGTAAGTTCTGCCCCCGCCATCAATGCTGAACGGGAATTCTGCGGATCTCCTCATGGCGGAAGCAGCTGGTCAGGTGATCGTTGATCATGCCGATGGCCTGCATGTGGGAATAGAGAATGGTGCTGCCCAGAAAGCGGAAGCCCAACCGTTTCATCTCGCGGGCGACGGTATCGGAGAGCGGCGTGTGGGCGGGCATCTCCCCAAGGCTTTTCCAGTGGTTGACGATGGGACGCCCCTCGGTAAAGCGCCAGATCCAGTTGCAGAAAGTGCCGTGGCGCGCCGCCGTTTCCAGAAAGATCCGGGCGTTGTTTATCGCGCTTTCGATTTTGCGGCGGTTGCGGATGATGCGCGTATCCTGCATGAGCCGCTCCACGTCGCTTTCGGTAAAGCGTGCCACCTGCTCCGGGTCGAAGTTGGCGAAACAGCTGCGGTAGCCTTCCCGCCGGTTCAGGATGGTATTCCAGGAAAGCCCCGCCTGGGCCGATTCCAGAATAAGAAACTCGAAATGCGTGTGATCGTCAAAGCAGGGCACGCCCCATTCCCGGTCGTGATAGTTCCGCATCAGCTCCGTACCGCTTTCGGCCCAGCCGCAGCGGGTTTTGCCGTCCTTTTCCATGGCCGCCTCCTTTTTTGAAGAGACATCATAACTTTCGAAAGCCGCAAAGGGCAAGCCGCCTCGCGGCGCGGGGGAAGATTGGCCTTTGCTGTTGACACGCCGGGTCCATCTGATATATTCGCAGGTACATAAACCGATGGGGGAGTGCCATAAGAGGGCACTGAGAGTTTCGCCTGAGCGAACGACCCTTGGAACCTGATCCGGATCATGCCGGCGTAGGAAAACGGTGATTTTACAAGCATTCGATACCTTTTTCATATGCCGCATACTGTTATCAGTCTGCGGCTTTTTTATTTTTTGATGTTTGCCTGAGGGGCAACGGACGAAAGGAGAATTTTTATGCTCGGTGGACTTTGTGTTCTTGTCGGGGACGGCGATTGCGGCGGACGGCCGGCGCAGCAGGTGGAGGCGATTCTGCGCGGCGGGGCGCAGACGATCGTGTATCGGGGAAAACAAAAGGACGCGGTCCGGGAACTGCGTGATCTGTGCCGGGCAGCTTCCGCGCGCCTTGTGCTGGAAGATGTGGCTTTGGCCAAAGAGCTTGACGCGGACGGCGCCTATCTGGCGGAAGGCGTGAAAGGGGCGGAAGTTGCCGCGGCGCGCACCGCTTTGGGTGAAGGGAAAAGCGTAGGCCTTGCCGTGCGGAACGCGGATCAGGCGCACAACGCCTGTGAGGCCGGCGCCAGTTTCCTCACTGTGGGTGCCATTTTCCCCGAAGCCGGAATCCAGCATGGGGAAATAGCCGGGCTGCGCACGCTGGAACATATCCGCCGCACGGTGGATGTGCCGCTCTGCGTCTTTGGCGGCATCACCCGCGACAACGCGCCGCAGGCGCTTGCCGCCGGAGCAAACGCGCTGGCAGTGCCCATTGCGCTGCTGAATGACGCCAATCCCGCCATGGCCGCACGGGAATTCACGCTGCTCTTCAACAGCCTGAAGCCCTATCCGCGCGGTCGGATGCTGACGATCGCCGGTTCCGATTCGGGCGGCGGCGCCGGCATTCAGGCGGATCTGAAGGTTTCCACGCTGCTGGGCAGCTTCGGCATGAGCGCCATCACCGCGCTGACCGCGCAGAACACGCTTGGCGTAAGCGGCATTCACGCTGCTCCGGTGGATTTCATCCAGGCGCAGATCGAGGCGGTCTTGAGCGACATCGGCGCAGATGTCATCAAGATCGGCATGCTGTTCTCCCCGGAGATCATCCGGCTGGTTGCCGGCATTCTGCGGCAGCACACGATTCCGGCGGTGATTGATCCGGTCATGATCGCCAAGGGCGGCGCAGCGCTCCTGCGTCAGGAGGCGGTAACCGCCCTGCGCGACGAGCTTCTGCCGCTGGCCTATCTGATTACGCCCAACATTCCCGAGGCCGAAACCCTGACCGGCATGAGCATCTGCACCGAAGAGGACATGGAGCGCGCGGCGGAAAAGATTCAGGAACTGGGTGCCCGCAACGTGCTGGTCAAGGGTGGTCATCTGGAAGGCGAGTCGGTGGATATTCTGCGCGCGGGCGCGCGGGTGCACCGGCTGCCGGGCAAGCGCATCGACACGCAGCACACGCATGGAACCGGCTGCACCAGTTCCGCCGCCATCGCCACCTTCCTGGCGCAGGGCGTGCCGCTGGTCAAGGCGGTGGAGCAGGGCAAGGCCTTTATCCTTGAGGCCATCCGGCAGGCGCCGGGACTGGGACACGGCCATGGGCCGGTCAACCATTTCCAGGCCGCGATGCGCGCGCTGGGGCTGAATCCGGGAAAGCCCAACCTGAAAGACATCTGATGAAAAGGACGGAAGTGCATTCTCCGATGTGATGCATGAAATGCTTTTGGTGAAGTTGGACGAAAAAACACTTTTTTAAGAAAGGGAATTTTTACATGACCTTGATGGAACAGGCCCGGCAGGGCATCGTAACGGAAGAGATGAAAATCGCCGCCGCTGCGGAGAACGTAAGCCCGGAATTTTTGCGGCAGGGCATCGCCGCCGGCAACATAATTATCTGCCACAACGTCAAGCATGGGCATGGCCGGCCGCTGGCGGTGGGCGCGGGACTGCGCACCAAGATCAACGCCAATATCGGTACCAGCAGTGACAACACCGATCTTGCCAAGGAACTGGAAAAGGCGCGGGTGGCGGTGGCTGCGGGCGCTGACGCCATCATGGATCTTTCGACCGGAGGCCCGGTGGACGACATCCGCCGCGCCATCGTCGCCGAGACGGATAGCTGCATCGGCAGCGTACCGCTCTATCAGGCGGCAGTGGACACCGTGCGCAAGAAGGGCAAGCCCATTGTCGAGATGACCGTGGATGAAATTTTCGAGGGCATCATCAAGCATCTGGATGACGGCGTGGACTTCATCACGGTGCACTGCGGCGTGACCCGCTCCACGCTGGAACGGATGGATCGGCAGGGACGCATCATGGAAGTAGTGTCACGCGGCGGATCCTTTACGTCGGCGTGGATGTCCCACAACGACGCGGAAAATCCCCTCTATGAATATTTCGACCGGCTGCTGGAGATTGTCCGTCCCTATGATGCCTGCCTCTCCCTGGGCGATGGTTTCCGTCCCGGCGCTGTTGCCGACGCCACCGACCGCGCGCAGATTCAGGAATTGATTCTTTTGGGCGAGCTGACCCAGCGCGCCTGGAAGGCCGGCGTGCAGGTGATGATCGAGGGACCGGGCCATGTGCCGCTCAATCAGGTGCGGACCAACATCCAGCTGCAGAAAAAGCTGTGCAATAACGCGCCGTTCTATGTGCTGGGGCCGCTGGTCACCGATATCGCGCCCGGCTACGATCATATAACCTGCGCCATCGGCGGGGCCATTGCCGCGGCGGCCGGCGCCGATTTCCTCTGCTACGTCACCCCCACCGAGCATCTGTGCCTGCCGGAGGTGGCGGATGTGCATGAGGGCGTCATGGCCTGCCGTGTGGCTGCCCATGCCGCCGATCTGGCCAAGGGCATTCCCGGTGCCTGGGAGCAGGATGCCGCCATGAGCCGCGCCCGCAAGGCGCTGGACTGGGAGACCCAGTATCAGCTTTCCATCGATCCGGAAAAGGCCCGGCGCCTGCGGGAATCCTCCGGCGTCAAGGATCATGGCGCCTGCACCATGTGTGGCGAATACTGCGCCTACCAGATGATGGAGAAGCGCCAGAAGAACCGCTGGCCGCAGCTGTAATGCTTTTCGGCTCCCCCTTTGGGGGAGCTGGACGCGTAGCGGACTGAAGGGGGTGCCCTCTCCTCTGGAGAGGGTGGCGCGAAGCGCCGGGAGAGGTCGAAAGACTCGGCGTTGTTGACCTCTTCCGTCACGGCTTATGCCGTGCCACCTTCCCCAATGGGGAAGGCTTTAAAGGCTGAAGCCGGGTGGGGGAGTAAAACATTGTCCAGGCCGGGAAGGGGCGGAGATGCCGCCGTTTTCCCGGCCTTTTTTTCTTTTTTCAGGGATTCAGACGGTAGCTTACCGGCAGGCTCACGCGCACCGGAAAGGATGCAGGCGGAAAGGGCGCCGCACGCCGGACCGCCGAAAGTGCGCCGTCGTCCAGCGGGCCGAAACCGGAGCCTTTCAGCACCCGCAGATCGCGAATCCCGCCGTTACGCTCCACGACAAACCCCACCAGTACCTGGCCGCTCAAGCCCTGGCGGCGCGCCAGCGCCGGGTAGCGCAGCTTGCGTTCAATGGCGCCGCGGATGGCGGCGAAGTTGTGGCGCAGGTAGTCCGCTTGCGTCTCCTGAGAAGTGGAGCCCGTGCCGGCCCCGGCCATGTTTGCGGCGCTGCTTTTGACATCATTTCCAGTATCGTTTCCGGCGGGAGCGTCCATTGCCTTTGCAGAGGCGGGCAGGCTTTCTGTTGCTTTTGCAGGTGCCGGGTTGGGGGAAGCGTTCGTGCGCGGCGGCGCGGATCTGGCGGCAGGAACACGCTGCGGCTCGGCGGTTTTGCGGGCGGCTGAGGAAGAGCCGGAACGGGGAGTCATAGCTGACGGCGTTTTGGGCTTCTGGTGCGGTGTCGTTTTGCGTACGGCAGGCGGCGCGGGCAAGGCAGGGCCTGTGTCAGACATCGCCGCTTCATGAAGCGGCGACGCTTCGCGCAGCTCCACGGGCAGGACAATGGGAGAAGGCGGCGGCTGAAACACCGTCCATAACCGCGCCACGGCCTGCCACACGAGGAGATGCAGCCCCAGAGAGAGCAGCAGAAACACGAGATCGCGGTGCAAAAGAGGTTCTCCTTGAAAAATCTGAAAAACAGGGAAGAATTTTTTTTATGATAGGATATATTATCTGGGAGACGGAAACAGTTTTTTGATAATGGACGATTTGGGCGGGAGAATGTTTCAATGATTGATGTGCAGAATCGCCCCGATGATCGCAATATTCCTATCGATCAGGTGGGCGTGACGGATTTGCTTTACCCGATTGCCGTGCCGGATCCTCGCTCCGGAAGCCAGAAGACGGTGGCCCGTGTTTCCATGATGGTCAACCTGACCCACAATTTCCGGGGAACGCATATGAGCCGCTTTATCGAGATGCTCAATGCGTACCGCGATCAGGTGACTTTACAGACCACAGTGGATATGGCACATGAGCTGCAGAGGCGGCTGCAGGCGACAAGCGCCCGGGTTGAGCTGGATTTTCCCTATTTTATCGAAAAATATGCGCCGGTAAGCCGCGCGCCGGGACTGATGGAATACCGCTGCGCCTTTGTAGGCGCCTCCTCGCCGGAAGGTGATGACGCCGTGCTGCGGGTGACCGCGCCGGTGACCACGCTTTGCCCCTGCAGCAAGGAGATGTCCCGTTATGGGGCGCACAACCAGCGTGGTTCCGTGAGTGTGGAGGTGCGCACCGTTTCCGGGACGCGGATCGATATTGAAGAACTTGTGGAAGTGGCGGAAAACTCGGCTTCGGCGCCGGTGTACGCGCTGCTGAAACGCGAGGATGAAAAGATATTGACGGAACATGCCTACGAGAACCCGGTCTTTGTGGAGGATCTGGTGCGCAATCTGGCCCAGAGGCTGATGACGGATCCCCGTATCGACTGGTTCCGGGTGGAGGCGCTCAGTTTGGAGAGCATTCACAATCATAATGCCTTCGCGCGGATCGAGTGGCGGCGTCAGGCGGACGGCCATGGAGCAGGTTCCTTGAAAGAAAACGAAAAGGAGCGGTAAATATGGGTGAACAGAAGAGAAGACAGGCCGCGTCCCCCCAGGGAGAACGGCGGGAAACGCTGCGGGAGAAGGGCGAGAAGATGATGAGCAGCGAGATGGAGCGCAAACTCAACCGCCTGAAGGTGATCTGTGTCGTCGGATCGAGCTTGCTGGCCGCTCTGATACTTTGGCTGTTTTCCCGTTAAGATTTCCTTGATGGGCGAAGACGTTGCGTGATTCTTTTTATGCTCCGAAGGGACGCTTCCAAGATAGGCCTTGACGTTTGGGTCGTCTGTGGGATAACATCCGGCGTCCTGTTGCAAGAACAGGATATTTTTTTTATGAAACAGGGCGGGGAAACCCGCTCAATTTAGTTTTTGAGGAGAGAAAAAATGGATGTTTCCATCCCCATGACCCAGGAGGGTTATCAGCGGATGCAGGAAGAGCTGCGCAACCTGATCAAGGTGGAGCGCCCCAATGCGGTCCAGGCGATTGCCGAAGCCCGCAGCCATGGCGATCTTTCGGAAAATGCCGAGTATGAAGCCGCCAAGGAACATCAGAGCTTTGTGGAAGGGCGCATCAAGGAATTGAGCGCCAAGATTGCCTGCGCCCAGGTTATCGACCCCAAGACGATCAAGAACAGTGACAAGGTGGTTTTCGGCGCGACGGTAACCCTGTTTGACGTGCAGAGCGAAAATGAAGTTACCTACCAGATTGTTGGCGAAGACGAGGCGGATCTGAAGGAAGGGAAAATTTCCGTGACTTCTCCGGTGGGCAGGGCGTTGATCGGCCACCATATGGATGACGAAGTGCAGATAGAAGTGCCTTCCGGCACCCGGGTTTACGAAGTGGTTGACATCAGATACGAATAAGTTGAACCGTTTTTTCAAAATCGAAAGATTTTCTTTTGCCGGAATCGGACGCCGCAGGCGGCTGTTTTCCGGCTTTTTTCTGCTCGGCGTGACGATATGCCAACACCTGTGACCGAGGGAAGCGGCAGCTCCCTGGACAGCCTTTCCCTGGCGTCCGTCCCCGGGGTGGGCCCGCGAACCCTTGCCAAACTCGCCAAAATCAATATCCGCACCGTTGCCGACGCACTTTGCACATTGCCCCTGCGCTACGAGGATCGCCGCACGCTTCGCCCGGCGGGCGACATCGCCTTTGGGGAAACGGGGCTGTTCCGGGCGACTGTTGTCTCCCGGCCGCAGCAGTCCGGAAGAGCGCCCTGTCGCTCGAAGCAGTGTCCAATGCAGGTACTGGTCGAGGATGCGGGCACGAAGGTGGTGCTGAAGTGGTTTCACGGCGTTCCCTATCTGATGCGGGAATTTGTTCCGGGACGGCAGCTGCTGGTCTTTGGAACAATGAAAAATTTTGCGGGTCTTCGGCAGATCGATCATCCGGAAATCGAGTTTGTGAAAACGTCCGCCGCCGCAAATACTCCTTTTGACTTGTCCGTTTCCTCACATTTCGGCGAAATTTTGCCGATCTATCCTCTGACGGAAGGCCTGGCGCAAAGTACCGCCCAAAGTATCTGGCGCAAGGTGGCGCAGCGCCATGTGGATGCGGTTGTGAATGCCATCCCCCAGGCTATTCTGCAGCGGCACGGCCTCGTAAAGCTTTCCAGTGCCCTGCGGCAGCTGCATCTTCCTGCCCTGGAGGACGATCCCGTCCTGTTGGAGCGGGAGGATCATCCCGCCCGCCGGAGCCTCATCTTCGACGAACTGTTTTTTCTGGAGTTGGCTTTGGCCCTGCGATGCCGCGGGCGTCGAAAGGAACAGGGCTATGCCTTTCAGGTGACGCACCGCTATACCAGGGAGCTTGCGGCATTGCTGCCCTATCGGCTGACATCTGCCCAAAGACGGGTCCTGGGCGAGATCAAGCGCGACATGATGGCGGAATCGCCGATGCGGCGCCTGGTGCAGGGAGATGTTGGCAGCGGAAAGACCGTAGTGGCGGTCATGGCGGCGCTCATCGCCATTGAAAACGGGACGCAGGCGGCCCTGCTGGCGCCCACGGAGGTGCTGGCAACCCAGCACTTTCTCAAAATCCGGCCCTGGATGGAGGCCATGGGCCTGCGCGCGGCCCTGCTCACCGCTTCGGTGCGTTCCGGGGAACGCTCCGCGCTTCTGGAGGATCTTGCTGCCGGACAGATCCATCTGCTGGTGGGTACCCATGCGCTGCTGGAAGAGACGGTGCGCTTTGCGCGGCTGGGCCTGGCGATCATCGACGAGCAGCACCGCTTCGGGGTTTTGCAGCGCGGCGTTCTCCAGGACAAGGGAGAACATCCGGATGTGCTGGTCATGACCGCAACGCCGGTGCCGCGCACCCTGGCCCTGACTCTCTACGGCGATCTGGCGCTGTCGGTGATCGATGAAATACCCCCCGGACGTGGTTCCATTGTCACGCGTGCCGTTGGCGAGGAACGGCGCGCGGATGTCTACCGCCTGATCCGGCGCGAAGTGGCGAAGGGGAGGCAGGCCTTTGTCGTCTATCCGCTGATCGAGGCTTCGGAAAAGATGCAGCTTCAGTCCGCAGAGGAAAATTTTGTCTTGCTGCGCGACGAGATCTTCCCCGATCTGCGGGTCTGTCTGCTGCACGGCCGACTGACTTCCGTGGAAAAGGAAGAAGTCATGCGCGCGTTTCGCTCGCATGAGATCGACGTTCTGGCTGCGACCACGGTCGTCGAGGTCGGCATCGATCTGCCGCACGCCACGGTGATGGTGGTGGAGAATGCGGATCGTTTCGGGCTTTCGCAGCTGCATCAGCTGCGCGGCCGGGTCGGCCGGGGCACGGACGACAGTTTCTGCCTGCTGATGGTTTCCGAATCCTGCGGCGAGCTTGGCCGGGAGCGGCTCCGGATCATGGAACGTTCGGCGGATGGCTTCAGCGTCGCCGAGGCCGATCTGCGGCTACGCGGCCCCGGAGAACTGCTGGGCCTTCGTCAGCACGGCGCTGCCAACCTGCGCCTGGCCGATCTGCGCCGGGATGGCGCCCTGCTGGAAGCCGCCCGCAAGGAAGCTTTCCAACTGGCTCAGCAGCCGGATTTCGACAGCCATCCCTCTCTGAAAACAGTGCGCGAAACGGTACGGCGGCGCTGGGGGCATCTGCTGCAGTGGGCCGATGTCGGTTGAAACGCATTCTTCTGATAAAACTTCTGTGATTTTTTTAGCAAAAAAATCAAAATAAAGTTTGCGCGCCTGAAAAAGTGACAGGTAATATGTGTGTCGCTGAGGTGACAAATTGCTGGTTGAAAGGATGGTGGTTTTTCCGAAATGACAACGATCTTGCAGATGTTGCACGAATCCTTTCCCTATCTGATGAAGACCTTGCAGGTGCTGTACGATTCTTTTCCCTATCTGCTGGGGGGCGCGGGAGTGACTGCTGCCGCGGTGACGGGGGCAATGCTGCTGGGGCTGCTGATTGGCGTAAATCTTGCCGTCATTCAGGTCTACTGCGGCGCATGGCCGCGGCGTCTGGTCGGGCTGTATGTCTGGTTTTTCCGTGGTGTGCCGATCCTGGTGCTGCTGTTTCTTTTCTACTTCGGACTGTTTTCCGTGCTGGGCATCAACTTGAGCACCTTTGCCGCGGTGATTTTGGTGCTGGGCATGACCAGCGGCGCCTACCAGTCGCAGATCTACCGTGGTGCCATCCAGTCGCTTCCGCAGGGGCAGCTCAAGGCCGCCCGCGCCCTGGGCATGAGCGACAGGCGCGCCATTCTCTCGATCATTCTGCCGCAGGCGCTGCGCCTCTCCATCCCCGGATTTTCCAACGAATATTCCATCCTGCTCAAGGATTCGGCGCTGGCTTACGCGCTGGGCACGCCGGAGATCATGGCCCGCACCCATTTTGTCGCCTCCCGTACCTATGAGCATCTGCCGCTCTACCTGATGGCGGCGCTGCTGTACTTCGCGCTCACCTGGATAGGCGTCAAACTGTTGCGCAAGCTGGAGGAGAAGGTCCGCATTCCGGGATATTCCCTGAACTGAACAAGGAGAAGAGGGAAGACACATGACAGATCAAACCATGGTACTGCGTGTCGAAAACATTTCCAAAAGGCTGGGGGGACGGCAGATTCTGAAGGATGTCTCGCTTCAGTTGCACCGCGGCGAATTGAAGGTGCTTATCGGACCTTCCGGCGGCGGCAAGAGCACGCTTCTGCAGTGCATCAACTTTCTGATTCCGCCGGACGAGGGGCGGATTTGGCTCAAGGAACAGCAGATAGAGATCCACCGCAAGCAGGATCTGTACGCCTACCGCCAGAAAGTCGGCATGATCTTTCAGGATTTCAACCTGTTCGATCATTTGAACGCGCTGGACAACGTTTCCATCGCACTGCGGAAGGTAAAAAAGATAGCGCGCAAGGATGCCGAAGAAAGGGCAATGCGGGAACTGGAACGAGTCGGTCTGGGTGACAAGACCACGCTCTATCCATCGCAGCTCTCCGGCGGTCAGAAACAGCGGGTCTCCATAGCGCGGGCGCTGGCCATGGATCCGGAAGCGCTTTTGCTGGACGAGCCGACTTCGGCGCTGGATCCGGAGCTGATAGGCGAGGTGCTGGGCGTCATCCGCAATCTGGCCCAGGATGGGATGACCATGATCATGGCCACGCATCAGCTCGGTTTCATCCGTACCTTGGCCGACGACATTCTGTTCATGCAAAATGGGCAAATTATTGAGCAGGGCTCGCCCGCGGAGCTGCTGGATGCGGAAAGTGGCACCCGCACGCAGGCCTTCTGCGCGAAACTGAACGAACTTTCCGAGGAAAGCGAAACGTAACGCCATGGATGAATGGAACTTTTTTATAAAAGAGGTGGTACCGGCGCTGAACCGTGGTTTGGTGCACTCCATGTGGCTGATACTTCCTTCCGCCTCCATCGGCCTGTGTCTGGGCGCGCTGGTGGGCACCCTGCGGGCCTATGGTCCCTTGCCCTTGCGCAAGGCATGCGACATATACGCCACCGTGTTTCGGGGGACGCCGCTTCTGGTACAGCTTTTTGTGCTTTACTTCGGGCTGCCTTCCATAGGCATCTATCTTTCCCCGTATACCGCGGCGGTTGTGGGTTTTATTCTGTGTACCGGCGCCTATCAGTCGGAGTATGTGCGCGGCGCTTTCCTCTCCATTCGGCGTGGGCAGCTGCTGGCCACGCAGGCCCTGGGCTTTTCCTCGCTGCAGTCGATGCTCTGGGTGATCCTGCCGCAGGCCCTGCGGCGCGCGCTGCCCGGCTGCGGCAATGAGATCATCTACCTTATCAAGTACTCGTCTTTGGCCTACATTATTACCTTCATCGAATTGACCGGCGAAGGCAAGATTCTGGCCGTCAAGTACTTCCGCTACACCGAGGTCTTTTTCGCCATTGGCCTCTACTATCTGTTCATGGTCACCCTGGCGAATTTCCTGCTCACCTGGCTGGAGAAAAAACTCTACATCCCCGGTTTCGGCAAGGGGTAACGCGAAAAACGGCATGAAAAAACGCGGGAGGAAATCTTCCCGCGTTTTTTTGTTTTTGGTATTTTGCCGTTACTTGAGCACTTCCCGGAGCCATTTGACGTGGACGCCCTTGTTGGCGGGTTTGCCGTGGAAAACCTCGCCTTCCTGAAAAGTTGCTCCCGGGGCGCTGGGAAGCAGGCCTTCCACCGTTTTGCCGAAGCCGGTGCTGCCCGAGGTGGCGAAGAGAACGATGGTTTTGCCGGAGCAGTCGTAGCTTTCCAGGAAGGTGTTGATGATGGTCGGCGCCACGTACCACCAGATGGGGAAGCCCAGGAAGATCATGTCATAGTCTTCGAGGTGGGCGTTCTTGTCCGCGAGCTCCGGCCGGAAGGCCTTGTCGCGCATTTCCACCGAGCTGCGGGACTCGGGGTCGTTCCAGTTCAGATCGTCCGCCGTGTAGGGCGTTTTAGGACGAATGGCGTAGAGATCCGCCCCAATGATTAACTCCGCCAGTTGCTTGGCAACCGCAGCGGTGACGCCTGTGGCCGAAAAGTAGGCTACCAGTTTTTTGCTCATGTGTTCTCCTTTGCCTGTTGGTTGAAAGGGCCGCCTCTCTTTTACAAGAAACGGCGGTGATTCTTTACTTATCCATTTTTCCGCTTTGCCGGAAAAGCCTGTTGTTGGTTTGTTGCTCTTCCCGGGATTTTTGGATGCCGCTCATCATATGCCCAGCGGCATTTCACCCGTCTTGGAAAAGGGCACCTTTATGGGCAAGCCGTGAAAATCCACGGTCATTGTGCCTTTTAGCGTATAGCTGGCGGCAGGTTTGCCCTTCAGGCCGAGTTGCAGCGTATGTGTCAGGGCGCCGAGCGCATCCGCTGTCGCACTGCGGATCTCCACCGGCACCTCAACGGAACTGTTGGGCTCCAGCCGGAAGGCGTTTGTGGTCGTGCTTTGGGCGAAGTCCTTGCCATTCAGCGCCAGGTCACAGGTAATGCCCTTGATGTCGAGGCCCGCGTCGTTGGGGTTCATGACCCGTAACGAGACCAGGACCACATTTTCCACCAGGCTGGCCTTTTTAAGCTGAACATCGGAGACCGATACGCTGGGTTTTTCCGGTAGTTTTTGCAGAGACGAGCATCCTGCCAGTGCGAACGCCGCGAGACATAGCAGGGCAAGGCATCGTAGTGATACAAGAGTTTTTGGATAGAGCATGGCTTTTTCTCCCTTCAAAGATGATGTGCGCCTTGAGAAGGCGGAATTCCATTTTTTAACAAACATCTTAATATGTATCCCCATCGCAGGAAACGTCAAGACATCCCGTTTTGCGTTGTAAGGCACTACTTATCTATGTTTTGTTTGTATGGGAAAATGGCACTTTCACCGGCCCCCACCAGGGAACATGCACTGTCAAAGTGCCTTCCAGCTCGTAATTGCCCCGCATGCTGAGCCGCAGTGCGCCTGTACCTTGACGTAACATATTGTTTTTTTAAGAAACTCGATAAGTAGATTCTGCCTTTGCAACAGGCTCATTTGCCTCCATTGTCAATTGGTGGCTCATTTGGATTTTGAACAATTTGGCTTGTAGGCAAGATTTTCATCCACACCATGCACATAATAATGTGCAACCGGATTGAGATTTGCTGCCTGAAAAGCCCTTATCATCCTTTCTCTGGTCCAGCTGGGATCGGTACTTTGAAGTGAAGAGAGCTTTGCCTCAAGGTATTTTGTTGTGGAAAAATCACTGCATGGATCGATGCCTTCACTCATACCGTAGAGTGTGTAATGATCCCATGCTGATAACCCATCTTTCTCAAAGCTCTTTTTGATGCTCTCCAACGACCAGTTTCCAGCAGGATCCACTCTTTGCTGTCGGTCAAGTTTGCTCTTGAAATAGTATTCAGCATCAAAATATTTATTCGGACTTACATTTTCCTGGTTTCCCCGTTCCAGAAAATGCCGGTAATAGCCTTCATCACCAGAGTATCCGGCTTTGTTGAATTCCTGAATCATCCTGTCCCAAGTCCAGCCATCGCCAAGCTGATGAAGCTTGTTGGTCATGTACACATTTGGTTCAAACCATTTAGGAATGGCTGGTTTAACATTTACGGTTAGAGGGTTTTCCAGATCGTTGATACGTATGGTCTTGTCCTCTATGCTGAGTCGTAGTGAGCCTGTCTCAGAAAGGGACACCG
>JAEEGI010017091.1_pt1 | contig 14931 bp, 14 predicted proteins | sample 8958751 | NCBI WGS metagenome assembly JAEEGI01 (sample SAMN16246545, study PRJNA631951) | gut metagenome | biome: gut microbiome; feature: rumen; material: KS-attached | host: Bos | place: Iran: Karaj | collected 2018-10
ATTAGTTGACGCAATGAAAGAAGAATTTGGAGTAGATCCAAGTGCTGTAGCTGTTGCTGCTGCTCCTGCTGCTGCTGGAGAAGCTGCTGATGATAATGCTACTAAGACTGTAGTATTAAAAGAAGCTGGCGCTACTAAGATGCAAGTAATCAAAGTTCTTAAAGAAGTTACTGGCTTAGGATTAGTAGAAGCTAAAGGTTTAGCTGACAATGGTGGAAATGTTAAAGAAAACGTTCCTGCTAAAGAAGCTGAAGATATTAAAGCACAACTTGAAGCTGCTGGTGCAACAGTAGAATTAGTTTAATTAACTTAAAAGGAAACGATATTTAGATATCGTTTTTTTTGTGGTTTTGTATTATAATGTTATTGAGTTGGAGGATTTGGCATGAAATTAGGCAATAAAGGATTTGGAATGCGTGACTTTCTAATTTATACTTGTATTCTAGTACTTCTACTTCTTTTTGTGGCTTATTCTATTAATAGTTTTTATAGAGGAATGGAAGCTTCTAAAAAGGATAAGGAAACACAAAAAGTAGTAATACCAGAAGAAGAACCAGAAGAAGAACCAATAATTGTAGATTATGATTATTATCATAATTTAGAAAATGATTTCCAAAATGCAACTGATCGATATTTTAAAAATTATCCAACTAAGTTAGATGAAGGAATGATTTTTAAGATTGAATTAAATGATTTGGTTGAGTTAAAATATTTAAGTCAATTTAGAAATAAAAATACCGGTGATTTGTGTACTGGATATAGTAATGTTTATACAGGTGTTAATGACACTGGTTACACAATAGTATCTTATATTAATTGTGGAGAATACGTGACGGAAGGCTACAGGTGATATTATGGAAGAAAAAACTAAGAAGGTTGAAAAGAAACCAGTCGGTTTTAAAGCTAAACTAAAGAGAGGCTGGAAAAAGTTTGTATTATATATTAAAAAGAAATATGCTGAATTTATGAAGTTACCTAAACGTGTAAGAATGATTACATATATATGGTTAATAGTTTTATTAGTATTATTAATTGTTATTTTAGGAACAGTAATAAATAATAAAGCTCAAAATAAATATAAAGACATGGAAGAAACTATTGCTCATGCTGGATTGAAGTATGCAGAGGATAATTTGATTTTTGCTTCTGAAGAAGAAAAGACAAAGATCGAAATGGAATTATTAATCGATCGTTCTTATATGTTTAAAGAAAATGTTGCTAATAAAACTTGCAACGGATTCGCTGTTATATACTTCAATGAAGAGGAAGAGAAGTTTGAAAGTAAGGGCTATATCAACTGTAAGAAATATACAACTAAAGGTTATAAAGACGTAGTTGATATAGATAAGAAAAACTTAAAAAAGTAAAATAGAAGAAAAATTTAAGAATTTCTTCTTTTTTTATTGACTTTAATAATACGAAATGTTATATTATTTATGCATTTTTAGATTGCGGTTCTGCCTAGGTAGAACTTAATTTAAAGGATTGTTTGATACACCAGGATGTGTGTATATGGAAGGAGGACATATATGACAACTATTAATCAATTAGTTAGAAAAAACAGAAAGAGTAAAACTAAGAAGAGTAAAAGCCCTGTTTTAAATGTTGGTTTCAACAGTAAAGATAGAGTTTCTACAGTTCAAAATAGTCCACAAAAGAGAGGAGTATGTACTAAGGTAGGTACTCGTACTCCAAAGAAACCTAACTCAGCATTAAGAAAATATGCTCGTGTTAGATTATCAAACGGAAGAGAAGTTGATACTTATATTCCAGGTGAAGGACATAATTTACAAGAACATAGTGTAGTACTTGTACGTGGTGGTCGTGTTAAAGACTTAATCGGTGTTCGTTATCACATTATACGTGGTACTTTAGATACTCAAGGTGTTAACAACAGAAAACAAGGCCGTAGTAAATATGGTACTAAGAGACCTAAATAGGATTTATTTATAAATATATATAAAGGAAGGAGAGATATTATATGCGTAAAAGACGTGCAGTAAAAAGAGACGTATTACCAGATCCAATATATAACTCAAAGGTTGTTACTAAATTAATCAACCAAATCATGCAAGATGGTAAAAAGGGAACAGCTGAAAAGATTCTATATGAAGCTTTCGATATGATAAAAGAAAAAACTGGACAAGATCCAATGGAAGTATATGCTAAAGCATTAGAAAACATTAAACCACTTTTAGAAGTTAAATCTAGAAGAGTTGGAGGATCAAATGTTCAAGTTCCTGTTGAAGTTGATGATGAAAGAAGTCAAGCATTAGCATTACGTTGGTTAGTAAACTATGCTCAAACTAGAAACGGAAGAGGAATGGCTAATAATTTAGCACAAGAAATTATGGATGCTGCAAATGGTGTAGGTGGAGCTGTTAAGAAACGTGACGATGTTCACAAAATGGCTGAAGCTAATAAAGCATTTGCTCATTATAGATGGTAGGAGTAAAAGGATATGGCGAGAGATGTTACAATAGATAAAATTCGTAATATTGGTATTATGGCACACATCGATGCTGGTAAAACAACTTTCACTGAGAGAGTTTTATTTCATACTGGTATTACTCATAAAATAGGTGAGACACATGATGGTGAATCACAAATGGACTGGATGGAACAAGAAAAAGAACGTGGTATCACAATTACTAGTGCTGCAACAACTGCTCACTGGAAAGGATATCGTTTAAATATTATTGATACTCCAGGACACGTAGACTTTACTGTTGAAGTTCAAAGATCATTAAGAGTTCTTGATGGATCTATCTGTTTACTTGATGGTAACGCAGGTGTTGAACCTCAATCAGAAACTGTTTGGCGTCAAGCTACTGAATACAAAGTTCCAAGAATGATATTCGTTAATAAAATGGATAAAATTGGTGCTGACTTTGCATTTAGTTTGGATACAATCGGTAAAAGATTAGGTGTTAATTATGCTCCTATTCAATGGCCTATTGGTGCTGAACAAGATTTTAAAGGTATCGTTGACCTTATCGAAAGAAAAGCTTATGAATTCGATAGAACTGATGAACATGAGAATTATAAAGAAATCGAAATTCCTGCTGATTTAAAAGATCTAGTTGAAGAAAAGAGATTAGAATTAGTTGAAAAAGCAGTTGAATTTGATGATGCTTTAATGGAAAAATATTTTGAAGATCCAGATTCTCTAACTGTAGAAGAAATTAAGAGTGCTATCCGTAAGGGAGTACTTCAAGCTAAATTCTTCCCAGTATTGTGCGGTAGTGCACTTTCAAATACTGGTGTTAAGTTAGCTTTAGATGCTGTTATTGATTACATGCCAGCTCCAACTGATGTTGAAGCTATCGAATGTACTGATAAAAATGGTAACTTAGTTAAACGTCATCCAAGTGATAATGAACCATTTACAGCAATGGCATTCAAAATTATGACTGACCCATTCGTTGGTAGATTAGCATTCTTCAGAGTTTACTCTGGACACTTAACTAGTGGTTCATATATTTTAAATAGTACTAAAGATGTTAAAGAAAGAGTTGGACGTATTCTACAAATGCATGCTAACCAAAGAAAAGAAATCACTGAAGTATGGACTGGTGAAATCGCTGCTTTAGTTGGATTAAAGAATACTACAACTGCTGATACATTATGTGATGAAAAGAATCCAGTAATCATGAATGGTATGGAATTCCCAGAACCAGTTATTGATGAAGCTATTGAGCCAAAATCAAAAGCTGATCAAGATAAATTAGGTATTGCTTTACAAAAGCTTGCTGAAGAAGATCCAACATTCAAATATAAAACTGATCCTGAAACAGGACAAACAGTTATTAGTGGTATGGGTGAGTTACACCTAGAAGTATTAGTAAGACGTATGAAAGATGAATTCAGTGTCGAAGCTAATATTGGTAGACCACAAGTTGCTTATCGTGAAACATTAACTCAAATGGGTGAATGTGAAGGTAAATATATTAAACAATCTGGTGGACGTGGACAATATGGACATGTTTGGGTAAGATTTGAACCAAATAAAGATAAAGGTTATGAATTCGTTGATGCTATCGTTGGTGGAGTTGTTCCTCGTGAATATATTCCAGTAACTGATAAAGGATTACAAGAAGCTATGGCTGGTGGAATTCTAGCTGGATATCCAATGGTTGATGTTAAGGCTACATTATATGATGGTTCTTACCATGATGTTGACTCTAGTGAAATGGCATTCAAAATTGCTGCTAGTTTAGCATTAAAAGAAGCATTAAATAAATGTAAACCTGTATTACTTGAACCTATAATGAAGGTTGAAGTAGTAGTTCCTGAAGAATATATGGGTAATGTTATGGGAGACCTAACAAGTAGACGTGGTAAACCACTTGGTCAAGAATCTCGTGGTAATGCATTAAAAATCGATGCTATGGTTCCACTATCTGAAATGTTCGGATATGCTACATCATTACGTTCAAATTCACAAGGACGTGGAAACTTCACTATGACAATGGATCATTATGAAGAGGTTCCAAAATCTATCGCTGATGAGATTATAAAGAAAAACAGCGCTCAATAAAAATAATACTTGAAAAAGGTTCAAGTGTTAGATAAAATAGTTATGTATAAAAGAGGAGGAAAATATAATGGCTAAAGAAAAATTTGACCGTTCAAAGGCACACGTTAATATTGGTACTATCGGACACGTTGACCATGGTAAAACTACATTAACTGCTGCTATTACAAAATATTTTGGAAAATTCGTTGATTATGCTGATATCGACAAAGCTCCAGAAGAAAGAGAAAGAGGTATTACTATTAATACTGCTCACGTTGAGTATGAGACTGAAACTCGTCACTATGCTCACGTTGACTGCCCAGGCCATGCTGACTACGTTAAAAACATGATCACTGGTGCTGCACAAATGGATGGTGCTATTCTAGTAGTTTCTGCTGCAGATGGACCAATGCCTCAAACTCGTGAACATATCTTACTTGCTAGACAAGTTGGTGTTCCAAAAATCGTTGTTTATATGAACAAATGTGACCAAGTTGATGATGCTGAATTATTAGACTTAGTTGAAATGGAAATTCGTGAATTATTAAACGAATATGATTTTGATGGTGACAATTGTCCTATCATTAGAGGATCAGCTCTTAAGGCTCTTGAAGGAGACGAAGCTGCTGTTCAATCTATTAAAGATTTAATGGCTGCAGTTGATTCTTACATCGATGTTCCAGTTCGTGACACTGATAAACCATTCTTAATGAGTATTGAAGACGTATTTACAATCTCAGGACGTGGTACTGTTGTTACAGGACGTGTTGAACGTGGTGAATTAAAATTAAATGATGAAGTTGAAATCGTTGGTTTAAGACCAACTCAAAAAACTGTTGTTACAGGAATTGAAATGTTCAGAAAATCACTTGATTCTGCTATAGCAGGTGATAATGCTGGTGCATTACTACGTGGTATTTCAAGAGACCAAGTTGAAAGAGGACAAGTTCTAGCTAAACCTGGATCAGTTACTCCACATCATCAATTTAAAGGATCTGTATATGTTCTATCTAAAGAAGAAGGTGGACGTCATACTCCATTCTTTGCAAACTACAGACCACAATTCTATTTCAGAACTACTGACGTTACTGGTGTAATTACTCTACCTGACGGTGTAGATATGGTTATGCCTGGTGATAACGTTGATATGACAGTTGAATTAATAGCTCCAGTTGCACTTGAAAATGGTACTAAATTCTCTATCCGTGAAGGTGGACGTACTGTTGGTGCTGGTGTTGTTACTGAAATTATTAAATAATTAATGTAAAGAATAAAAAGATGAATGTAAATTCATCTTTTTTTTGTTGACTAAAAATTATATAATAAAACTGGTGATTATTATGGAAGGTAGTGCGAAAAGAAAATCTAATACAAATAAAAAAGTATCTTCCATAAAGAAGAAAAAGGTAACTCCTACTGAATTATCTAATGAGGAGTTATTAGAAAAAATACTTGCAAAGAAAAAGAAAACAACGAAAAAAAAGGTTGAACCTGTTAAGGTAAAATCTAAATTAACTAAAGAAGAAAAAGCCAAATTGAGTAATGATGAATTACTTGATTTAATAATGGCTAAAAAGAAGAAAAAGAAAAAGGTTGTTAAGAAAACTACAACTGTTAAGAAACCTAAAGAAACAGTTGAAGTTAAGACTAAGAAAGAATTACCTGAGACTCAAACTCTGTTTGATAAAAATTTATTAGAAGAAGTACAAAAAGAGTTAGAAGTTAGAAAAGAAGAAATATCTAAACAACAAAGAAATAAAGAATTAATTCATAAACGCTTTGTTAGAATTAGATTAGCAATGATAAGTATTTCTTTTGTAGCTTTATTTGTTTTTACTTTAGTCTCTTTAAATAATAATGATCAAATAACTTTTAGTTTAGTTGATAAAATAGATATTTCTGATGTTAAAAAAATAGAAGAAGATAAGATGATTAATTATCAAGCTTGTTTAACAAAAGAATATGATGAATCAGAAGAAACAGAATTAATTAACCAAAAGAAAAAAGAAATAACTGATTATTTAGAAAAGAATTATCGAGTTAGAGTAGTATATGAAGATTTAACTTATGGTTATAGTTATAAGTATAAAGAAGATGATGTTGTATATGCTGCTAGTACTATTAAAGCATTGGGAGCATTATATATTTATAAAGAAGCAGCTGCTGGTAACTTGAGTTTGGATGAAACTATAACTTACTTACCAAGATATAGATTAGGTTCTAGTGAAGCAACTAGTAAGTTAAGTTATGGAACTAAGATTACTTTAAGAGATTTAGTTAAGTATTCAGTAACAGTTAGTGATAATTCAGCACATAATATGATAGTAAGTTATATTGGATTTAATAAATTACAAGAATTCGGTTATAGCTTAGGAGCTCAAAACACTTTAAAAGGTGGAGATAATTTTGGTAATATAACTGCTAATGATGGAGTTATCTATATGAAAGCTGTATATGACTTCATTCAAAATAATGGTGAATTGGGTAAAGAGTTAGAATCTTATTTTATGGAGTCAGATGATAATAATTTAGTATTTGAGGATAAAGGAATCAAAGCTATAACTAAGTATGGAAATTATGATGTGTTCTATCATAATATTGGTGTTGTATATGATGAACATCCTTATGCTATTGCTATTATTACAACAGATGCTTATAAAAAACCAGCTGATGAAGTAAAAGATATTAACAATAAAATATATGAATTACATTCATTATATTATAGTAATAGACAAGAAACTTGTCGTTCAGAAATATATGGAGAATAAAAAAAGTATCAATTATTTGATACTTTTTCTTTTCTTTTAAATTCTTTTGATAATTGACCACTATGTTCCATACTTTGATATAGACCTTCATTTATGATTAAGTCATATTCACCAATGTATTCAAATGTTAATGGATTAAATCCTAGTTTGAATTCATCTAATCCTCTATATGGATTTTCTTTAGAGAAGTCTCCAGTTATACCATTTAAATCTAGGTAGTCATAATCATTTTTATATTCTTCTATTAACATGTAATGTAAGAAGTAGTTAGGGCAGAACATTTTATAGTTTTGATCAAAACCACTTATTAAAATACTTACACGATTTTTATATTTTATTGTAATAGCTCCACCAATATATTTGTCTCTTTGAACTGCTAAACTCTTAGTTGCTTCAACGATGCTATTTTTATAAGTTGTTATTAAGGCATCAGAAGCAAGTTTTCTTGCTAAATTATCTTCACTTTGTTCTTTCATTAGCTTTTCAACTAGTTTAGCATTTCTTTCTTGTTCTTTATCTAAGCTATTTCTTAAATTAATTAAACATTCTTCAAAATTTATTTTAACTAGTAATATATCAATACTATCACTTTTTCTAAAGGCATTGTAGTAATTGAAGTAGTGATTAATATTTTTATCTTTTTTATTCTTAATAAATTCATACAATACTCTGATACCTTCTAGATCAGATTTTTCTATTCTTAGACCATTTCTAATACTTCTATGAATTTTATTTCTTGTTCTTTTAGAAATAGTTTTTAAGTTTGTATTCTTTAATACTTGTATAGCATTAAATCTAGGAAACTTAGTTTCAAAACGATATGTTCCTTCTAGTTTTCTAAAGTTTAATCCTTTAAGTGTACTATCTATTATTTGATTTTTATTATATGTAACATATTTTCTTTTATAATCAACAGTTCCGATTGCTATTTCTGGATTGATTTTTATAAAAGCAAAGTTTTTATTGTAATATCTTTTCTTTAATAATTTAGTAAATTCTTTTATTAGATTTGGATTGTAATAATCGATTAGGAATCCCTTAGGAGCATATCCATATCTATTAAATAATCCCATTCTTTTAGATAAAATTACGGAAGCAGCTACAATGTTATTGTTATCATCAATCATACCAATTAAATCGTAATCATATCCTTCTTCTCCTGCTACTAGAGCATATGTTGATGTTTGATAAAAATTACCTAATGGATGATTTTTAGCGTACTCATCGAATTCAAAAATGGATAGATTTCGTAGCTTCATTAGCCACCCCTCCTTTTAAGCAAGAGAGTATTATATCACATCTAAAAAATATTGCAATATATTTATTTATGTTTTAAAATTAATAATAGAGGTGGAACGTATGGAAGTTACAGTTAAAAGATTTAGTAAATTGCTACTAGTTTCAATGGCAATGGTTATTTTTGATTTAATGATTGGAGTTGTATTTTTTGTATTCCCTGATTTACCATCAAAAATAAGTATTGTATTATTAGGTAGTCTTATATTAATTCATGGATTATTCTATTTAATTAGATATTTCTATGATGGATTAGGAAGTAGATTCTATGCAGTTAATTTGATTACGGGAGTAGCAGCAGTTATATTAGGTTTATTTACTATCTTCTGTCCTTTCGAACCAATTAATGCAGTTGGACCTTTATTTGGAATTTGGATGTTAATTACTGGATGTGAAAAAGGATACTATGGAGTTAAGCTATTTAAAGCTAAAGACGATGTTGCTTCATTAGTTACATTTATTTCATTATTACTAATAGTAATGGGAATCTTATCAATGTTTAATCCATTTAATACATTCATGTTAAATACTAGATTAATAGGTATATTCCTAGTATGTTATGCTTTATTTGAAATTATGGTTTCTCGTCTATTCTTAGGTAGAGGAAAAGAAGCATTGAAATTATTTGATAATTAGGCTTGAAAAAGCCTTTTTTTCTTGATTTATTATTTATAATATGTTAAATTATATGTCAGAACGGATGTGATATTCATGGAAATAGCACTATTAATAGTTTCAGCATTGTTAATTGCTTTAGTTTTATTACAAAGTAATAAAGCTAGTGATGCAAGTCAAATTATCAGTGGTGGTAATGCTGAATTGTTTCAAAATCAAAAAGAACGTGGAACAGAATTATTAATTACAAGAATGACAGTAGTTTTAATTGCGGTTTTTATGATTATTTCATATTTTATGTTTATTAAGTAGTCCTTACGGACTTTTTTTTTGGCTTCAAATATGTTATATTTAATAGTAGGTTAATATGCTAAAAAGGGATTCTAGGTGATATAGATGAGAGAAAGAATTTTAGAGTTATTAGAAAATATTCATGAAGCTAAAGAAACAATCGAAATAAATGACTTATTAGGTTTAACTACAGCTGAAGAATACAGAGAATTACAGGATACTTTAAATGAGTTAGTTGATGAATATTTAGTCTTTTATACTAAAAAAGGTAAATACATCTTATTAAAGAATTGTCCTGGAATTGTTATTGGTAAGTTATCTGTTAATAAAAAAGGTTTTGGTTTTATTATGTTAGATAAGGAAGACGATATCTACGTTGATGAAAAGAATATGCATGATGCTATTAATGATGATGTCGTTTTAGCGGAGGTATTTACTTCTGGAGTTAGAAAAGAAGCTAAGATAGTAAGAGTTATTAAAAGAGAACTTAAAGATTTAGTTGGTGAAATAGTCTTTGATGATAGTGGAAGATGTTTTGCTAATCTAACTGATGATAAAAGAGATATTATTATTGAATTAACTAAAGATAGTACTAAGGACTGTGTTGAAGGTCATAGAGTATTAGTTAAGGTAATTAAGGAATTAGGTAGAAATAAGTATTTAGGTGAAGTATTAAAAATTATTGGTCATAAGAATGATCCTGGTACTGATATTTTAACTATTGCTTATAAACATGGTATATATGAAAATTTCTCTGATGAAGTAGAAAAGGAATTATTAGATATTCCTAATGAAGTATCTGAGAAAGAATTAAAAAATCGTAAAGATTTAACTGATTTAACTATATTTACTATAGATGGTGATGATACTAAAGATATCGATGACGCTATTAGTATTAAAAAGTTAGATAATGGTAATTATGAATTAGGTGTTCATATTGCTGATGTATCTAATTATGTTAAAGAGAATACTGCTTTAGGAGATGCTGCTTATGATAGAGGAACTTCTTCTTATTTAGCAGATACAGTTATTCCAATGATTCCTCATAAGTTATCAAATGGTATTTGTTCTTTAAATGAAGGAGTTATTAGATTAACAATGTCTTGTGTTATGGAAATAGATAATAAAGGACATGTTGTTAATTATGATATTTTCCCTAGTTATATTAAGAGTAGAAAAAAGATGACTTATAAAAAGGTTAATGATATTATAGTACGAGGAATTGTTCCAGAAGGCTATGAAGATTTTAAAGATGATTTGTTATTAATGAATGAATTACATCTTATCTTAAGAAAAGAAAGAAATAGTCGTGGTTATATCAATTTCGATTTAGATGAAGCTAAGATTATCCAAGATGAAAATGGAAAAGCTATTGATGTTGTTAAAAGAATTCGTGAAGAAGGCGAAATGTTAATTGAGGACTTCATGATAACTGCTAATGAAACAGTAGCTCAACATATATATAATATGGATTTACCATTTGTATATCGTGTCCATGATGTTCCTAAACCTGATAAGATTGAAGATTTCTTAACATTAGTTAAGTTACTTGGATATAAGTTACACGGTAATTTCAATTCTTTAACTCCTAAGTCAATGCAACTCATTCTTGATCAATTAAAGGATAAGAAAGAATTTGAAATATTATCAAGTTTATTACTTAGAAGTATGAGAAAAGCTGAATATAGTAAAGATAATATTGGTCACTTTGGTTTAGCTAGTAGAGCATATACACATTTTACTAGTCCAATCAGACGTTTCCCAGATTTAACTGTTCATAGATTACTAAAGAAATATTTAGTAGAACAAGATATGTCTATGACTACTATTCAAACTTTAGAACATGCTTTAGTAGAAATAGCTCAACATTCTTCTGAAAGAGAAGTAGCAGCAGTAGATGCTGAAAGAGATGTTGATGATATGAAAATGGCTGAATATATGGAAGATCATATTGGTGAAGAGTTTGAAGGTGTTATTGATACAATTACAAACTTTGGATTCTTTGTTCAATTACCAAACTTGATTGAAGGTTTAGTACATGTTCAAACATTGAAAGGTGATTACTTCACATATGTTCCAGATTTACTAGCTATGATTGGTAAATCTACTAAGAAGCAATATCGTTTAGGGGATAAGGTTCGAGTTAAATGTGTAGGAGCATCTAAAGAGAATTCTATGATAGACTTTGAACTTGTAAAGGTTGATGAAGATGGAAATAAAAAACAAGAAAGCTAATTTTGATTACTTTATAGAAGAAACTATTGAATGTGGAATAGAGTTAAAAGGTACAGAGATTAAATCTTTAAGAAAAGGTTCTGGAGATTTAAAAGACACTTTTGCTGTTATTAAACACGGTGAAGTTTATCTTCTTAATATGTATATTGCTAAATATGAGGAAGGTAATCAATTTAATCATGATGAAAGAAGAACTAGAAGACTTCTTCTTCATAAGAAAGAAATTAAAAAATTAGAAGAAAAGGTTTCTAGAGAAGGTTATAGTTTAGTACCTGTAAAAGCTTATTTAAAAGATAATAGAGTTAAAGTATTATTAGGTGTAGGCCGTGGTAAGAAGAACTATGATAAGAGAGAAACTATAAAAGAAAGAGACTTGAAAAGAGAGGCTCAAAGAATAAGTAACAGATAATTACTTATTCTTTTTTTCTGTAGGGGGTGTTAATTCTTCTATTTTTTTGATATAATTAGAAACGTACAAAGGAGGCAGAAAAATGAATTTTTCTACTGTATGGTCAATATTTACAAAGATTATAGACATATGTATCGTATGGTTCATGGTTTACTATATATTAAAAAACGTTAAGAATAACGTTAAGATGGTATTAATTGTTAAAGGTGTTATTATCGTCTTAGTTGTTAAATTGGTTAGTGATTGGTTAAATCTATATACGGTTGGAGTTATCCTTCAATACGTATTTGAATGGGGACCTATTGCTATTATTGTTTTATTCCAACCAGAAATCAGAAGTTTCTTGGAAACAATTGGAAGAACACAATTATTAGGAAGACATAAAGTATTAACAGTTGAGGAAAGAGAAAAAGTTGTTTTCGAAATTATGGATGCTGTTGAATACTTAAAGAAAAATAAAATTGGAGCATTAATGGTAATCGAAAGAGATGTATCATTACAAGAATATATTGCTCCTGCTACAAAAGTATATGCTGATTTAACTAGTCCATTATTAGGAACTATCTTCTTCCCTAACAGTCCACTACATGATGGTGGTGTAATTATTCAAGGAGATAGAATCACATGTGCTGGAGCTGTATTTAAAACAAGTATGGATCCTAATTTAAATAAAAAGTTAGGAACTAGACATAGAGCAGCATTAGGTATTGCTGAAGAGAGTGATGCAGTTGCATTAGTTGTTTCAGAAGAAACAGGAAGACTTTCTATAGCAGTTGATCATGAAATTCATTATAACTTAAGTACTGATGAATTTAGAATGATGCTTGTTGAAGAGTTAAAACCTAAGACAGAATTGTTCTATGATGCTGATAATGTTGAAGGTGAAGGTGATATTGATGAAAAATAAGAAAAACGGTAAAGCCTTTAAAAACTTCTTCAAAAACATATATAAAGTAATTGATAAGTTAATTGTTACTCCTATTAGTACTTTGGTATATAAGATACAAAGTAGATTAGGAAAAGATAATAAATTAGAAAAGATATTAAATAGACCTAATGTTCTATTATATATATCATTAGTATTTGCTGTATTAATCTTCTTTATAGTAGATGGTAAAGCAACACAATTAGTTGGTAATAATGCGGAATTCTTAACAGATATTCCTGTAAGAGTTATTTATAATAGTAGTGCATATGTTATTGAAGGTGTTCCAGAAACTGTAGATATGACTTTAATAGGTCGTAAAGGTGATTTATATTTAGCAAGACAATTAGGTGATAATGAAGTAGTTCTTAACTTAGAGAACTATGATGCTAATGATGGAACAGTAAGAGTTAAGGTAACATATAATAAGATTATTAATAATATTGACTATAAAATAGATCCTGAATATATAACAGTTAAGATTAAAGAAAAAGTTAGTGAAAATAAAACAGTTGTTTATGATTTATTAAATCAAGATGGATTAGATCCTAAACTAAGTGTTAAATCAGTAACATTATCTAAATCAGATGTTATAGTTAGAGGTTCTAAAGAAAATATTGATAATATAGCTAGTATTAAAGCTTTAGTAGATTTAAGTAATGAAGATTTCGTTAAAGCAGGAAGTTATAATGTTGATAATTTGAAATTAGTTGCTTATGGTTCAAATGGTGAGTTAATAACTAACGTTGAAATTGTTGCGACAAATATTTCAGCAACAGTTGTTCTTGATTCTAACTCTAAGAAAGTTCCTGTTAGAATTCAAACTACTGGATCACTTGTAAGTGGTAAAGCTATTTCATCTATTACAATAAATGGTAAGAATGCTACAGAATTTGAAACTACTATTTATGGTGATGAAGAAGCACTTGCTAATGTTGATTATTTAAATGTATCAATAGATATTAACCAATTAGGTAATAGTGGAAGTAAAACTTCATCAGTTACATTCCCTAAACCATCTGGTGTAAGATATATTGAAAATGAAAGTGTAACATTAGTACTTAACTTTGGTGAAGCTAAACAAAGAACTATTACAATAAAGAGAATTAATACTCGTAATACACCGAATGGTTTAACAGCTAACTTACTTGAAGAGGAAGATGAAACTGTTGATGTTCAAGTTATTGGTGTTGAGTCAGTAATTAATTCTATAGATGAATCTAGTATTACAGCATATGTTGATTTAACTGGATATAGTGCTGGTAAGTATTCTATACCTGTTAAGGTAGAAGGTACTGATTCTAGATTACAATATGTTGTATCTAAAAATATTCAAATAGTTTTATCAAAAGCTAGAGATTAAGAGAATTCTTAAAGAGTTCTCTTTTTATTTGTTTGAATAAATCTATTATTGTGTTATAATAACCATTAGGTGGTTTGTATGGAAAAAAATAAAAAAGCGAAGAATAAAATCAAATATAATACAGGGGAAACTGAAGAAATTAAAAATTTGGTTGTTGTTATATTAGTAGTTGCTCTAATAGTAGCTGGTTTATATTTAGTTACTAGAGCATTTGTAACAAAAGATTTATTTAAGAAGAAAGAGGAAGAAGCTGAAATAGTAACTCCTGGAGAAATTTCTTATGACACTATAGTAATGGGTCAAATATTCCAAATGGATCAATATCCAGAATACTATGTTGCAATTTATAAACAATCTGATGTTCAAAACAAAATTAATATGGAAGATTTAGTAATTGATTATTATGAAAAGAAGAATCATTTACATGTTTATACTGTAGATTTAGATAACGAAACATTCAATGGAGCTTATTATGATCCAGAAAATGTTAATGTTAATGCTCAATCTTTA
>JAEEGI010017094.1_pt1 | contig 14930 bp, 14 predicted proteins | sample 8958751 | NCBI WGS metagenome assembly JAEEGI01 (sample SAMN16246545, study PRJNA631951) | gut metagenome | biome: gut microbiome; feature: rumen; material: KS-attached | host: Bos | place: Iran: Karaj | collected 2018-10
TACGCTGACGGGACCGGAGACCTACTACGACTATCGTGGCAGGCATTTGGGAACGCATTATCTGCTTTGTCAGCGCTTTGCGGACCAGTTGGGTGTCAGTCTGCGTATGGAGGTTTGTCGCGATACTGCAGAGATGCGACAACGACTGGCTGATGGTGAGGCAGACCTTATCTGTTATCCGCTGACGAAGAAGGGGACAGGCTGGATAGTGGGCGATGATAAGCAAGACCTGCAGAAAGAACTCCAGCAGTGGTACCGTCCATCGTTGATGGCTGAGGTAAAGAAACAAGAGGATTATCTGTTGTCGTCGCGTAGTGTCAAGCGTCGTGTCTTTGCTCCCATGCTCAATCGTGCCGGAGGTGTCATCTCTCACTATGATAGCTATTTCCTGCGCTATGCTACCCAGATCCGATGGGACTGGCGACTGTTGGCGGCCCAGTGCTACCAGGAGTCTACCTTTGACCCGCAGGCTCGTTCGTGGGCTGGTGCTGGTGGTCTGATGCAGATTATGCCCTCTACCGCCGACCATCTGGGATTGGCGCGTGCTGATATCTATAATCCTGAGAAGAATATTGCTGCTGCTGTGAAATACCTGGCTGAACTGGAACAGTCGTTCTCCGATATCCGCGAGCGTTCCGAGCGTACCAAGTTCGTGTTGGCGGCCTATAACGGTGGCGGCTATCATATTCGCGATGCGATGGCTTTGGCGCGCAAACATGGTCGCGATGCATCTCGTTGGCGTGATGTGGAGCCCTTTGTCTTGGGCCTTCAGCGTCCGGAGTATTACAACGATCCCCTAGTGCGTAACGGTTATATGCGTGGCTCTGAGACTGTTGACTATGTTCGTCGTATCCACGAACGCTGGAATGGTTATCGGGGCGTTAAGACCGTGCGCTCCGTAGCAGGTCCTACGGGTATTCCCCAGAAGGCCAAGCGTGAGCGCAAGTCGAAATATCAAGTGACAGAGTAATCGGCAAGACCTTAAATATTGGTGTTTTTTCGCCAAATAATTGCTACTTTCCCAAAAATGTAGTACCTTTGCAAAAGTTATGGAACAAAGACATACCCGTGAAGAGAAGATGGAAGCCTTCGGACGCATGCTCGACGTGTTGGATGCACTACGCGAGAAATGTCCGTGGGACCGCAAGCAGACCAATGAGAGTCTGCGTCCTAATACGATAGAGGAGACTTATGAACTCTGCGACGCCTTGATGAAGGACGATGTGGAGGATATTTGCAAGGAACTCGGCGATGTTCTGTTGCATATTGCATTCTATGCCAGAATAGGTGAGGAGAAATCGCAATTTGATGTAGCGGATGTATGTAATCGTCTGGTTGACAAACTAATATTCCGTCATCCTCATGTGTATCATCCTTCGCAGATTGGTGCTCCAAATCCTCGTCCTTTACCCTATGGCGAGAACGAAGAGGAAAGGGAATTTGCCAAGGTAAAGAATGTGGAACAGGTGCTCGACAATTGGGAGCAAATCAAGCAGAAAGAGAAGGGCGGAAACAAGACCGTGTTGGCAGGTGTTCCTGCCTCATTGCCTTCGCTCATCAAGGCCTATCGCATTCAAGACAAAGCCCGTCATGTGGGTTTTGACTGGGAAGACCGTAAGGATGTATGGGCAAAGGTCCGTGAGGAGTTGCGCGAGTTGGAGGATGAGCTGCAGCGTGACGACCGCGAACGTTCCGAAGAGGAGTTGGGCGATTTCCTGTTCTCTGTGATTAATGCCGCTCGTCTGTATAAATTGAATCCAGACAATGCATTGGAGAAGACCAACCAGAAGTTCATTCGTCGCTTCAACTACATCGAACAGCATAGCATCAAGGCCGGGCGCCCATTGACGGAGATGACGTTGGAAGAGATGGATGCTCTCTGGAATGAGGCGAAACAAATGGAGAAAAATAGTGATGATTTAAAAGCTTAGAGATATGAAGAAGATAGGTATTGTTCTATTGGTTGCTGCCGTCGTATTGATGATGGGCAGCTGTGGTAACAAGGCGCAACAGGTGCCGTTTGACAATGGTGATTCGCTAAACCTGACGGTTGACTCTACCTTGTACGGCATCTGTGGTGAAGGCACCTCGATGAACATGTTGCAGATGATTACGGATACGGGCGACACGCTGATGCTTGACATTTCCAATGCCAAGGAGAAGGATAAGGTGTTTGGCGGTCTGCAGGTGGGTGATCGCATGGCTGTATTGCCTAACGATGCCAAGACTGCGGCCAAGATGGTTATCAACCAGACTACGTTGTTGGGTAACTGGGTAATGCCAAATCCTATTGATGGCAGTGACGAGGTTGGTATTAGCATCAAGGAAGGTGGTGTGGCTGAAAGCATCGACCAGAGCAGCATTATTTACCGTACATGGCGCTTGAGTCAGGGGCGTCTGGAGATTGTCCTTGTTCGTGATGGTGCCAGCGACGTTGAGGAAATGAGCGTCTATGACATCGTGAAGCTTACCGCCGACTCACTGGTATATAAAGACGAGGAAGAAACCTTTGAATATGGTCGTCAGAAGCCCAAGGAAACTTATGGCACTGATGTGAAGTTGGAAGACTCGTCATACGACGACTTTAAGATGTAATAGGCACTTGGAACCGTTTCGAGTACATATATTGGGTTGTGGCAGCGCTTTGCCAACGCTAAAACATTTCCCTTCTGCACAGGTTGTGGAAGTACGGGGCAAACTGTTCCTCGTCGACTGCGGTGAGGGAACACAGATACAACTGCGCCGTTCGCGTCTGCGCTTTACAAAGATTAGCGCTGTCTTCATTACCCATCTGCATGGCGACCATTGTTTCGGACTTATCGGCATGCTGAGCACCTTTGGTCTGCTGGGTCGTACAGCCAAGTTGACGGTCTATGCTCCAGCTGAACTTGCGGATATTCTTCAACGACAGATAGATTTCTTCTGTCGTGACTTAGACTACGAGGTGGCGTTTGTTCCTGTGGATACCACTAAGCAGCAAATCATCTATGATGACCGCTCGCTGACGGTAGAGACACTTCCCTTGGAGCACCGAGTACATTGTTGTGGTTATCTGTTCCGTGAAAAGCCCTCGTTACCCCATATCCGTCGTGATGTGGCAGACTTCTATGGCATTCCCGTCAGTCAGTTCAATAACATTAAGGCAGGAGCGGGATGGACGACAGAAGAAGGGGAGGAGATTGCCCACGAACGATTGGTGGAGCCTGCCGATGCTCCCCGAAGCTATGCCTATGTCAGCGATACCCGTTATATGCCAGCGCTGGCGGAACGTCTGCAAGGTGTGAACACCCTCTACCATGAAAGCACCTATGGTGAGGACAACCTGCTGATGGCTCAGAAATATAACCATTCAACAGCCCGACAGGCTGCTCTGGTGGCTCGTGAGGCAGGTGTGGGACAGTTGCTGTTGGGACACTATTCGTCGCGCTATGAGCGAGAGGAAGTGTTGCTTGACGAAGCCCGTGAAGTATTCGAAAATAGCCGTCTGACCAACGAAATGGATGTTTTTGATGTCTGACAGTGTTTTTTTTGCCTAAAAATTTGGAATCTACGTAGTTTTTTTCTATCTTTGCACCAAATAATCGATTGTTGCTTATGAAGAAAACATTACTCATATTATCTATGTCTCTCACAATGTTGCTTGCTGTGCCTTCTTTGGTAGCAGCAATTCCTGTGGCTCCAGGCATAGAGGAATTTGTTGAGGAGGATATCACTATTACCATTAGTGGACAGACCGTCACCGTAACAGGTGGTCAGGGACAGACGTTGGAAGTCGTGTCGTTGACAGGTCGCTGCATCATGTCGGTAAAGGTAGAGAGCCCCGCTCAGAAGATTGAACTAAATGTACCAAAAGGTTGCTATATCTTAAAAATCGGAAAGGTAGTCAGAAAGGTTTCTGTTCGCTAATCGGACTACTCACCTTGGCAGTACTGCTCCTGACAGGCTGTGGCAAGGATAACACTTTTAAGAACAAGGAGATAACAATGGAGGCGTTTTCTGATATGAAGGCGCCTGCGTTTGTTTTTGACTTCGAGCAAATAGCCCAGTTGGTTCGTTCAACAGCCCAGAAAGAAGGTGCTGTCACAGAGGCAGACCGTAGGGTGCGCGATTATTACGAACAGCCCGATGCCCAGTTGTTGTGGGTTGATAGGGCAGGCGTTGACTATCGCGCCGACTCGCTGTTAGCCTATCTGCATCGGGTGGGCGATGTTGGTTTCTCCGAGCAGGCATTCTATGTCGACGCCATTGAGTGTGACCTGCAGCTGCTGCGCCAGTTGCAGTTTACGGAAGGCGATGGTGACATCAACCATGTAGCTGCCCGACTGGACTACCACCTCACGAAGGCCTGTCTGCGCTATGCCTATGGCTACCGTTACGGTTTTATCAATCCCTCGCGCATCTTCAATCACCTCGATATTGACGAAGACAAGAAGCCTTCCAATTATGTTCGCTATCGTGGACTCTTCGATGTGGATATGGAGCAGGCTCCTGCCAACTACCATCTCTCTGTCATCAACAAGATCAAACACGACAGCATCGCTCAGTACTTGACAAGTATCGAGCCGCAGGACAAGTTCTATCGCCAGTTGAAGGGCATGCTGAAAGACGCTACTACCGACGAACAGCGACAGCGCATCCTTTGTAATATGGAGCGCACCCGTTGGCGCCTGCATCATCCCATACCGGAGACAGGCAAGCGCATCATCGTCAATCTTCCAGCCTATCATCTCTATGCCTATGGTAGCGATAGCGTGCTGGATATGCGCATCGTCTGTGGCGCCTGGAAGACGAAGACCCCTCTGCTGACAAGCGAAGTGGAATGGATGGAGGTGAACCCGCAATGGATTATCCCACAGAGCATTCTGGAGAAGGACGTTGTGCGCCATGCTGGCGATAGTGCCTATTTCGCTCGCAACAGATACAATATCTTTGAGCGTGCCACCAACAAGCAGATGGCGATTGGCGAAGTGACAGCCAGCATGCTGCTCAGCGGCAAATACCGTGTGGCCCAAGAGAGTGGCGATGACAATTCCTTGGGACGCATCGTGTTCCGCTTCAAGAACCAGTTCTCTGTCTTTCTGCACTATACGTCGACCCCCTGGATGTTCCAGCGAGAGAAACGTTCCATATCCCATGGCTGTGTGCGCGTTGCTCGTCCCTTTGAGTTAGCACACTTTGTGCTCGACCAGCCCGACGAATGGCTCCTTGACCGCATCCGCATCTCGATGGGACTGAAAGCTGAGACCGATCGTGGACGTCAGTATCTGCGCACCCATCAGGACGAGGAAGACCACAAGCTCATAGGCTATGTGCCCGTCAAGCCTCACGTACCTCTTTATATAATATACTACACGCTGTGGCCCGACGAGAACGGTGCCTTGCAGACGTGGCCCGACATCTACGGCTATGACAAAGTAGTATTGGACAATCTGAAACCGTACCTCCTATGACGAAAGAAGACGAACAGTTGCTGATGCAACAACTGACTGACCCGAAAAGCCAACGGAAGGCCTTTGAACGGTTGGTGCGCGAGTATAGCGAACAGCTCTACTGGCAGGTACGCCGTATGGTGCTCAGTCATGAGGACGCCAACGACGTCATGCAGAACGTATTCCTGAAAGCCTGGTCGCATCTGGACGATTTTCATCACGATGCCAAGATCTCCACATGGCTCTATCGCATTGCCGTCAATGAAAGTCTCGACTTCCTGCGTCGTCAAAAGAACCAACTGGTGATAAGTGCTGACGATACGACACAGGGTGTTTCTCAGACGCTGATGGCAGACCGCTATTTTGATGGTGACCAGACGCAGGCACTCCTGCAGGAAGCTATTGCACAGTTGCCCGATGTGCAGCGTACCGTGTTCAACCTGCGCTATTTCGACGACATGAAGTATAGCGACATCAGCAAGCTCCTCAACACCTCCGAAGGAGCGCTGAAAGCATCGTATCATATCGCCGTTAAGAAGATTTCAGAATTTTTTAAGCAGCGTGATTAAACTTTCAACATTTAGAAACGTCATAACAATAAATAAAAAAGGATTATGTCAATGACTAACGAAGAAAAGTACCTCAAGGAAAGAGTAGGGCAGGAGAATCCCTTCCGTACGCCAGAAGGGTATTTCGACCAGTTTACGGCAAATATCATGGCGCAGTTGCCCGAGCGTCAACCTATGGAGAGCAAGCCTGTGGCTAAGAAGGTGGCTATGCCCATCCGTCACTGGTTCTATGCTGCTGCCTGTGTGGCTGCTTTGGTCGTCACAGCCGTCACCTTCCATTTCCACGAAGTTGACGCGCCCCAGCAGCAGATGGCCGTCTCGGAGTCGTATATCGACGAGGCTGCTGACTATGCTATGCTGGACAATATGGATATCTACCAGTTGCTGGCAGAGGAGTAAGTGAACGAAAAATAAAAACCAAACAAGATGAAGAAGGTTATTACAATCAGCTTGTTGCTGATTATGACATTGATGGTGAACGCCCAGGACAAGCGCTTCTCGCCTGAGAAGTTCGAGGCCGACCTGAAAGCCTATATCACCAAGGAGGCTTCGCTCACGTCACAGGAGGCCGATAAGGTTTATCCTGTGTTCCGCGAGTTGCGTGAGAAGCAGCGCGTCATCTACGACAAGATGCGCAAGCTGGGCATGAACAAGCCCGTAGGCGACGAAGCCTGCAAGCAGGCCATTGTCGAGTATGACAAGCTGAATCTGGAACTGCGCCAGCTGGATGTTGACTACCACAAGAAGATGATCAAGATGGTGTCAGCCTCGAAGGTCTATGAGATTATGCAGGCTGAGAACCGCTTCCATCGCCAGATGATGAAAGGCTGGCAGAACGGTTGGCAGCATGGTAATGGCTGGCATAAGGGCAAACGTCGTTAAGCCCGCAGCGTTCACAATGAGGACGGCGCGATGTGCAGACATATCGTCCGTGAAGCAATAACCAATGATGTGCCCGTGGAATATCCTCCACGGGTATATTTTTTACCAGTTCCCGTTCTACTTTCAAGGGATTGTCGGCCTTCGCAGAGACCAGTCCCAAGCGATGACTCACACGGAACACATGGGTATCGACAGCCATTGTTGACTTGCCGAAAGCCACCGACTGGATGACGTTAGCCGTCTTGCGCCCCACACCAGGCAGGTCCAGCAGTTGGTTCATGTCTTCAGGCACCTCGCCGTTGTGACGCTCCACCAGCATGCGCGCCAGCTTCACCAAGTGTTCTGCTTTGGAGTTGGGGTAGGAGACACTCTTGATATACTCCAGCACTTCGTCAACCTCTGCCTGCGCCATCGCCTTGGCGTCAGGATACTGGCGGAACAGTTCCGGCGTTACCTGGTTGATGCGTTTGTCCGTGCATTGTGCACTCAGCACCACAGCCACCAGCAGTTGGAAGATGCTGCCAAACTCCAGTTCTGTATCGGCCTCAGGCATCTCCTGGCGGAAGTAGCTGAGAATAGCTTCGTAGCGTTGTTTCTTCGTCATCGTAATATTTTTTCCGTTTTTTGTTTCTAATTTCAAAAGAATTTGCTATCTTTGCAACATCAGTTGTTAACTCATTCATTATAAAGCTTATGAAAAATACTCCTACTCCCCACATTGGGGCTCAGTACGGCGACATTGCCGAGACTGTCATCATGGCGGGCGACCCACTACGTGTGAAACTCATGGCCGAGAAGTTCCTCGACAATCCCATTTGCTTCAACCAGGTGCGCGGCATGCTGGGCTATACGGGAACCTACAAAGGCAAGCGCGTCAGCGTGATGGGTCACGGCATGGGTATGGCCTCTATCGGCATCTATACCTACGAGCTTTACAACTTCTACGGTGTGAAGACCATTATCCGTGTGGGCTCTGCAGGCTCTATCAACAATGACCTGCACATTGGCGACCTCGCCATCGCTATGGGTGCCTGCACCAACAGTAACTATGCTGCTCAGTATGAGCTGCCTGGTCAGTTTGCACCTATCGCCAGCTTCGACCTGGTGCGTGCTGCTGCTGAGTCGTGCGAGAAGTTCGGCTACCACTATAAGGTGGGCAATGTCCTGTCATCGTCTATGTTCTACCATGAGAACCCGCATACCGACAAGTGGATTAACATGGGTGTGCTGGCTGTCGAGATGGAGATTGCCGCCCTCTATATGAATGCTGCCCGTTCAGGCAATCGTGCGCTGGGCATCTGCACCATCTCAGACCACATTCTCACGGGTGAGGAGACGACTGCTGAGGAGCGTCAGAACAACTTCACCCACATGATGGATGTTGCCTTCTCGCTGATTTAAGTCTTCTTGTGTGGTCTGTCGGCCTTAGAGGGGCAGATAGACCACATATTTCTCCTTGAACCAGTCTTCTGAGAACCACTGGGTCAGTTCCATCGAGTCTACGATGCGACGGTAGGGCTGCAGTTCAGCCTGCAGATTGCCGCCCTTCAGACAGAGTATGCCATTGGGTAGCGCGTTGCGCTGCTCTTTGGCTATATTTTTGTGTACTATCTTCGCCAGGTCGGGTAGGGGCATGACCGCACGACTCACGATGAAGTCGTACTTGCCCTTCTCGTCCTCGCCACGCAGGTGTTCCGGGTGACAGTTCTTCAGGCCGATGGCGTTGCACACCTCCTGCGCCACACGAATCTTCTTGCCCGTGCCGTCGATGAGCTTGAAGTCACACTCAGGAAACAGGATGGCCAACGGAACACCAGGGAAACCGCCACCCGTACCAAAGTCCAGAATCTTGGTGCCGTCCTTGAAGGGCAGCATCTTGGCGATGGCCAGCGAGTGCAGCACGTGGTGCTCGTAGAGGTTGTCAATGTCCTTGCGCGAGATGACGTTGATCTTCGCGTTCCAGTCACGATACAAAGCGTCGAGCGCAGCAAATTGTTGCTGTTGCTCGACGCTGAGGTTGGGGAAATATTTCAGGATTTGTTCCATGTCGTTATTTCGAGGTTTCGATGTTTCGAGGTTTCGATGTTTCGAGGTTTCGATGTTTCGAAATTTCGAAAATTACCCGTTCATGCTTAACAGGAACTCCTCGTTGCTGCGGGTCTGTACCAGACGGTCGTGAACGGTGTTCATGGCCTCGATGGGGTTCATCTCGGCAATGTACTTGCGCATAATCCACATGCGGTTCAGCGTGGTCTGATCCTGCAGCAGGTCATCACGACGTGTAGAGCTCTGTACCAGGTTGACAGCCGGGAAGACACGCTTGTTAGCCAGCATGCGGTCGAGCTGCAACTCAGAGTTACCAGTACCCTTGAACTCCTCGAAGATCACCTCGTCCATCTTCGAACCGGTGTCAGTCAGAGCCGTAGCGATGATGGTCAGCGAACCACCACCCTCGATGTTACGGGCCGCACCGAAGAAGCGCTTGGGCTTCTGCAGGGCGTTGGCGTCCACACCACCCGTGAGCACCTTACCAGAGGCAGGGCTGACGGTGTTGTAGGCACGAGCCAGACGCGTGATGCTATCCAGGAAGATGACTACGTCGTGACCGCATTCTACCATGCGCTTTGCCTTCTCCAGCACGATGCCGGCAATCTTCACATGGCGGTCGGCAGGCTCGTCGAACGTTGAGGCTATCACCTCTGCGTTCACGGTACGGGCCATATCTGTCACCTCCTCAGGACGCTCGTCGATGAGCAGCATCATGATGTATGCCTCTGGGTGGTTGGCAGCGATGGCGTTGGCAATATCCTTCATCAGGATGGTCTTACCGGTCTTGGGCTGTGCCACGATGAGGGCGCGCTGACCTTTACCGATAGGTGAGAAGAGGTCCACAATGCGCACCGAGGGATTCGTGGTGGCAGGGTCGCCACAGAGTGTGAACTTCTCCTCAGGGAACAGCGGTGTCAGGTGCTCGAACGAGACGCGGTCGCGCACCTCGTGGGGCTGACGGCCATTGATGGTCTTCACGGTGCTGAGGGTGAAGTATTTCTCGTTGTCGTGGGGCGGACGGACGGTGCAGTCCACCACGTCACCAGTCTTCAGGTAATACTTCTTAATCTGCTGGGGCGACACGTAAATGTCGTCGGGCGATGACAGGTAGTTGTAGTCGCTTGAGCGCAGGAAACCGTAGCCGTCCTGCAGGACTTCCAGCACACCATTGCCGTCGATGAGATCCTCAAAGTCGAAATGCTCATTGCGTGTGTATTCTGGAGCCGGAATGCGGTTCTCGATGATGTTGTTCATGGGCTGCTGTGTCATCGGACGGTCAAAGATGTCGAGCGACGGAATGGCAGCCTGGTCTTCGATGGGCAGGTCGACAACAGCGATGAAGTCGGTGCCGTCGCCAGGATCACCCTCCCAGACACCTTCGGGATTGATCATCTCCTCTTCGGGTGCCTCTGCATTGTTCTGCGACATCTTCTCCTGCAGCTGACTGATGAGGTTCTCCTCAATGGGCTCTGACGTTTCCGTCTCCTCGGCTTCAGGAACGGCAGGAATCTGCTCTTCTGCAGGCTCTGCAACGGCTTCCTGAGCCTCTTGGTTGGCTGCTTGCTCTGCGGCAATGGCTTCCAGTTCCTTCTTCGACTTGCGACCACGCTTCTTGGGAGCGGGCTTCTCTGACCCTTGGTCAGAGTGTGGCGTTGCAATTTCAGCAGTCTCTTCGCTCTGTTCCTGCTCAGCAGCAGCCTTGGCAGCTTGCTCGGCAGCCTCCTGTTCAGCAAACAGACTGTCAATGGTAGGCTTCTTCTCAGCCTTTTTCTTCTTGGCGGGCTTAGCGTCCAGGTTCTCACCTTCAGAACCACTGACGGTGTAAACCTTGTCATCCTTCTTGGCAATGCGGGTGCGCTTGCGCTTGGTGGTGCTGACGCCTGCTGCAGAGTTCTCGGCAGCCTTGTCCAGAATAGCGTAGATGACGCTTTCCAGCTCGTCGTTCTGCGACACCTTGACGCCCACCTCGCTGGCTATCTCCATCAGTTCGGGGATAGAAAGTTTTTCTAATTCTTCCTTCGTGTACATATAAGTATACAGTAAATCGTTTATAAAATTCGAATGTAAAAATTGGGAATTTTGGGAATGAAGTGCTTTGCGAACGTAAGCACGTATCTCAGAAAATCGTTTGCAAAGGTAGTGAATATTTCTGAAACAGCAAAGTTTTTCACATATTTTTTGTAACTTTGCACCCGAAAACACGAAGTAGTATGGAAATCAAGCAAGCAGAATTCTCCCTGTCGGCCCCCGTGGTGTCAATGTGTCCGAAGGATACCAAGCCTGAATATGCCTTCATCGGGCGCTCGAATGTGGGCAAGTCCAGCCTTATCAACATGCTCACCAACAACAAGAAGTTGGCGAAGACATCATCAACGCCAGGCAAGACGTTGCTCATCAACCACTTTATTATTAATAAGGAGTGGTACCTCGTCGACCTTCCCGGCTATGGCTTTGCCAAGCGTTCGAAGAAAGAGGTGGACAAGCTGGACCAGATGATTCGTGGCTACATCCTGCAGCGCGAGCAGTTGGTCAACGTCTTCGTGCTGGTCGACATCCGCCTGGAGCCTCAGAAGATTGACCTCGAGTTCATCGAGTGGCTGGGCGTGTCGAGCATTCCCTTTGCCATCATCTTCACCAAGGCCGACAAGCTGACGCCCAACAAGGCTCGTCAGGCAATGGAAGCCTACAAGAAGAAGCTCTTGGAGACCTGGGAGGAGCTGCCCCCCATGTTCATCACCTCCTCGGAGAAGAAAGACGGTCGCGACGATGTCCTCAACTACATCGAGCAAATCAACAACTCCCTTAGCGACAACAGTGGCAGTACGATAGGGTGACTTCGCGATGTTTTTATTTGCCGTAGATACTTGTCGAGGGGCTGTTCCCTACTTATTGAGGTATTTACGTCCCTTGTAGATGACGAAGCCGCGATGCGACTTGTCGACCTGCTGGCCCATCATGTTATAGACGGGGGCATCGACGCTGTACATCGTAGCGGGAGTAGCCTGTCGCTTGCCGTCGACGGGAACGATGTCGATAGCCGAAGTGTTCAGGATCTTCTTCAGACCAGCTACAGCGTCAATCTTGCCATAGCCGGCTTGTATCTTGTTGCCAGAAGGAATGTTGGCAACGTCGGTAGTCCAAGTGTCGTTGACGCAGGTTTCCTTCAGGACGCTCTTGATTTCGTTGACGGTCAGCGTGGGCTTGGCCTGCAGCCACAGGGCAATGATGCCGGCAGCATGCGGACAGGACATCGAGGTTCCCTGCTCCAGCATATACCAGTTACGACGATTGTGCTTGTCGACGTTCTCAATGAGGAAGATCTTCGCTTCATCACTATTCGGATCGGGCTCAGCACCGCCAGGATTAGTTTCGTCCGCTATAAAAGTCGAGTAATCGTAGTTGTTGGCGGCAGAGATGGTGCCCTGTCCCGGGGCGATGATGGTAGGATAGGGCTTGCCGTTGTCGTCGGTGCCCCAACTGGAGAAGTCGGAGATTTCACCTATTTGCTGTACCTTGCCGGTAAATGTTGACTCCGGGTAACTCACGTCTTTTCCTTCCCTGGTATTCCACCCTGTGCGGGTGATGTACGATCCGACACTGATGACGGCATCATCGCAGATACTGGTGCTGAAGGCGATGTCGCCGTTGCCTTTCGTCCAGCCGTTGGCAGCAAAGTCGTAACCGCCAGCAACGGTGGGAGCGTCGAAGCAAGGTTCCGCGTTGTTATCGCCATTGCATATCAACTTGAGGTTCTGTCCATTGTTGGATGTGGCGACAACGGCCAGTCGGTATTTGGAGACATCCAGTTTCACGGCCGTTTCCATACAGTTCAAATAATAGACGACGGCATTCTTACCAGAAGTGGCGGTAGGATAATCGGAGATCTTTATCAAATTAAAGTTCTTCATCACCTCACCCGACTTCTGGTCCAGCACGTGATTACCTATGTCCATCACCTGGCCCGTAGTAATATCTACCACCTTCAGCGCAATGGTGAAGTCCTGATAGTCGGAAGCGTAGAAAGTGTAGAAACCGTTATAGACTGCAGGTGCTGTAGCTGTCACTTCCGTGGCAGAGCCCATCACGGACTGCGTGGAACCCGACTTGACTATCGACTGCCAGTTGGAGGCGGAGTTCGCCGAGCTTATCAGCACAACCCGACCCGCCTCGGTGCCGTTTTTGGTCTCTTCTCTCACCGCTTCGGCAATAATGTCACTGCCGTCGTGCACGAACAGAATGCTACCCATACTAATACTCACTACGGCAGGTTTGTTGACCTGTTTTGCATAAGCGAAGATTTCCTGGATAAATCCGGCAATGTTGGTGGTGGAGGTATATTGATTCAGTCCGCACAGGATAATATCCACCTCAGGAGCCACGCCCTGCTGTCCATTGCCCAGTTCTGAGCCTGCAGCTGTAGCCGCTGTGTGCGTCCCGTGCGACAACGTCGTATTGTCAGTCGTGAGAGCCGGAACTCCTTCGCTGGTAGCAGAGATGTAATTACCCTCATTATCTTGCATCATGAAAGCCTTTACAACGCGTGTCGAACCGTCAGCATGGCGGAAGGCTCCGTGGTTGTAGTCGATACCCTGATCGATGATGCCCAGTACGACACCCTTGCCAGTGTAGGCTTGGGGCAGTCCGGCGGCAGTGGCCTTTGCTGTTTCTACAATCTGGTCTGCCTTAGTCTCCCTACGCGCCAAGTCGTTCGTTGGTCGCAGCATTTCGTCAGCCTTCACGTAGCTGATTTCCTCTACCTCTTCCAACGCCTGCAGTTTGTCTGCGGGAATGTTCAGTGCCACCATCTTGCCAATCTGGAAGCGCACCTGGACACCCATCTGCTCCAGACGGGCTGTGGGACACTCGGCACCATCCTTCAGGATAGCGATGCCTGAGAAGGATGCTATCGTACCGTCTGCGTTGAAACTGACGGCAATCGTCTTATTCACCGCCTTGGGGTCAAGAGGTTCTGCACCCTGTGCACGACGCTGTGCACTCTTTTCTACCAGCTGTGTCAGTCGCTGGTCAATCTTCTGTGCATTCATGCCAACTGTAAGCAGTAACGCCAACAGTGTCATCAATCTTTTCATCTTCATTTTAATTTTTCTATTTCAAATCACTTCTATCTTTTAGCCTCGTGCAAGCAGCTTCGCGGCCTGGCCGCAAGGCTGCGGTTAAGCGAGGGCCATCAAGCTTGCTTGGATGGCCGAGCGCCAGCAGCCTCGCACGCTTTCAGCGTGCAAAGTTACGGTTTTATTTTAAATATTGGGGAAATTTCTACGAAAATCTTCAAAAAATCCCCGTAATCCTTTACATATATCAAGTCGCAACCCGCCGCAAATGCTAAAAAATAATAAAAAAACACCCGATTTTAGCAAATCATCTCCATAAAACGGGAGATTATACAAATAAATGAACTATTCTTCCCCTCTCCGGCGCAAACGCCCTGAAATTGACGATTGACAAAATTGACAAATCTCTAACGACGCCTTTATTTAGGGCTATTCCCAGAGACGATACACAAAAAAGCAAATCCACGCCATGCAATAATGACGTGGATTTGTGCTTAATTTTCTGCGCTTTTAAGCGCGCAAGGTTATTTTTTGACTAACGTTTTGAGTTTATCAACGTAATAGTCGAGGCCGAATATCGAACCTGCGAGTAGGAACGCTAGTTTTGGTCCATACCACCACCGGGGTTGGACTGGTAAGCCGCAACATAGATGGTGTAGCCCGGAGTCGAGACGCTGTTGTCGGACTTCTTCACCTTGATGGTGTAAGTGCCGATTGCAGCGGCTGACACTACGAAGCTTGCAGCGTTGCCGTCGATGGCGTGGTCGTTGCCGACCTGAGCACCGTCCTTGAACAGCTGGATGGCCTGTGCAGAACCAACGTTCGAGAAGACTACGCGGATGTCGAGATCCTCGGTTTCCTCACCCTCTGCGCAACGGATGGTCTTGGGCGAACCGACTGTCATGGTCTCGCCGTTCACGTTTGCTGCG
>JAEEGI010017102.1_pt1 | contig 14925 bp, 9 predicted proteins | sample 8958751 | NCBI WGS metagenome assembly JAEEGI01 (sample SAMN16246545, study PRJNA631951) | gut metagenome | biome: gut microbiome; feature: rumen; material: KS-attached | host: Bos | place: Iran: Karaj | collected 2018-10
AAACTCGTTAAAAAATGCGCTATAAATGTGATTTTTATATAAAATTATTCGTTTTTGAGAAATTTATGCGTTATTTTTGCACCCTGAACTTTCAGTTAGTAATCAGAAACAGAGACTTAGTTTATATTATAATTTATATATTTATTAATCAAAAGAGAGAGAATTTATGGAAAAAAGACTAACGTTGTTTTTTGTCAGCCTCTTCCTGTTCGTAGGTAGCGCGCTGGCTCAAACAAAAGTTTCCGGTACTGTGCTTTCTCAGGAAGACGGTCAGCCCATCATTGGTGCAGCCGTTCAGGTAACAGGAACAAGTACCGGTATGTTGACTGACGTAAACGGTCGTTTCAGCCTGACTCTTCCCGAGGGTTCAAAGACGCTGACGATCTCTTATCTGGGTTATGAGAGCAAGACCGTCAATGCAAAGAACGGTATGCGCGTATTCCTGAAGGCCGATGTTGCCGCCCTCGACGAGGTGATCGTTGTGGCTTACGGTACCCAGAAGAAGTCAGCCTTTACTGGTTCTGCCGCTCAGGTAGATGCCAAGGCCATCGAGGCTCACGTTTCTTCAAACGTAGCCAACTCACTGGCTGGTGCCGCTCCTGGTGTGCAGATTATCAATAGCAGCGGTGATCCTACCAGCAGCAGTCCTACCATCCGTATTCGTGGTGTAGGTTCTATGTCAGCAGGTAACAACCCTCTGATTGTGCTCGACGGTATGCCTTACGATGGTGCCCTGAACTCTATCAACCCGAACGATGTTGAGTCGATGACGGTGTTGAAGGATGCTTCTGCAAGTGCCATTTACGGTGCCCGTGGTGCCAATGGTGTTGTGCTGATTACTACTAAGAAGGGTCGTAACCAGGATGCCGAGATTAGATTCGACGCCAAGTGGGGTTCTAACAGCCGTCTGATTCCGCAGTACGACGTGATTACCGATCCAGGTCAGTACTACGAGACTCATTTCGCACAGCTGTATAACTCTCAGATCTACAACGGCAAGACCGCTGAGGAGGCTTATGCATTTGCTAACAAGAACATTTACGATCAGAACAACGGTGGTCTGGGTTATCAGATCTTTACTGTTCCCGAGGGTGAGAACCTGGTTGGTACCAATCTCCGCCTGAATCCCAACGCTAAGCTGGGTTACAGCGATGGTGAGTACTACTACACTCCCGATAACTGGTACGATGAGGCTTTCCACAACTCATTCCGTCAGGAGTACAACGTCAGCTTGAGTGGTGTTACAGATAAGCTGAACTACTATGCAAGTGCTGGTTACCTGAAGGATGGTGGTATCGTAAACAACTCTGACATGCAGCGTTACACTGCTCGTCTGAATGTAGACTATCAGGTTAAGAAGTGGTTGAAGGTTGGTACTAACATGGCCTTCTCTCACCGCGATGCTAACCAGCCTTCTTACTCTTCTACATGGGGTAGCTCTGGTAACATCTTCTACATCTGTAACATGATTGCTCCTATCTATCCGCTTTATGTTCGTGATGCTCAGGGCAATATCAAGACAGAGGACGGACGTACTGTTTACGATTCTAATAATACGAACTTCAAGCGTGCAAACTTCGTTGGTAACGCCGTTCGCGACAACGAGGTTAACCGCACTAAGACATATTACGACAACTTCGACGGTAAGTTCTCAGCCGTTATCACCCCGATCGAGGGTCTGACCCTGAGCGCTAACCTCGCTGTTTCTGCACGTAACTCTCGCGAGAACGATCTGAGTTCTACCTTTGGTAGCGCTTCTGCTACCGATGGTGCTGCTTATCTGTACCACTTCCGTTTCTTCAACGTAACCAACCAGTACTTGGCTAACTACCGTACTGACTTCGCCAACAACACCCACCATCTGGATGTTCTGGCCGGTTACGAGCAGTATAAGCACAAGTATCAGTACATGTATGGTAGCAACGATCACCTGTTCAATCCCTATATCGGTGAGCTTGGTAATGCTGCTGGTTCTGATAACAAGCAGATGAACTCATTCACTCACAACTATATGACTGAGGGTTACCTCGCTCGTATCCAGTACGACTATCAGGAGAAGTACTTCCTGAGCACTTCTTATCGTCGTGATGCTTCTAGCCGTTTCGCTCCTGGTCATCGTTGGGGTAACTTCTTCAGTTTCGGTCTCGCTTGGGAGATGTCGAAGGAGAAGTTCCTGAAAGATGTGAAGTGGATCGACATGTTGAAGCTGAAGGCCAGCTATGGTGAGCAGGGTAACGATGCCATCGGTACTTTGGCTGGTGATGCTCGTACCTCTTCAACTGTAGGTTGGTTTACACCGTATGCTGACCAGTATGAGGCTTCTTATGCCGACGGTTACTCACTCGTCCTGAAGTATAAGGGTAATGAGAACCTGACATGGGAAAAGTCAAAGGCCATCAACGTCGGTGTTGACTTCTCACTGTTCAAGGGTCGTCTGACTGGTACTCTGGAGTACTTCAATCGTAAGACCTCAGATCTGCTGTACTACAAGCCCGTGCCTCTGTCAGCAGGTAACCCCACAGGTCAGTATCCTATCAACGTAGGTAAGATTACCAACAAGGGTGTTGAATTCAACGTAGTTGGTACTATCATCAAGACCAATGATATCGTTTGGACCGCTAACCTGAACCTCACTCACTACAAGAACACCATTGACGAACTCGATGAGTCTGTACGCGAGAATGGTATCAAGAACTCTACCTCTATTTATGAGGAGGGTGGTTCACTCTACGATGCTTATATGTTCAAGTATGCAGGTGTCGACAAGGAGACTGGTCAGGCTCTGTATTACTATAAGGAGAAGGATGAGAATGGTAACGAGACTGGTCGCGACCTGACCACCGCTAACTTCTCTCAGGCCGATAAGTACAACTGTGGTAGCGTACTGCCCAAGCTCTATGGTGGTTTCGGTACTACTTTGAATGCTTATGGCTTCGACTTGTCTTGCCAGTTCCAGTTCCAGCTCGGTGGTAAGATCTATGATGGTTCTTACCAGGCTCTGATGCACACTCAGGACGCAGCCGGTCAGGCTTGGCACAAGGATGCTCTGAAGGCTTGGACTCCTGAGAATCGCAACACTGATGTTCCCCGTCTCGATGGTGACACTCAGGTTGGTCAGTCAGCAGTCGACCGCTTCCAGATCAGCTCTAACTATCTGAGTCTGAACAATGCTACGCTGGGTTATACCTTCCCCAAGAAGCTTATCGCCCCGCTCACTCTCACTTCACTGCGTGTTTATGTGGCAGGCGAGAATCTGTTCGTATTGTCAAAGCGTAAGGGTCTCGATCCTCGCTACTCACTCGGTATCGGTGGTTACACCAGCGGTTCTGGTCTGAATACGAACTCTTACTCTGCTATGCGTACCATCACAGCCGGTGTGACGGTGTCATTCTAAAAGTAGTTAAGAATTTACAATTAAGAATTAGAGATATATGAAGTTCAATAAGATATCAATTCTCGCAGTTGCCGGTGTGCTGACGCTTACCGCCTGCGATGACGTGAACAAGCAGGAACCCGCAGGTGGCATGATTACTGCCGACCAGCTGACGGAGACCTACACCGCTATTCCTAGCCGTGTTGATGCTACCTTCGCTGGTATGTTCAACATGATGGGTGAGCCTTACGGTGTGTTTGGTACGGGCCGTAGTCGTGCTGACGACTTCGGTTTCGTGATGGCAGCTCTTTCTCAGGATGCTGAGGGTGCTGACTATATTTATCCTAACAGTGGTTACAACTGGTTCTCTGTATGTGGTCAGTACACCTCTCGTACACCTAACTACGCTAACCCCTATATCCGCTACGCCATCGTTTACAATCAGATTAAGATTGCCAACGACCTGATTAGCTCACTCGGTTCGCTCGAGGATGCTTCAAGTAAGAATAAGGTGGCTCAGGCCAAGGCCATTCGTGCCTTCGACTACCTGAACCTGGTTCCTTACTTCCAGTTCAACTACCAGGGCCATCAGAATGATCCCTGCGTGCCCATCGTGACACCTGAGACCCCTGATCCCGCCAACAACCCCCGTGCTTCTGTACAGGAGGTTTACGATCTGATCATGAGCGACCTGAACGACGCTATCAGCGTGCTTGGCAACGATCGTGAGAACAAGGCCCGTATTAACAGCAATGTGGCTTACGGTATCCGTGCCCGTGCTAACCTCTATATGGGTAACTGGGCCGATGCTGCTGCCGATGCTGCCAAGGCTATGGAGGGCTATACCCCTGCTTCTATCGATGAGGTTTCTACTCCTACCTTCGTTAATGCCGATGAGCACAACTGGATCTGGGGTATCATCCTTACCGACGATCAGGCTAAGGACCACTATGCTACCAGTGCTTCATGGCTTTCAAGCTTCTCTGCAAGTGCTTACACCGCTGGTGCTGCCTGCTACGCTATGATCAACAAGATGCTGTATGATAAGATTCCCGCTACCGACGTTCGTAAGGGCTGGTGGGTTGACGAGAAACTGCACTCTCCACTGCTTTCTACCATCTCTTGGAACGGTACAACTGGCGATGCTATCTCAACCCTGTTCATTGCCGACGTGAAGGAGCCTTTCGTTCCTTACACCAACGTTAAGTTCGGTATGAAGAAGGGCATTGGTGGCACCATCAACAGCAACGACTTCCCCCTGATGCGTGTTGAGGAGATGATCCTTATCCAGGCTGAGGGTCTGGCCAAGAGCGGCAATGAGGCTCAGGCCAAGCAGATCCTCGAGAATTTCGTGAAGACCTATCGTGATCCCTCTTACTCTGCTACTGCCGGTGGCCGTTCTCTCGCTGACGAGATCTGGTACCAGCGTCGTGTGGAGCTCTGGGGTGAGGGCTTCTTCATGGCCGACTGTAACCGTCTGCACAAGCCCGTTGTTCGCTTCCACGACAATGCTGCAAGCACCAACCAGCCTGATGCATTCCGCTTCAACATCGATCCCGATGATCCCTGGCTGCTCATGCGCTTCAGCGATAGTGAGACCAACGCTAATGCTGTCATTGTAAACAACACTGGTGGTTCACAGCCTAAGCAGGATCAGAATCCTTCACTTCGTGACGGTGTGACCGACTAATTAAGAGTTAAGAATTAACAATTAAGACACTAAAAGTTATGAAGATCAATAAGATTTTTCTGCTCGCCGCAATGGCTTTGACAGGCTTTGGCTTCGCTTCTTGTAGCGATGACGACAGCTACTCTCCTGGTAAGCCCGCTGGCAGCAACAATGTATATTTTGTTGATGAGGCTCCTCAGGCTCTCGACCTGACTGCTACGAGCTTCAACATCAAGGTTGGTCGTGCCGATGCCGGTAGCGCCCTCACTGTACCCCTGAAGCAGCTTCAGGTAGCTTCTGTATTCACCGTTCCTGCAACGGTTGAGTTTGCCGCAGGTCAGACTGAGGTAGAGGTTCCCATCCAGATTAGCTCCGATGCAGAGCCTTTCATAGACTATCAGCTGCGTCTTGCTATCCCTGAGGAGTACACCTCTCCTTATCGCGTTCAGGACTATGTACCTGAGTTGAACATCCAGGTTCACAAGGAGGACTATAAGGACTATGCTGCAATTGAGTACTACGATGATTTCTGGTATGGAGAGAAATGGGAGGATGTAATTCAGTATTCAGCTACTCTCGACCTCTATCGTTATGCTCCATTTGCTGAGGGCTTCTGGATGTACTACAAGATCGACCTTGGTAAGAGCATCACCGTTTGTAACGCCGCTGGTAAGAAGTACACAGGTGCTACGGCTACCGGTCTGAGCCATTCTTCCTATGGAAACATCAGTGCTTCTTGGGATACCACTTCAGGTTTCTCAGGTTACAATGCTGAGGACGATACCTATTACATTCTTTATGAGTGGACAGTAGCTGCCGGTTCATTCGGCTCTTACTACAACACCATCAAGATTCTCAGAAAGTTGTAATACACTTCACTAATAATGATTCGAGGGGTATCCTGTAATGGGATATCCCTCGTTTTTTTTGGATATATATGCAGTTTTGGAAAGGACGTCAGAGGCTGGATCTTTCCACGGAGTAAAGTAGGGGTTTACTCCGAGTAAAATCCTACTTTACTCCGTCTAAAGTCGGAGCGTTTTTCTTGGATGCATATTTTTGCGAACTGTGAATAATTATACAATAGTTGTAGGCTTTTGAGAAATGACTATCGGAATCCGTAGAAAAATATGAATTTTGCGTTTATTGGTCAATACCTCCCTAAAATGCTTGAAAGGCCTTTATATAAAGGGCTTAAGGCACGGGAGGTGTGTGCTAAACACCTCCCTTATACCTCCCTTATACCTCCCGTATCGAAACACCTTTAGATAAAGGTATTCAAGAAGGAAACGGGAGGTATCTTCATTTCTACACAATTTGAGGTGTTGTAAGAAAAATGGCTTTTTCTTTGGTGTTTTACGAGATTTAGTTTAATTTTGCAGTCATTATTACTATTGCGTATATGTCGAGCATTAGCCCAAGTATCATTGAGAAACTGACAGAAGATAGTCAGGAGGCTTTCAAAACAATTTTCAAAGCCACCTATCCACAGGTGTGGAACTTCTCGAAGTGTCTCACCAAGGACGATGCCGATGCTGACGATATAGCCCAGCAAGTATTCATTAAGCTGTGGACCAAACGTGCCGTACTTACCAACGTACGTAACTTTGATACTTACCTGTATACCATTACCAAGAACACGGTGCTCAACCACATAGCGTCGAAAAAGGCGTTTATGGTCGATGTTTCCGATGTTCGCGACATCTCCGCAGGTAATGTTTCCCCCATAGAGCAGATGGAGGCCAACGATATGCAGCTTCTCATCGATACGGTTGTTAACAACATGCCGCCTCAGCGGCAAACGATTTACAGAATGAGTCGCGAGGAGGGTCTGACCAACGACCAAATAGCCGAACAGCTGGGGCTACAGAAGAAAACAGTAGAGAATCATCTCAATCTGGCTTTAGGCGAAATCCGCAAAGCTTTAAAAATACTCATTTTCCTGTTACTGGGTTGGGTGCATAATGGTTTTTAATTGTCTATATATAAATAAGGTATAGTGTATGGATGCATTACGCGAGATATGGGACAGTCTGAAAGATGAGAGGATGGACGAGGATTCTCTTGAGAGAGCCTATCAGGATACCGCCCGAAAGTTATTCGGCGACGAGCAGCCTAAAGCCGTCGTTAAGAGTCTCTCATGGCTTAAGATTGCAGCCATATGGGCTGTTCCCTTCATTCTTCTAGGTGCAGCCGCCTGGTTCTATGCCTCCTCTCTCGAGAAGTCAAGACTCTACTCTGAGGTTGTGTTCATGCATAAGTTTACCGCTTATGGCGAACGCAGTATGGTTATTCTGCCCGACAGCTCGAAGGTATGGCTCAATGGTGGCAGCTCGCTTATCTATCCCTCGCGCTTTGTATCAACCGAACGCAATGTGTGTCTTACAGGCGAGGCTTACTTCGAAGTCAAGAAAGACGCCAGCAGACCTTTCACCGTCGATGTGAATCAGATGAAACTAAAGGTGTTGGGAACTACCTTCAATGTGTTCTCCTACCCCGATAATCCACAGATTGTAGCCACCCTTGAAACGGGTAAGCTACAGATCAGTGTGCCTCATCAGAAAAAGCGTTATACCCTTGAGCCCAACGATCAACTGGTGCTTGATTCTAAGACCGGTGAGGTGGAACTGCGTAGTGTCAATGCGCCCGACTTCTCCGTATGGCGCGTACCATCCCTCTATTTCGAGGAAACCAAACTTATCTACGCCCTCCAGCAGATTGAGCGTACCTATAACGTAAAGATTCACGTACAGAATAGCCGCTTTAACAACCAGACCATACGTGCCCACTTCAATTCCGATGAAACCATCGAGGGCATTATGGCTGTTATCAAGATGCTCATCCCCTCTCTCAATTATGAGATCGATGGCAACGATATCTTCATTAAATAATTATTTTACACTTTTTAACTAAAGTAGATTGGGTGTAAGGCCAACAACTCTTGTCCTTAGTGTACAATCAACAATAATTATTTAATCATTCTAATAAAAACCTAACATGAGAAGAAAAAAACGTATCCTAAGGATCGCTGCTATCATGCTGTTAGCAGGAAGTCTTTCTCTCCAGGCTCAGAACATCTCGTTCAACAATGAGTACCTGACTCTGAAGAAAGCATTCGAGAAAATCGAGTCAGTAAGCAATTACAAGGTTGCCTACAACGCCTCGAAACTCAACGTCAACAAAAAAGTGCTCCTTAACCAGAAGAACAAGAGTGTCTCACAAGTGATGGAAGAACTGCTGAAGGACACCGACTACACCTTCGAGATCAAGGGAAATCAGATTGTGATTGTTCCAAAGAAGCAGGAAAAGTCGGGAAAGAACGGCACCAAGCAGAAAATCACCGGTATGGTAACCGATGAGAATGGCGAAGGCGTCATCGGTGCCAGCGTTACTGAGAAAGGTACCACCAACGGCACAGTTACTGACCTCAACGGCTATTACGAGCTCTATGTGCCCAAAGGCAGCACCATTCAGATTAGCTATATCGGCTATCTCTCACAAAACGTGAAAGTGGGCACCAGCAGTCAGATCGACATTCAGCTGAAGGAAGATGCCCACAGTCTCGACGAAGTGGTAGTAGTTGGTTACGGACAGATGAAGAAAAGTGACCTCACGGGTGCTGTATCATCTGTAGCTGTCGATCGCGACAGAGCCGTGTTCGATAGTGGCATCGATCACCTGCTTCAGGGTAATGCCCCTGGTGTGTATGTCAATGGCGGCGACTCGCAACTGGGCGGACTCATCAACGTGCGTATCCGTGGTACCTCTACCCTCAACGGTAACAAGGAACCCCTCTATGTTGTCGACGGCATTATCATGAACGATGCCACCGAGGATGTGGGAAATGCCAACAGCGGCGGTGGTACGGGTAGCGACCCTGTGCAGACTACCCAGAGCGGTCTGACCGGTATCAACGCCCAGGATATCGAGAGCATCGAAGTTCTTAAAGATGCCTCTGCTACAGCCATCTACGGTTCACGCGCCTCTAATGGTGTCGTACTCATCACCACCAAGGAGGGTAAGAGCGGTAGGGCCAAGATTAACTTCACCACAGGTTTCTCGTTTGATAAAGCCAGCAAGCACATCGATGTATTGACGGCCGACGAGTATATCGCCTATAGAAACGAGAAGAACGAAGGGACATACAACGAAAGTTTTCATCCCGTGAACCGCGACTGGCAGAACGAGTTGTTCCACACAGCCCTTACCCAGTCATATCGACTGGCTGTAAATGGTGGAAACGATAAGGCTAACTACTATGTGGCTGGAGGCTATCTTGACAGCGATGGTATTATCCGCAACACCGGTCTTTCGCAGGCCGACCTCCGTGTGAACTACAAATACAAGCTCAACAACAACCTCTCGCTGAAGGGTACATTCAGTATGATGCGCCGCGTGAACGACATGACCACTGGTACCGACGGACAGGGAAACCAGCGCACTAGTCTTACCCGTCATGCCGTACTGGCTAAGCCCTTTGCCAACGTCGATCCCGAAGATGACGAAGATACTGGTTTGCAGCTCATGCCCACCAACTGGCTTACCGACTATGAGGACCACTCGGAAGAAAATCGTACCATGGCCTCTATCTCGTTCGACTATAAGATCATGAAAGGACTCACCTTCCACCTCATGGGTTCTTACGATACCCGCGACAAGACCCGCTCACGCTGGTACAGCACAGGTGTTTACACTGGTATGAAGGTAAATGGACAATTGGGTATCAGCGAGTTGAAGAGTCAGCAGAAAGCCCTCGAAGCCCTGTTCTACTATGACTATACCATTAATAGAGTACACCGTCTGTCAGGAACCGCAGGTGTTACTTACGAACGCCATGATGCCAACCGCTACGGTATGCTGGGCGAGGACTTTTCAATCCTGAGTCTGGGTATCGATGGCATCGCCTATGCCAACAAGACCTATACCAACACCCACTCACGCATCAACGAGACCACAGCCTCTTCGCTGCTCCGTCTCAACTATAATTACCTCGACCGCTACCTCGTCACCCTCACGGGTCGTGTCGATGGTTCCAGCAAGTTTCAGAAGGGGAATCGTTACAGTTTCTTTCCCTCTGTGGCTTTAGCCTGGCGCGTTAATCAGGAACGTTTCCTGAAGGAAAGCAAGTGGCTCAGCAACCTGAAACTGCGACTGGGATGGGGTATGACAGGTAACCAGAGTATCTCTGCCTACGCCACGCAGAACACCTATGGTAGTGTGGAGTATTCCACTGGCTCAGGCACCAATTTAGTAGGACTTGCTCCTAGCAAGATTGCCAACCCCGACTTGAAGTGGGAGGCTACCACCCAGTTTAATGCTGGTATCGACTTCGGTGTATGGAACAATCGTCTTTCTTTCAGCGTCGACGTCTATCACAAGGAAACCAATGACATCTTGCAGTCTATGAACACCGCTGTCAGCACTGGTTATAGCTCTATTTATGTCAACTGCGGCTCTATTCAAAACAATGGTGTAGAGGTGGCTATGAATGCAGTGCCAGTTAGCACAAAAGATTTTACATGGACTATCGGGGTCAACCTGTCGCATAACAAGAACCGCATCACCGACCTCGGTCTGCCCCTGACCAAATATGGCACAGAGTATTATCAGGCTTACTACGGCACCAACCTGTCGTACTACGCCTCGGCAGCTTTCCCTGTCAATATCTTCGTTAAGGGCAAGCCTATTGGCCTGTTCTGGGGATATAAGACCAACGGAATTTTCCAAAGCGACGCAGAAGCAGGCGATCTGGTTTACAACGGCAATAAACTTGGCGCAGGCGACATAGCCTATGTCGACACCAACGGCGATGGCGTCATCAATACCGAGGACCGCGTTATCCTGGGCGATCCCAACCCCGACTTTACGTTCGGTTTCAATACCTCGCTCACTTATAAAGACTTCACCCTCACAGCTCAGTTCCACGGCAGCTATGGAAATAAGGTGGTGAATGCTAATAAACTTGACAATACCAATACCTATTACGACTATAACCTGCTAAAGGAAGCATGGTACGATGCTTGGCGTCCCGATCGCCCCAGCACCACGTATCCTAAGCTCGACACCCCACTGAGCGAACTCACCGATCGCCTCATTGAGGATGGCAGCTACCTTCGCATGGGCAGTCTGAGTCTCACTTGGAACGTACCCGTACGCAATTGGAAGATTATTAACGCCCTGCAGCTCACCCTAACGGGACGCAACCTGTTTACTATCACCAACTATACAGGATACAACCCCGACATCAACAGCTTCTCAAACGATCCGAAACGTATAGGTATCGATTACGGCAGTGCACCAGTAACCCGCTCGTATAGCTGCACACTCAACGTCACATTCTAACCCCTAAATATTCAGAAGCAATGAAAAAGAATTATTATAGAATTCTGCTCGGTGTAGCACTATTCACTATTCACTCATCACTATTCACTTCATGTGACTCGCTGCTGGAGGAAGAAACCGACTCATTCCCTTCGCAGTCCGTCATCTACTCCAACGACCAGAGTGTGGAGTCGGCCCTAACAGGATGTTACCACGGGCTTATCAGCTACAACACGTTCCAGTCAGACTATCATACCATCTTCTGCACTGCTGGCGGAACGATGAACAACACCAGTTCTTCGTATAATGATTCGAAAGCACAGAAGACAGAACCCGACAACAAATACATAGGTCGTCACTTCAAGACCAACTACCGCGTTATTGCAGACTGCAACGACCTGCTCGACAAGATTGATGGTAGCGGTGCCAGCGACGAGCTGAAGACCCGTGCTAAGGGTGAGGCTCATCTTCTGAGGGGCATGATCTATTTCAACCTCGTGCGTGCCTTTGGTGGACTGCCCCTGCGTATTACCCCTATTACCAGCACCACACTCGACATGCCACGTTCCACTGTCGAGGAGACCTACCAGCAGGTGATTGCCGATCTGGAAGAGGCAGCCCAGCTGCTGCCAGAGAAGAACCCTATCTATGGACGCCCCAATCGCTATGCCGCCCACGCCCTGTTAGGCAAGGTATACCTCACACTGGCCAATGGCGAGGAAGGCTCTCCTTACTGGCAGAAGTGTATCGACGAGTGCCAGAAGGTGTATGGTCACTACCAACTCGTTCCTCTGCAGACACTATACGATGCACAGAGCCGCAATACAGCTGAGTCTATCATCGAGATACAATTCTCCGACATCAACGGCAGCACTTGGACTCAGGGCATCGCCCCCGATGTCAGCGACTACACCCCCAATGCTACCAGCAAGCCCTACGGCCGATATCGTCCCTCAAAGTACATCTTCGACACCTGGCGCAGTCAGTATCCCGGCGATCCACGTATTGAGGAAGGCATCATCTACGACTTCTACACCAAGAACGGTGGCAAAGACACCGTGCAGATATATCCAGCCTATAACAGCGAAAAGGGTAGCTCGCGCATGTGGCCTTACTTGAAGAAATTCCTCGACACCCGTTATGTGGCTCAGTACTCTTGCCAAAACTTCATTTACCTACGCTATGCTGATGTGCTGCTGATGCTGGCTGAAGCTACTAACGAGGTAAGTGGCCCAGATCAGGCCTATAAATACGTGAACGAGGTGCTGGCTCGTGCCCGCAACAGCGCCAGTCCTGCCGCAGCAGAGCCTGCCGACTGGAGCGGCATGACCAAGGATCAGTTCCGAAACCGTATCATGTACGAGCGCTTTTATGAGTTGCTGGGCGAGGAAACAGAATACTTCGATATGCGCCGTCGCGGCTGGCAGTTCATGCTCGACTATTGGAAGGCCCATAACGCTCACCCCACCAACTGTCCTAATCCTTCGTCAACCAAGTATAAGGACGATTGGTTCGTGTGTACCCCAGAGATGGCTCAACGCGCCATGCTCCTACCTTTCCCCACACTCGAGATCAACTCCAACAACGCCATCACCGATGCCGATCAGAACCCCGGCTATTAAATTATCAACCTGTTATATATTTAAGTATTTACTGAAAGATTTGCTGAAAGGGAATCCCCGCCGGATGGTGGGGATTTCTTAATTCGAGCCGCAGAAACCTTACGGCGCTGGGCACGACTTCGTGCATGGGCGTATAAAGTGAGAGGACATCTGTAATAACAGATGTCTTTTCTTTTTATAGGTTTTTGGCCTTGCAAATCGTAAGAAAAACCGCTTGATTTATATCAAAAAGAAAGTGTAAGAGTTAAAATTGTTAACGATAACAACCAGAAATCTGATATTTTTTTGTAAATTTGCACTCGTAATTGATTATAAACTTAACATTAGATTAAAACATGAAGAAATTGATGATGGCTGCCATGTCGATGGCAGTTTTGAGCATTGTATCATGCTCAAAGGATTTGTATGATGAAGGCGCTGTTGCTGAGCGTGAGGCCGCTGAGGCTGCTAAGAGCGAGGCTAATCTTCTCGACGAGTACAAGGCTGATTTTATTAAGACTTACGGTGAGGTAAAAGCCGACCAGTCTTGGGATTTCGCTATTGACAATTCTACTTTCTACACAGGTTCTCAGGCAGCTACGAGAGCTGCTGGCACAAGAGGATGGGGGTCATTCTGGAGTTTTTGGGATTATCTCTTCGGTAATGGCTACATGACTCCCTCTAGTCAGACCCAGCACTCAGCTTCTACTGATCCTGTCAGCGTGGATAATGGTGACTGGTATGTAGTTCCCGATGAGACTCGCAATCTGATGAACACGGTGTTTGGTGAAGGTAATAACAATACCCAGAAACTTATGGATGGTACATTCATCAAACTGATTGTTCCTGAGAATGATTTCTACATCCTGCCTATCTACATGGGTCAGTCGGGTGGTGACTTCAAACTCTGCATGCACGTTGATGGTGTAGATAATGATTTTATCGTATGGAGTAAGTGGGAAAATATCCAGTACAAGGAGAAGGCCACTGACAGCAATTGGAAGAACCTTACCAAGACGAATAGCAGAAATGGTAACAATCTCGTAGGTGTTTCTAAAATCGGAACGAAGCCTATCAAGATTAGTGTAGCCGATCTGCCTAAGAACGCAAAGATGAATTTCTATCTGTTGATAACCGAGCAGGCAGGTAACTACAATCATCTGGGTGATAAACTGGGTTGTGTGAATGGTTACATCAAAGAGTATGCCTTTAATTCGGGTGAAGTGGACCTGGAAGGTCTGCCTGGATACAATGCTGAGAATGGCCAGGTTGAGTGCAAATTCCTCGGTTGTGAGGATGCCAGCACCAGCAATACTGATAAGGACTTCAACGACGTTGTATTCCTGTGTTATGGTCAGCCCCACGTTCCACAGTCGGAGAAGGTACAGGATCTGACAATGGTAAAGAGCAAGCGCTATATGATTGAGGACCTCGGTATGGCTAACGATAAGGACTTTAATGACATCGTAGTGGATGTTATCCAGACCTTTGAGGCACAGATTAAAACTTACGACGATGGTACCCCACTCAGCGGTTATGAGAATCCTGACTATCAGCTCAAGAGTACCGTAGCACAGGTTAGAGCCCTTGGCGGAAGACTCAACTTTGAGCTTAAGCTTGGTAATACCACATGGCGTAAGAGCGACACATTCACTGACTTTACTCAGATGCTGGGTACTACGACTCCTAACCTGAATGCAGAGCCTCTCCACGTGATTGAGAATGTTACAGGCTTCGATATGGATAAGAACAATATTGAGGTTACTGTATTCAATGAGGGTGACAAGGTTGCTAGAAAGGTTGGCTTCCCTGATGCTGGTAACATTCCTCTGATGATTGCTACTCCTTTGAGTGTTATCTGGTCTAAGGAGAAAGTGAAGTTCCCATTCGAGGTTCATGAGGGATCTGCAAATTAATCTTCGAGATAACAAGCTATAATAAAAGAGCGAGGCTTTATGAAG
>JAEEGI010017106.1_pt1 | contig 14925 bp, 13 predicted proteins | sample 8958751 | NCBI WGS metagenome assembly JAEEGI01 (sample SAMN16246545, study PRJNA631951) | gut metagenome | biome: gut microbiome; feature: rumen; material: KS-attached | host: Bos | place: Iran: Karaj | collected 2018-10
CGCTGCTCGTCTTCTGCACGGCTGCGCGGGCCGCGGGGCCCGTAGAGCCACCGAAACCGCAGATCAGCGAGCAGGAATTCTGGGAGATCCTGAATGGCGGCAAAACACTGGAGATCATGGGCACGCTGATGAAGGGCGCGCCTCTGGAAGCGCGCGACGCCAAGGGGCGCACACCGCTGCTGTGGGCGATCTGGGAAGAGGACGAGTCGCTGGCCGTTCTGCTCATCAACGCCGGCGCGAACGTCGAAGCCCGCGACGCCAAGGAAAAGAACACGCCGCTGATCTGCGCCATTGAAGACGGCTTGAGCACGGTCGCCCGTGTGCTCATCGAAAAGGGCGCGGACGTGAACGCGACGGGCGAGGACGGAACCACGCCGCTTCACGTCGCCGTCGAGGAGCGCAACGAGGAGATCGTCCGTCTGCTGCTGGAAAAGGGCGCGAAAGTGAGCGCGATCGACGAAAACGGAGACACGCCGTTGCTGCTTGCGGCCGAACAGGACGTGCCGAACATCGCCGAACTGCTCATCGCCGCCGGCGCCGACATTGAGTTCACCGATGAGGACGTCGGTTTGCCGCTCGTCCGTGCCGCGTACGAGAACAGGCCGGGGATGGTCTCGTTCCTGCTTGATAAGGGCGCTGACATCGAACGGCGCGAAGGCGGAGAGGACGACGGCCAGACGGCGCTGTTCGCGGCTGCCAAAAAGGGGAATGCGGCCGTGGCGGCGCTGCTGCTTGACCGCGGCGCGAAGATCGAAACCGCCTGCGAGGACGGACGCACGCCGCTGCTGGCGGCAGCTTCCGGCAGAAAGACCGATACGGTGAAACTGCTGCTCGACAGAGGCGCGAACATCGCCGCGGCCGACGAATACGGACGCACGGCGCTGGTGACGGCAGCCGACGGCGGCAATATCGAAACCGTCGCGCTTCTGCTCGATCGCGGTGCGGACATGGCCGCGGCCGATAAAAACGGGGACACGGCGCTGCTGTTTGCGGCCGAGCGCGGCAACTTCGATATGGTCAGGCTGCTGCATGAGCGCGGCGCGAAGCTGGACGTGCGGGGCAAAAACGGCCAGACCGCCCTGTCGCGTGCGGTCCAGTACGGCAGAACGCCTGATCTGGCGCTGTGGCTGCTGGATCAGGGCGTTGACGCGGGCGGGACATATCCGTTCAAAAATTCCCGGCTCACGCTGGCCGAACTGCTTGCCGTCAACAAGCGCATGAAGGACAGCCCGAAAAAGGCGGAGCTGGCCCGGCGTCTCGGCGCAAACTAGGGATCAAAAAAGTTCCGCGTGAAACGGCGCGAAGGGATCGCGCTGTTTCACGCGGAACTTTTTTGCTATTCGATCACGTACGCGCTGACGATCTCGCCGTAGTAGGCGACATGCGCGTCGCGGTTGGAACTGGGGTTCGTGCTCGGCACGTCCTGCGGATAATAGCGGTTGCGGGGCAGCTCGGCCAGCGCCGTGATGTCCTGCTTCTGACGGCAGACGACGCGGCATTCCAGCGTGAGCGGGAACTCTTTGATGCCGGGGCAGGAGACGACCTCCGGCTCCTCGAGCGTCAGCCCCAGCTCGGCGATCTTGTCGCCGTCGCGGCCGCTTTTCGTCCCCGCGGCGGCCAGCACGCGCCTGTCGGGCTCGCCGACAGGAATGTTGACCGTGAACACGCCCGATTTGTCGAGCAGCTCGCGCGTGAAGCGTCCTTCGCGCACGTAGGCGACGAAAACGGGCAGCCCCCATTCGATGCCGATCGTTCCCCAGCCGATCGTCATCGTGTTGACGCGCCCCATGCCGCGGCTCGTCAGCAGCACGCCGCCGTTGGGCAGGGCCGTCAGGATGTCTTTGACGTGATCAAAAGCGTTCACTTTTCTCTTCATGATAATACCTCCCGGCGAAATATGAATCTGCCGTACAGTGTACACGAAAAAGGGCGAAAGCGAAAGTTATCACGGTGTGCAAATTTACCGGCGTTTTCATGTTCGTCCTGAATCTGTGTGCGTTTGAGCTTTACAAACATTTATAATCAATTTATAATTAACTCATTCACATTCTTACGGGAGGCGTTCCTATGTCATTTGCCCTGAAGGAGATCAAAGAAGCCCGGCAGCGCATCAGCCCTTACGTCCTGAAAACACCTCTGCTGCGGATGCCGATGCTCGACGCACGTCTCGGCTGCGAAGTCTATGCCAAGGTCGAGTGTATGCAGACGACCGGTGCGTTCAAGCTGCGCGGCGCATTCAACAAGCTGCTCTCGCTCTCGCCGGAACAGCTGAAGAACGGCGTCGTCACGGCCTCGACCGGCAATCACGGCCGGGCCATGGCCTATGCGGCCAAAATGCTCGGCGCAAGGGCCACCGTCGTCATGCCCCGCACCGCGCCTCAGGTCAAGATCGACGCCGTGCGCGCGCTCGGTGCGGATGTGGTGCTGTGCGGCGCCGAGGAGCGTTTCGACGTCGCCGAGCGCATCAGGCGCGAGAGCGACGGCACGATGGTGCCGCCCTACAACGACGACGTGATCATGGCCGGTCAGGGCACGTTGGGGGTGGAGATCATCGAACAGCAGCCCGATCTCGACGCGGTCGTCGTGCCCGTGGGCGGCGGCGGGTTGATCAGCGGCGTCGCGACCGCCGTCAAGGAGTCTAGCCCGCGCGTGCGCGTGTACGGAGCCGATCCGGCCGTTTTGCCTGCCTACGCGCAGAGCCTGAAAGCCGGCCGGATGCTGACCCTGCCGTTCAGCCCGACCGTGGCCGAAGCCCTGCTGTGCCAGACGCCGGGCGACAAATGCTTCCCCTGCCTGCAGAAGTACGTCGATGCGGTGTACTCCGTCAGCGAATCGTTCATCCTCAAGGGGATGAAACTTCTGCTGACCGAAGGCAAGATCCTTGCCGAGGCGTCGTCGTGCATCGGCGTCGGCGCGGCGATGGAAAAGCTCCTTCCCGTCAGCACGAAGGATAAAGTCTGCTTCGTCATCTCCGGCGGCAGCGTCGGCGTCGAACAGCTGAGGATGCTCGAGGAGGTCGAACTATGAGACCGGTCGTCAGTGAGATCAAGCCGATCGGGCATTATTCCCCGGCGATTGTCAGCGGCAGCCGCGTCTACGTGGCGGGACAGCCTTCCGTCGATCCCGCGACGGGGAAGACCGCCGAAGGCGGCATCCGGGGCGAGGTCCTCATGGCCCTGAGCCGCGTGGAGACGATCCTGAAAGGTGCCGGCTGTTCTCGGGAGAACGTGACCATGTGCCGCATCTATGTCACTTCAATCAAGGACTGGGCGGAAGTGAACGCCGCGTTCGCCGAATTCTTCGGTGACCATCGCCCGGCGCGCATCGTCCTGCCCGTCGGCGATCTCGGCGGCTTCAACGTGGAGCTGGAAGCGGAAGCCGAGCTGCCCGGGACTGAGGCATTGTAAAATGGAAAGCCTGCCGATCCGGCGCGACTTTTCCATCGTCGTCGCCGGCACATCCGCTCACGGGGCGACGCCGCACCTGGGACGGGACGCGATCGTCGCCGCAAGCGCGATCACTGTCCAACTCCAGACTGTCGTCAGCCGCGTACAGGATCCCCTGCAGCCGCTGAAGCTCGCCGTTCGCACGGTCAGAGCCGGGAAGGAATACAACATCATCTGCGACCGTGCCGAGCTGGGCGGCTCGCTGTGCGCGCCGGACGAGGCCGCGTTTGCGCGCGCCGCCGGCGAGATGGAACGGATCGCCCTGCGCACGGCGGAGGGCATGGGCTGCACGGCGGCGCTGATGTTCGCGGGAACAAAGGAGGAACGCTCATGACGCTGCCGGTCAAAGAAGCGGCGCTGCGCGAGCAGGACTACATCGTCGAGCAGCGCCGCTGGCTCCACGCTCATCCCGAGCTCAGCTGCCAGGAAAAGGAGACCACGGCGCACATCGCCGCAGAGTTGGAAAAATGCGGCGTCGAAGTGCAGACGTTCGACGACATCACCGGCGCGATCGGGATCATCCGCGGCGCGGCACCCGGCAAAACGGTGATGCTGCGGGCCGACATCGACGCGCTGCCGATCACGGAGAAGGACGACGGCCGTCCGTACGTTTCGTGCAATCCCGGCGTCATGCACGCCTGCGGGCACGACTGCCACGCGGCGATGCTGCTCGGCGCGGCGCGGATCCTCAACGAACGCCGTGACGCCCTGCGCGGAACGGTCAAACTGCTGTTCCAGATGGGCGAGGAAAAGGGCGTCGAATCGCGCCGCTACGTCGAAAAAGGCGCGCTCGAGGGCGTCGACGCGCTGCTGGGGCTTCACGTCTGGAGTCAGCTCCCGTCCGGGAAGGTCAACTTTTCCGACGGACCGCGCATGGCCTGCAGCGACCGCTTCATCATCACCGTCAGAGGCGCTGAGGACGCGACGGTCACGGCTGCGGCCGCCGTGGTCCTTGCCCTGCAGCAGTTCGCAGCGCGCGAGATCCCGCACAGCCCGTTCGTACTCACCGTCGGGAAGCTCAACAGCCTTGCCGGCGGAGCGGATCCGCCCGCTCAGGTCGAGATCGTCGGCACGGCGCGCACGTTCGACCGCGCTCTGCGCGCACGGCTGCCGCAGATACTCGGGCAGACCGCGGCGGGGACGGCTCAGGTTTACGGCTGTACAGCGGGCTGCGAGTACCGCTTCGGCCCCTCGGCCGTGATCAACGAGCACTCGATGCTCAACGAGCTTGCCCGCGGCGCGGCGCGGAACGTGATGGGGGAGGACGCGCTCGTGCCTCTTGCCCTGCAGATGGGCGGCGAAGATTTCGCCATCCTTGCCGAGAACGCCCCTGCCGTGTTCGGCTTCCTCGGGATCAGGAACGAGGCGAAGGGGAGCACCAGCCCGCACCATTCGCCCGATTTCAGAGTGGACGAGGACGTGCTGCACTGGGGCGCGGGCATCTACGCGCAGTTCGCGCTCGATTTCCTGAAATAGCCTAAGCCCCTGACTGTCCGCGGTCGGTTCTGCGCATGTTTTGCGGATGTGCTGATTTTTGGTTCATGTCGACAATTTACATAATGATTTTACGAAGAAAGGCGCTTGATTTTATCACGGCAAAGTGGTATCGTAACGAAAGACTTGGTTTTAAGAGTCATTACTTTTGAAAGGGGAAATTCATTATGGTTGAACCCGCAAAGAAACACTGGTATGAGAAACTGCCGCACCCGTACGCGATCCTGTTCTTCATCATCCTGTTCGCGGCGATCCTGACCTACATCGTTCCTGCCGGTCAGTACACGCGCATCTCGATCGATACGGCGCTCGGCAAGCGCACCGTTGTTGATGCCGCCAGCTTCAAATACCTCGGTACGCAGTTCCCGACCGACCTGATGGGTCTGTTCCAGTCGCTGCCTCTCGGTATGATCGCTTCCGGCGCGATCATCTTCATCACGCTGATCTCCGGCATGATGTTCAAGGTCATCGAGAGCACCGGCGCTCTTGAGAACGGCGTCGGCGTCATGGTCAAGCACCTCGGCAAGGATCGTTATCCCGTCATCATCTGGGTCGTGACCTACATCTTCGGCTTCCTCGGCGCGGCCGTCGGCTTTGAGAACAACATCGGCATCGTGCCCATCGCGGCGATGATCGCCCTCGGCATGGGCGGCGATACGCTGATCGGCGCCACAATCTCTGCGGCTGCCGTTGCCATCGGCTTCGCCACGTCTCCCATCAACGTCTACACGGTCGGCACGGCTCACGCCATTGCTCAGCTGCCGATCTTCTCCGGCGCCCTGATCCGCACCGGCTACTGCGTGGTCGCCCTCGCCATCCTGGCCCAGCAGAGCTGCAGCTACATGAAGCGCCTGCGTCAGGATCCTTCCAAGAGCTACGTTCTGGGCGTCGACACCGAAGGTCTTGCTCTTTCCAAGCCGCTTGAGGAGTACAAACTGACCGGCACGCACAAGATGGTCCTTGCGATCTTCATCATCGGCATGGCCGCCATCGTCTTCGGCACGCTGAAGTACGGCTGGTACCTCAACCAGATCATGGCCGTGTTCCTGATGATCACGGTCGCCACGGCTATCGTTGCCCGCATCAGCCCCTCGAAGATGGTGCAGACGATGATGAACGGCGCTGGCAGCGTCTGCTCCGGTGCCATGGCCATCGGTATCGCCCGCGCGATCCAGGTCGTCCTTGAGAACGGCAAGATCTGCGACACGATCATTCACGCCCTCGTCGCTCCGCTTCAGAGCGTCGGCACGATCGCTTCCGGCTGGCTCATGGTCCTTGCGAACTGCGTCATCAACTTCTTCATCCCCTCCGGTTCCGGCCAGGCCGTCGTCACGATGCCCATCATGACCCCCATTGCCGACATGATCAACATGACCCGTCAGGTCGCCGTGTTCTGCTTCCAGATCGGCGACGGCGTCACGAACCTGATCTATCCCACCATGGGCGGTCTGCTGGCCATGCTGGCCCTCGTCCGTGTTCCCTTCGACCGCTGGTTCCGCTTCGCGTTCCCGCTGGTCGTCAAGGTCACGATCCTTGGCTGCATCATCATGACCGTTGCCATCAAGCTGGGCTGGAACTAAAATGAAGAGTCCGGACTTTATCGCCCGGGCGAAAGAGATCGAAAATGTCGTCGTCGATTGGCGGCGGCATTTTCATTCTCACCCGGAGCTTTCGTTTGACGAGGTCGAGACCAGCAAGTTCATTGCCAAAACGCTGACGGAACTGGGCTGTGAAAACGTACAGATCGGCACGTTCGGTCGTCCCACCGGCGTCATCGCCGACATCAAAGGCGGCAAGCCCGGCAAATGCGTGGCCCTGCGCGCCGACATTGACGCGCTGCCGGTGACGGAGGAGACGGGACTGCCGTTCGCCAGCCAGAACGCAGGCGTCATGCACGCCTGCGGCCATGACGGACACGCCGCCATGCTGCTGGGCGCGGCGAAGATGCTGTGCGAGGTCAAGGATCGGCTGCCCGGCTCGGTGCGCCTGATCTTCCAGCCCTCTGAGGAGTCGGCCGTCGTCAAGCAGGGCGCGCGCGCCGTCGTCGAGGACGGCAAGGCGCTCGCGGGCGTGGACGCGATCTTCGGCGTGCACCTCTGGTCGCCGTTGGAAGCGGGCGTGCTCGGTTACACGACGGGCGCGATGATGGCGTGCAGCGACAGCTGGACGCTGAAGATCCACGGCAAGGGCGGCCACGGCGCCGCGCCGCACCAGACGCACGATCCGACGGTGGCGGCCGGGCAGATCATCTGCGCACTGCAGACGTTCGTCAGCCGCGAGATCGAGCCGATCAAGAACGCGGTGCTGTCTGTCGGCATCATGAAGGCCGGCGGCGCGTTCAACGTCATCCCCGAGGAAGTGGAACTGACGGGCACGGCGCGTTCGTTCGAGCCGCAGATCAGCCTGGACTGCGAGGATTTCATCCGCCGCGTGGGCGAGAACATCGGCGCGGCGTTCCGCTGCACGACCGACCTGGAGTACAGCCGCAACCTGCCGCCCACGGTCAATCATGCCGAGATGGCGCTGCTCGGCGCGGAAAACGGCCGCAAGGTGTTCGGCGCCGACAACGTGCGCGAGCTGAAGCCTACGATGGTCGGCGAGGATTTCAGCTTCTACCTCGAAAAAGTCCCCGGCGCGTTCTTCTTCATCGGCGTCGGCGACGAGGCGAAGCACACCACCTGGCCGCACCACCACTGCCGCTTCACGATCGACGAAGCCCAGCTCCACAAAGGCTCGGCATTCGAGGCCCTGTGCGCGTGGGAGTTCTTGAACAAGGCGTAAGGCTTTTGATTCAAAACCTTCAACGCTAAGATACAAGGACACAAAGGAAATCCAAAAAAGAATCGCGGCAGAGTTGAGATTTTCGGCTCTGCCGCGATTTTGTCGTTGCATAAAAAGCCCGAGGCTCGTTTTTCAGAGCAAGCCTCGGGCTTCTATTATGCCTTTCTTCGTGCCTTTGTGTCTTCGTGTTGGCTTTGAATCTTCAGGCCTTCCCCTTCCGGCTGAACATCTCGTTCACAAACGTCGCGCCGAGGATCATGACACCTCCGATGACCTGCAGCGGCGTCATGCGTTCGCCGAGGATCAGCCAGCTCATCAGCACGGCCGAGAGCGGGTCGATGTAGCTGAACGCGGCGGTCGTCTGCGCGGGAAGGGCGCGCAGGGCGGCGAAGTAGAGCAGATAGGCGAAGCCGGTGTGGAACAGGCAGATCATGGCAAGGCAGAACCAGCCCGTGCCGTCAAGCGCCGCGAACGACAAGCCTTCGTGTGCAAACACGTAGGGCGCCAAAAACAGCGCGGCGATGCACAGGTCGGCAGCCGTCGACTCGTACGGCGTGATGTCGCGCAGAAACTTGTTGCCCATCACGGCGATCGCGTAGAGCACGGCCGCACCGACGCCGCAGGCGATGCCGAGCAGGTCGTTCGCACCGCTGCCGCCCGCGCCGGCGACGATGCAGGCCAGTCCCGCGAGCGAGACGGCCACGCAGACGATCGTGACGCGGCTGAGCTTTTCTTTCAGCAGCCACGGGGCGAGGATGAGCATGAACGCCGGGGCCAGGTAGTAGCAGATCGTGCCCGTGGCGATCGAGGTCCAGCGGAACGCCTCGAAAAACAGGATCCAGTTGACACCCATGGCGCTGCCGGCGATGAGCAGGTATTTGAGATTGGCGCGGATGCGGGCCCACGACACGCCGCCGCCGATCGTCGCCGCAGCGGTGAAAATACAAACGGCGCCGCTGGCGCCGCGCAGCAGCGAAATCTGTGCGCTCGACAGCGGGATATGCCGCACGAACAGCCCGATCGAGCCGAAGACGAGCATCGCAAAGGCCATCAGCAGTTTCATCGTTTTCATCCGGGATCGCTCCTTATTATCAGGTCGAAAGTCTCCGTATTATACCGCGCCGCCCGAAAAATGTCGCCTGCGGGGCGACCTATTCCTCCCGCACTGATGGTATACTTACGGCACATCGAAGAAGGAGGAATCGTCATGGAAAAACGTACCATCAGAGTAACCGGAGAAGGAAAAGTGAGCGCGAGGCCCGACACGATCGAGCTGAAACTCGACATGACAGATGTCTGCAAGGAATACGCGGAAGCCCTTGAGGAATCAGCCAGACGCACGCAGGCGCTGCGCGAGTGCATGGCAGCCGCCGGGCTGAACGGCGATGATCTGAGGACGGTGAACTTTAACGTTAGGACTGAATACGACACGGAGTACATCACCGAACGTGAGAATCTGCTCAAAAAGAAGACGAAAACGGAACAGGTGCTCAAGGGCTATCGTTTCAGTCATTCGCTGAAAATCTCTTTCCCCGTGGATAACGAGCTGCTGGGCCGCGTGCTGGGCGAGCTTTCGCGCTCAAAGACGGATGCGCATTTTGACTTCGACTTTACCGTCAAAGACCCCGCCCCGCTGCGTGCCGCTTTGCTCGACGACGCGGCGCGTGTCTGCCGCGCGAACGCGCAGACGCTGGCGACGGCAAGCGGCGCCGAACTGGGCGAGGTGATCGACATCAATTACTCCTGGGGACGGCTCGATATCTACTCGCACCCGATGGACCTTGAATACTCCTACGCCCCAGCCTTAATGGAGCCGGACGAAGCGTATTCTATCGACGTGAATCCGGAGAATATCGAGCTGGAGGAAAGCGTCACGATCACCTGGGCTTTAAAATAACACGTGTACGCCTGCCCCTTGCGGTTATTTTGATTATTCTTTGTGTTGAGGTTTTGAATCTGGTTTTAACGACTCTCCGCAGGCAATCCCGCTACCCGTCCGGCGAATTCGCGCAGAGACGGGCGCGTGTGGCCGGCCCGGCCCGTCACCGTGTCGGCGGCCAGCATCGAGGAGATCACCGATTCGTTCACCGCTTCGATCACGGCACGGAAAAAGGGATTGACGCCGGTGTCGCTCATCGCCCGCAGCTTCAGCTCGCCTTTGGCATCGATGGGGATGCGCTGCGCGGTCGAAAAGGCGATGGCGATCTCGCCGCTGCCGTTGCCGATGATCGAGCCGGTCTTGGTGATGCCGGCCGTGGCACGCTTGCACAGGCGCTTCAGCTGACGCGCCGTGAAAGGCGCGTCCGTCGCCAGGATGACGATGCACGATCCCTGCTCGCGCAGCGGCTCGCTTCTGAGCAGCGCGTCGGCTTCGAGCCCCGTCGGCTGCCCGCCGAGCGTGAACTCGGGCATCTCGCCGAAGTTGGTCAGCGCCAGACAGCCCAGCGTGTACGACGTGTCCGCAGCTTCGATGACGCGCGAGGCCGAGCCGATGCCGCCCTTGAACTGGTAGCAGCTCATGCCCCGTCCTGCGCCCACGGCGCCGAGGGCGAACTGATCGCCGGCATCGGTGAGAGCTTGATCGACCATTTCCGGCGTCACGAACTGCGCGCGGCTGTCGTTGAGGAAGCTGTCGTTGCACTCGCACACCACGGGATTGACCGTGCCGGCCGTGCGCCCGATCGTCGGCTCGCGCCCGATCATCCAGCGGGAAAGCCCGCGCCAGCAGTCGCCGACGCTCAGCGTGTTCGTCAGCACGATCGGCGTCTCCAGCGTGCCCAGCTCGTCGATCTGCACCAGCCCCGCCGACTTGCCGAAGCCGTTGATCACGTGCGACGCGGCGATCAGCTTTTCCCGGAACAGGCTTCCCGGCGCGGGCACGATCGCCGTCACGCCCGTCTGCGCGTCTCCGTCGGCCAGTGTCACGTGCCCGACGCGCACCCCTTTCACGTCGCAGATCGTGTTGCGCGCCCCCTTGGGCAGCACGCCCGCAGAAAGCCCGAAACGGTCGAGCCAGTCGTTTTTTGCCGTGATGTTCGTCATATTCGGTCACTCCTGTTCAAAAAGTATTTTCGGTTCGATTATAGCAAAACGGGACAGGTTTGCTCAATGAAAGGGAAAGAAATATGATAATGCCGGTCGCTTGTTCTAGAAGAAAAATAAGTAATTATTTATAAATAAAATTTGCCTATTTTGATACATTTGACAGAAGAAGCGTTTGGTGGTATAAGATATTTGAACCGTCAGCGCTTTTATATATAAAGGCGACGGCCAATTTTTAAAGAAAGCGAGATGTTTCACGTGAAGAAGTCAACGCGCGCGCTCCTGTGTCTGGCCGTCCTGGCCGCTCTGATCTGCGGTGCTGCTGCGGCAATGGCTGCTCCTGGTTACTATGGCGGCCCCGGCTACGGTCCCGGACCGGGCTATCATCACTATGGCCCGCCTCCCGGACACCGTCCTCCGCCCCCGCCGCCTCCCGGCTACGGCCCGCGTCCCGGCTATCGTCCTCCGCCTCCGCCGCCCCGTCCTGAGATGGTCTGGGTCATGCCCGGCGGCCAGGCGTATCACCATGGCTGGTGCAAGTTCATTCAGGGCCTGCGCGGGCTGATGCGCATTTCGCGCAACGAAGCCCGTCGCCGCGGCTATCGTCACTGCCGCACCTGCTTCCGCTACTAATCCGATCAATAGAAAAAAGCCGGCTCCCAGCGAGCCGGCTTTTTTCTATTTGAGGAACAGCAGCAGTCCCGAGACGATCAGATAGCCGTAGACTGCCTTACGCAGTTTGTTCTGGTCGAGGCGGTGGAAGATCTTCGTGCCGATCCACGCGCCGATCAGCAGCGCCGCCAGCAGCAGGAGATAGAGGTGCATGACGGGCGCGGTGAAGACACCGTTGCGCCAGCGCATGAACGTCGTCATGATCGAGTTGACGCAGAAATGCGCGTTCAGCGTCGAGCGGTATTCGTCGTTGCTGTCGGTGGCCCCGATCAGGTAGAGGGCCATAGGCGGGCCGCCGACGGCGAACAGCCCCGACGTGACGCCGGAGATGGCGCCGGCGATCACACTGTTGCGCACGGTGGGACGGATACGGATCTTGCCGTTGAGGAACAGCGAGTACAGTCCCAGCGCGATCAGCACGCAGCCCAGCAGGCGCAGCATGAGCTTGTCGGCGGCGAACGAGGAGAGCCAGACGAACGTGCCGGAAACGATGATGCTCGTCACCGTAGCGGGCCAGACCTTGCGCCAGTTGGCGTGCCGCCAGCCGCTGAACGCGACCATCGCGGCGGTCGTCGTACCGCACAGTCCGGCCAGCGCCACTGCCTGCTGATAAGGCATCAGATACGGCAGCAGCGACATGTTCAGCGGGCCGTAGCCGAAACCGCACACGGACTGGACGACGGCGCCGATCAGGCTGACGCAGAACGCGCCGGCGAAGACAAATGGGGGCATGAAAACTCACTCCTTCAGAATTCGTCGCAAAACAAGAGTATTTTACGCTTTTCCCAGGCCGTTTACAAGGACGCGGGGAGACGCAAAAGAGCGCTGAAAACGTTTTCAGCGCTCAATGGTCCGTGTGTTCCAGCGTCTTTCCCGTTTCGTCCGAGCCGGAGCCGGCATGTGCAAGCGCGACGCTGAGAGCTTATTCGATGAACATGCCTTCGGGGGAAAAACGTTAAGCGCGCGGCGAGCTGTCGTCGCCGCTCCGTTCCGGACCGGCGGCGGCTGCGTTGCGGTAGATGTTCACGTCCACGTGCGGATAGGCCATCTGGATGCCGGCATCTTCAAGGGCGTAGATGAAGTCTTCACGCAGCTCGCACGCCACGGCGTAGGCGCTGGAACGGCGCTGGTTGACCCAGAATACGACCTGGAACTCGAGCTCGCTTTCGCCGTAGCCGGTGAGCCGCACCAGCGGCACGGGCGTTTTGAGCACGTGCGGATTGGCGGCGAGCACGCTCAGGAGCACTTCGCGCAAACGTTTGGGCGAGGTGCCGTATTCCACGCCGACGTCGATGGTGCTGCGCAGGGTCGCGTCGGACAGGCTCCAGTTGACGAGCTGCTTTTCGAGCAGGTCGCTGTTGGGGATGACCACGTCTTTGCCGTCGAACGTGCGGACGATGGTGGCGCTGACGCCGATGTCGGACACCGTGCCGGTGACGTCGTCGACCTCGATGACGTTGCCCAGCCGGAAGGGGCGCTTGAGGGTGAGCAGGATGCCGCTGACGAGGTTTTTGAACAGGTTCTGCGTGCCGAAACCGATGCCGATGGCGACGGCGCCGCCCAGAAAGGCGAAGGCCGTGAGCGGGATGCCGACGATATGCAGGGCGGCCAGGAAGATGATCAGCCCGGCCAGGTAGGAGAACAGGCGGGTCAGCGAGCGTCGGCTGGTCTCGTCGATGCTGAACTTTTTGCTCAGCGACCATAGGAGCAGTGCGAAAACGCGCCGTGCGCTCCAGTTGCCCACCACGATGAGGGCAAGAGCGAGCAGGAATTCGCGCAGCCGTACGGCGTAGCCGCCGCTTTGCCACAGCTCCGTGTTGAGCAGGCGCGTGCCGTGCGTTTCCCACCAGACTTTGAGCTTTTCGCGCAGCGGGACGGTCTCGTAGAGTTCCCGAAGTTCGTCGATGAGGGCCCGCTGCTGCGCCCTCACGCCAAGCAAACGCTCCACATGGGCAAGGCTGTCGTCGATCGCCGCCTGCACGCAGGCGTGATCTTCGCGAAGCAGCGGCAGCGAAGCGGCGGACGCTCCCGCGTCGATCTGCTTCTGGACGGCGGCCAGGCGGGCCTGCATGACCAGCATGTCTTTCTGCGTCGCGGCAAGCTGCTCGTCAAGCGAGCCTGCGCCCTCCGTCAGCTCGCGCACGGCGTCGGGGATCGCGGACGCTCCGGCGGCGCCGCGGGCCAGCTCGTAGCGCAGCGTCCAGGCGCGCTTGCGGGCGGCGGTGAGATCCAGCTGGGACTGCATGTGTTCCAGCTTCTGGCGGGCAGCGTCGCGCGCGTCTTCGCGAGCGTTTCGTTCGATCAGCGCGGCGGCGCGGTCTTCACTGCGGGCGGCGACGTACTTTGCCTGCGCGGCTTCCAGTCCTTCCTGCGCCAGACGGTACTGAACGTTCGCCTGCGCGCGCCGGGCTTCGAGGTCGCGCGCGCGGGCGTCGAGCACGGCCGTCTGAGCCGCGAAGCTCTTCTCTTCAAGGTCGAGGTTGTCGCGGATGTAGGACCGCACCCGAAGATGACGGTCGCGCGCCAGCTTGCGGATCTCCAGGACGATGGCGGCGTTCTCGCGTTTCAGGACATCCAGCGTCCATCGCGCGCGGGAGAGTTCCGTCAGGAACGAGGCGTCGGCCAGCTGCCACGCCGTCTGCGGCGTGTTCTTGCGGAGAAAAGTGTCCCGGGCCAGCCGCCACGTTGCCTCACGTTCGCTCACCTGCCGGCGGGCGCGCTCGGCCTCCTCGGCAGCGTGGGTGAAGTCGTACTTCGCGTCGTCGACGTGCGAGTTCAGCTCGTCGAGCTGGCCGATATAGGCGTTGTAAAAATCGAGGGTGTAGGGCGGCTTTTCCGTCAGCGTCAGCTCCGGCGCGGAGATGTCGGCCCGGCGCCGGTTCAGCATGGATTCGATGTGCGCCTTGCGGCTGAGGGCGCTGACGATGGCGGGGTAGACGTTTTTCAGCGCCGCGAGCGTGTCTTTGCGGCGGACGACGGCGTCCTCGCCGACGCCGAAACGCACGGCGGCCGCGCCGGCTGGCAGTTTGTCCAAATCTTCCAGCTGCCGGCGGACCGCTTCAGCGCGCGCTGCGCAGGAATCTGCGTCGGGGCCGGGCTGATAGGGGTCGACGACGGCGCCGGACGCGAGCGCGAACGCGTCGGCCACGACATCCGGCGCTTCCGTCACGCTCCCGCCAGTGAGCAGCGAAACGGCGTCGAGCGCGGATGCGGCGTGCGCCAACGAAAGAGCTGCCAGCACGGCAAGCGCAAAACATTTCTTTTTCATGAAACGGCCACTCCTGTTTGTTTAAATGCTCGGCGTTCCGTCACGCCTGCAGCGAATGATCGTCGTCCCGCCTTGCAGGAGCAGGAGTCGGAGCGGGATCGTCCCTCAGCAGATTCACGTCCACGCGCGGGTAGGCCATGAGGATGCCGGCGTTGTCCAGAGCGCGGAGGATATCCTCGCGCAGGCGCGCCGCCACGGCGGGAACGTCGGAAAGACGCTGCT
>JAEEGI010017109.1_pt1 | contig 14923 bp, 9 predicted proteins | sample 8958751 | NCBI WGS metagenome assembly JAEEGI01 (sample SAMN16246545, study PRJNA631951) | gut metagenome | biome: gut microbiome; feature: rumen; material: KS-attached | host: Bos | place: Iran: Karaj | collected 2018-10
CGGCGACGGGATCGATGCGACCTTTCCCGTCGGGCATGTGTTGCACTTTCATTTCTTGTTGAGCCGTCATGGCTAAGGCCATGGGCATCATCATTGATAAAACTAAAACAATCTTTTTCATCTTTCTTTTGTTATTTAGACATTAATATAATTATTTTCTCTCGGTGCCCCGCATCACAATTCCTCATTGGTTTTGTGAAAGCAGGCAGTGTTTCAACCCATGCGGATTTGTTTCTTTGACTGCAAATTTATACCATAGTTTATTAGCGTGCAATACCTTAGGGCCTCACAAAAGACGTATCAGCCCATTTCATCGTTCAAAGTCGTTTTTTTCAAGACTAATTTCTTAAAGGATTTAGGAATGTTAAAATCGCTCGTTTTTTTACTTAAAAACCATAACTCACAGCCACTAATGACCGCTATATGAAAAAAAATCGCTAACTTTGCATATTAATCAATACATAAGCAAGATGGACATAAATAAGGTTTTATATATTTCACAAGAAATATCCCCTTACTTGCCGGATAGCCCCATGGCCCTGATGAGTCGTGAGTTGCCGCAAGCCATACAGGAACAAGGCATAGAGGTGAGAACCTTCATGCCCAAGTACGGATACATCAACGAGCGCCGCCATCAGCTGCATGAGGTCATCAGGCTGTCGGGTATGAACCTGATTATCGATGATACCGATCATCCGCTCATTATCAAGGTAGCAACGTTGCAGCCAGCTCGCATGCAAGTCTATTTCATCTTCAACGAGGACTACTTCAACAAGAATATCTCTGAGGAACTGGAGACTCAACTGTCGCCCGAAGATAACGACGAGCGCAGCATTTTCTATGTGCGTGGCACACTCGAGACGATGAAGAAGCTGCGTTGGGTGCCCGACGTGATTCACTGCAGCGGTTGGCTCACAGCGCTTGCTCCCCTTTATATCAAAGACTTCTATGGCGATGACCCGTCGTTCCAGCACGCCAAGGTGGTTTACTCGCTGTTCGATACCGATTTGGCAGAGCCATTCGACGAACGCTTATATGAGAAACTGCAGTTCGACGGTCTGAAGGATAGTAACATCAAGGCCCTGAAAGACAAGAAGGCTACTTTGATGGATCTCACAAAGATAGCGCTCAAGCACAGCGACGGCGTGATACAGTGCAGCGAAAACATTGATCCCGAGATATTGAAAATGGTGGAAAAGTCGAAACTGCCGTTCCTTCCCTACAATGCAGGCGAGACAAGCGTGGAGACCTATACTGAGTTCTACAAATCGCTCTAACCCCTATGTGACAGCGGTGTCAATTATTATTTTCCCCTTTTTGACTCTTTGCTTTATATGAGAAATATATTATTGAATCTATTTGCCTTTGTGGTGATGATGGGTGCTTTTTCGTGTGCCGATGAGAACATCGGCGCATCGATTCTGGATACAGAGAGTGATGTGATTCAGGACTCGACTTTCGTCATGACCGGCAAATCAGTGCTCAACAGCAAGGTGCTTGCACGCACCAGCACACAATTGTTGGGACAAGTAAATTCACCTGGATTCGGACAAGTCACGAGCGATGTGGTGACTGAACTCATGCCTGTGGCCGTTATTGACACGGTAGGAACGCGTAGAGACTGGATTGACTCGTGCCGCCTCGTGCTCAGGATACCTGAAGGTGGATTCACGGGCGACTCGATTGTACCTATGCGTCTCAATGTGTATGCCCTCAACAAGCAGCTGTCAAGCCCCATCTACAGTGACTTCGACCCCACGGGGTATTACGACCCCACTCAAGTGCTTGGTTCTATATCTTATTCGGTCAAGAGTGCTGAGAGGTTTGTTTCCTCTTCAATGGGTGATTCTCCGTCTGTCTGGCGCGAGATATTTGTGCCCATGCCTGTTGCATATGCCCAAAGCATCCGTGACCTTTATGTGACAAATTCTGATGTTTTTAGAGACCCTGCCGAGTTCAAGAAGCACTTCCCGGGGCTTTACATAACCAATTCGTTTGGTTCGGGCCGTGTCATGAACTTCGTGTCGACAGAGCTTGAGGTTTTCTATAAGAAGCGTGAGAAACTTGAGAATGGGACTGACACTATCTATCCCGCCATTCGCCAAAGTTATGTGGGCTCGACCCCTGAGGTGCTCACCAATAACAATATCAAGCTTGAAATCGATGAGGATGTAAAGAAGCTGGTAGACAATGGTGATGCCATCGTCATGGGGCCTGCGGGCTATGAAGTGATGGTGCATTTCCCCATTCAGGAAATCATCGACAAGTTCAGGAGTAGCACCGCCGATGCACTGGCGGTAGTTAACTCTCTCTCGCTCGAGATACCGGCCGAAACCATCGATAACAAATATGATATCGCACCCCCCAAGTATCTGCTCCTCGTGAAGGAGGGGAAGAAGGAGGAGTTCTTTGCCGGCGATAGCCTGGTCAATAACAAGAACTCGTTCTATGCTACTTACAACAAGGCCAAGAAGTCGTATTCGTTCAACGGCATGCGCGAATATATTATCGACATTCTTGACAATAAGGGCGGCATAGCCAGCAGCGAAGATATCAACCTCATTCTTACACCTGTGGATGTGACTACCTACACGCAGCAGGCATCCTACTACAGTTCGGCATCGACCGTTGTGACCAAAATAGCTCCTTCGGTTACACTTCCCTCTATCGCAAAATTGAGGCTTGACAAAGCAAAAATTAAGATAGTTTATAGCCGACAATCCATTTTTTAGTTGTATCTTTGCACCGCAATTAAGCACAACGAAGCACATGAACGCTTCGTATCAGCCGCAATAGCTCAGTCGGTAGAGCATTTCATTCGTAACGAAAAGGTCGCGGGTTCGAGTCCCGCTCGCGGCTCAAAAAACCTCCGAGGCATTATGCTTCGGAGGTTTTTTCTTACTATCGGCGATAAAGCCTGCTTTCGTTCAATCCCTTACAATTTATAACCACCACCCATTTTGACCAATAGAGTGATTTCATTTAAAATTTACCACTCATTTTGACCAATTGACCCATTTTGACCAATTGACCCCAATTGACCCTTTCGTACCATAAAGCTCCCTGCTTTTCGTTCAAAGTAGGTTAATGGTATATAAGAAAAAGTCACCACCATTGCTGGCGGTGACTTCCTGTTGGGGTGAAATGTGGGGCTCGAACCCACGACCTTCGGAACCACAATCCGACGCTCTAACCAACTGAGCTAATCTCACCATGTTTTGTTATTGTGGGTGCAAAGTTACAAAAAAAATGGTAACTGGCAATTACAATCGCACTTTTTTTTCATTCTTCCCTCAAAAAACTCGGTATTACAGTTCCACACGCTTGCCCATAGCGTAGATGGCATGCACGTTGAGTTCGTTGTCGAGTACCATGATGTCGGCATCTTTACCTCGCTGCAGCGAGCCCTTGCGGTCATAAATGCCCATGATGCGTGCAGGGGTCTCGCTCACCATGCGGCAGGCGTCGTGCAGGGGAATCTCGGCCAGCTGCACTGCTGTGCGAATCAAGCGGTCCATGGTGGCGATACTACCGGCCAGTGCTGATCGGTCACTAAGCTTGCACACGCCGTCCTCAATGATCACACGGGGGTCGAATGCCTTGTCGCTGTCGCTGGCAGTCATTGCCAGGGCGTCGGTGATGAGTGCGGTGCGCTCTACGCCCTTGATGCGGTGCACCAACTTGAGAATGGAAGGTGGCACATGAATGCCATCGGCAATCATCTCCACTGTCATGTTTTCCATGAGGTAGACGGCCTCGACGGTGCCGGCGTGCTTGAATTCTCGCACATTGTGGAAACCGGGCATGCCGTTGTAGAAGTGTGTGGCATGTCGGTAACCGGCCTCGTAGGCTGCTTTGACGTCGGGGTACTCGGCATCGGTGTGGCCAATGGCAGGCAGAATGCCTTTATCGACGAGATAACGCCCCATCTCGATGGCTCCAGGCAACTCGGGGGCGGCACTCCAGCGCTTCACGGCGTCATAGTCTTCCACTACATGGTGATATTCGGCTATATTAGGATTTCGAATGAGCGCAGGCATCTGTGCACCGGCCTTGCGAGGATTGAAGTAGGGTCCCTCGAGGTGCAGTCCCATGATAGGGCTGTCGGGCTCTTTCATGAGTTCGGAGCACGTCTCGCAAGCTTTCTCGATCATGGGCAGTGTGGCCGACGACAGCGTGGCAAACATGGCGGTGGTGCCATGCTTCATGTGTGCGGCAGTAGCCGTCTTGAACGCTTCGGGTGTGCCTTCCATAAAGTCACATCCGCCTCCGCCGTGGCAGTGCAGTTCAATGCCTCCAGGCACTATGTGCATGCCGAAGACGTTGACCTGCTCCTGGGCTTTTGCCTCAAGAGTGGCGCTGTTCTTGATCTCCACAATCCTCCCGTCTTCCATCAAAATGGAACCTCCATTAATCCACCCTTGTGGCGTGAGGATATGACCATTGTAAAGTTGAGTAAGCATTGGAGTGTTAAGTCTAAATTTATTACGCCGTTTTCAATGACAAATGCAAATATACAGAAATATTTTTAAAAACAGTCGTTCAAAACAATTTTTTTGGATTATTTACACTATTTCAATGTGTAGAAGAGGGAGGTTATTGGTTTTTGTCGTTAAATTGAGCTGTATTTGTCTCGAAACGCCTCACGCTCTTGAAGTATCCACACTCGTGCAGTTGCAATGGTAAGATGCAGCACACATCGAAGATTCCGGGCAGGGTATAACGTCTTGCTTCGCCAGTTGGCAGATCGACCCCGGCAGCAGCATAGGCCCGCAACACGAGCTGAGTGCAGTATAGCCGAGTGGTGTCGGCATCGTCGTAGTCGTCGTTAAACAGCATGTGAGCCTTGTAGTATCGCATGGCCTGAGCCGCAGCAGCCTGAGCTACACTGGGAGAATCGCACCGCATCACCTCGCCCCTGCTGGCCCGTGTGGTCAAGTAGAAGCGCTCGGGCAAGTCCATCTTCACGCGGTTCACGTCGCCGTCGAAATCGGGCTCATCGGGCACAGCATGCACAATCATCATCACACCGGCCGAATCAACCACAATGCCGCAATGCGAGTACATGCCCTCACGGCCTTGCGCCAGCATGACCAAGTCGCTTTCTATGCTCATGCCTTGGCGGAACACCACATCGCCAGGCTGCAGCGAACAGTCGCCAGGCATGATGCTCTGGGTTTCTTGGCTGGAGCCCCCACCATTGCATGCCTGCATAAGCAGCAGGGCGAGCAGCAGTTGTGTGATGATGACAGTCGTTTTCATTTTCTTGTTAACTCGTGTTACAAAGATAGGCATAATCTGCTAAAAAATGTGAGAATCGAGTGGTTTTACGCTTTTTTCGATGTGGGTGGGCACGGTTTTTTAAAAATGTTAGTATCTTAGCATCGAAATTCAAATTGAGATAACAATGAAACAGATAGCAACTTTACTCACAGCCATTATAGTGTGTTTTGCCACATCGGTTACAACCTCGGCCCAAGACCAGAATATGCTGCCCAAGAAATTCTTCGGCTGCACATTGAACGAGACAACCAACCTTGATGCGAAAATATACTTGGAGTCTAATGGATTTGTGCCCAGCGACTACACTGGCGGTTTCTACTACATCACAGACCCAAAATTTGACGACATCAAATATGACCTCGCACTCCTTGAGTTCACACCTCGTGATATGGCCTCTGATGTGTTCAGCGCCATCACTTTCATGAAAAGCGGCCTGAGCAAGAAAGACGCTATCAAGTTTGCCAACAAAGTGCACGCCAAGCTCGACAAAAACTACACGCTCATCAAGAAGACGGTTGACGGATTTGACTGCTATTTCACCAGCAATGATGGTCGCACGCTCACCCTGCTTGTGGGCAAGGGCGACGATTCGCATTTTGTGTATCTGGTCATAGAGCCCGGCACCCCGAAACTCCAGTAAATATTCTTTATATTAGGGTTAAACCTTGGTAGGTTTGCAACGGTCTAATTGGCGAGTTTGTAAACCTTATTAATTATTCTGTTTATTCATTAGAATTTTTATGTCAAAATTCAAATTGAGCGGCTGGATGGTCGAGGCACTCATCATCGCCGCAGGCGTTATTATTTTGGGCCTTTGCATCAAGGGTGGCATCGACAACTTTGTGAACAAAGACCGTGTGGTGACCGTCAAAGGTTTGTGTGAAAAGGAGGTTCCCGCCAACAAGGTGACATGGCCCATCGTGACCAAGGAAATGGGCAATGACCTGCCGGCGCTGTATGCCAAGATCAACAGCACGAACGCTGCTGTGGTCGCTTTCTTGAAGCAGAACGGCCTCTCGGACAAGGAAATCACGGTGAACCCGCCGGTGCTCGTGGACAAGAACGCCAACGAGTATAACTACAACGAGCGCGCTGCCGAGCGCTACTATGTGAAGTCGGTGATTACGGTGACGAGCGAACAGGTGGAGAAGGTGCGCGGCATCATCTCCAAGCAGGGCGAGCTGCTCAAGCAAGGCATAGCCATTGTGGCAGACTCTTATGAGAACAGCATCCGCTACGACTTCACCTCGTTCCAGGACATGAAGCCCAAGATGATGGAAGAGGCCATCGAGAAGGCCAAAGCCACTGGCGAACAGTTTGCTAAACAGTGCGGCAGCGACCTGAACAAGATTGTGACAGCCGACCAGGGCCAGTTCTCGATTGAAGACCGCGACGAGAACACACCGCACATCAAGGTGCTGCGCGTGGTGACAACCATCACCTACTCGCTCAAAGACTGACCTGCCGCCAGATTGCTCAAGAATTGAGCAAAGCACGAATGTCGCGCGAATCAGAAAGCCGGTGCTACAATGAGCACCGGCTTTTTTTTTGTACCTGTCGCCCCTAACGGGGTTGATCTTCAGTTTTTTGCCTATTAACAGGGGTTCTGCCTTCTGCTCCACCCCTGCCTATTCACTGTCGCCCCTAACGGGGCTATCGGACAAGGCACGCCTTGTCCCTACAGCATGTGAGTTTTAGACCTGATCCTTGCCGTGGCAGTTCTTGAATTTCTTGCCACTACCGCAGGGGCATGGATCGTTACGGCCCACCTTGGGTCCCACATGAATGGGAGCAGTGGGACGCTGGGCATTGTGGCTGGCACCGCGCGAAGCTGCAGCATTGGCAGCGCTGGCACTTGCCAGGGCATCGCCACCACCGCCACGGCCTTCGCTATAGCGTTGCTGCTGTTGAGCACGGCGTCGCATAGCCTCTTCACGGTCGCGGTCAACCACATTGCTGGGATCGCCTGCAGCATCGGGAATCTGTCCACGCATCAGGGTTGAGATGGCCTTGTTGTTCATGTTGCCCAGCATGGTCTTGAACAGGTTGAACGATTCTACCTTGTAGATCACGAGGGGATCCTTCTGCTCATAACTAGCATTCTGCACACTCTGGCGCAACTGGTCCATCTCACGCAGGTGCTCTTTCCAGCTCTCGTCGATGGTGACGAGCATCACAGCCTTTTGCCAAGCTTTGGCGAGCGACTTGCACTGGGTCTCGTAGGCTTCCTTCATGTCGATGACAATGCCGAAGGTGCGACGACCGTCGCTTATAGGCACACGCATTTGTCCTACGGGCTCGGGAGCACCGCTTTTGAGTTGTTCTTCAACAATGTGACGAATCACGGGATTGGCCACCTCGACGATGCGGTCGGTCTTGCGGCGGAATGCCTTGAGCACTGCGTCGTAAAGTTTCTCAATCACATCCTTGGTGTCCATCTTGCGATACTCGTTCTCGTCGAAGGGAGGCTCGATGGCATAGGTCGAGAGCACGTGCATCTTGAAGTCGTCGTACTGGTCGGGGCCGAAGCGGTCGGCAGTGTCTTCTACGCTGTCGTAGAGCGTGTTGATGATATCGATGCCAATGCGCTCTCCCATCACGGCATGGTGACGGCGTGTGTAAACCACCTTGCGCTGTGCATTCATCACATCGTCGTATTCCAGTGTGTGTTTACGCTGACCGAAGTGGTTCTCTTCGACGCGCTTCTGAGCGTTCTCGATAGACTTGGTAACCATGGGCGACTCAATGGCCTCACCGTCTTTCAGACCGAGGCGGTCGAGCAACTTCACGGTGCGGTCGCCGGCAAACCAGCGCATCACGGTGTCTTCGAACGAAACGAAGAAGACAGAGCTACCCGGGTCGCCCTGACGTCCGGCACGACCACGCAACTGACGGTCGACTCGGCGTGACTGGTGGCGCTCGGTGCCAATGATGGCGAGACCGCCTGCAGCCTTGACCTCGGGGGTGAGCTTGATGTCGGTACCACGACCAGCCATGTTGGTTGCGATGGTCACCACACCCAGGCCGTCGCTTGAGCGACCTGCCTGTGCCACGATTTCAGACTCCTTCTGAGTGCGTTCGGGCTTAGCGTTGAGCAGCTGGTGCGGAATGTGTTTCAGACTGAGCTGACGGCTCAGGCGCTCTGACACCTCGACCGAGGTGGTACCCACCAGACATGGACGTCCGCTATTGCGCATCTTCTCGATCTCGTCGATCACGGCATTGAATTTCTCCTTCTCGGTCTTGTAGACACGGTCGGACATATCGTTGCGGATCACCGGCTTGTTGGTGGGAATCGTGACCACATCGAGTTTATAGATTTCCCAGAACTCGCCAGCCTCGGTAATAGCGGTACCGGTCATACCGGCGAGCTTGTGATACATGCGGAAGTAGTTCTGCAGGGTGATGGTAGCAAACGTCTGAGTGGCGGCTTCCACCTTCACACCTTCCTTGGCCTCGATAGCCTGATGCAGACCGTCGCTGTAGCGGCGACCCTCCATCACACGGCCCGTCTGCTCGTCCACAATCTTCACCTTGCCCTCGTTGTCGACGATATACTCGTCGTCGCGGTTAAACAGGGTGTAGGCCTTGAGCAGCTGCGTCACGGTGTGCACGCGTTCGGCCTTGACCGAGTAGTTCTGGAGCAGTTCGTCGCGCTTGTGTACCTTCTCCTCGTCGGTGAGGGGTTCGTTGGTCACAGCACTCAGTTCGCTGGCAATGTCGGGGAGCACGAAGAACTTGGGGTCGTCGGTGCCTTGCGTGAGCACATCAATACCCTTGTCGGTAAGTTCTACGGTGTTGTTCTGCTCGTCGATGATGAAGTAGAGCGGGTCGGTCACCACATACATCTCGCGGCTGTTGTCCTGCATGTACTTCGCCTCGGTCTTGAGCATTTGAGCCTTCACACCCTCCTGCGAGAGGAACTTGATGAGAGGCTTGTATTTAGGCAGACCCTTGAAAGCACGGTAGAGCAGCAGAGTGCCATCGGCCACCTGCTTCTCGTCGGGGCTTGCCATGAGGCGTCGTGCATCGGCAAGGAGGTTAGTCACCAGGCGGCGCTGAGCCTCATACACGCGCTCCACGTTGGGCTTGTATTGGTCAAACATCTGGTCTTCGCCACGTGGCACAGGACCTGAAATGATGAGAGGCGTACGGGCATCGTCGATCAACACCGAGTCGACCTCGTCGACGATGGCATAGTGATGCGGACGCTGCACCATATCCTCGGGCTGCATGGCCATGTTATCGCGCAGGTAGTCGAAACCAAACTCGGCATTGGTACCAAAGGTGATGTCGCAGTTGTATGCAGCACGGCGCTCAGGCGAGTTGGGCTGCGTCTTGTCGATACAAGCCACGCTCATGCCATGGAACTGGTAGAGGGGTCCCATCCACTCCGAGTCACGCTTGGCGAGGTAGTCGTTCACTGTCACCATGTGCACGCCTTGTCCTGCCAATGCGTTAAGGAACACAGGCAGTGTGGCCACCAGGGTCTTACCCTCACCGGTTGCCATCTCGGCGATTTTACCTTGATGAAGCACGATACCGCCAATGAGCTGCACATCGTAGTGAATCATGTCCCAAGTGATTTCGTTACCACCTGCAATCCAGTGGTTGAAGTAGATAGCCTTGTCGCCATCAATCTCCAGGAAGTCCTTGCCTTGCGATGCAAGTTCGCGGTCGAAATCGTTGGCAGTCACCTCAATTTCTTCGTTTTGTGCAAATCGGCGTGCTGTATCTTTCACAATGGCAAATACCTCTGGCAGCACCTCGTTGAGTTTCTCTTCAAGGCGGTCGAGAATTTCCTTGTCGATTTTGTCTACTTTCTCCCAGAGGGGCTCGCGCTCCTCATAGTCGATCGTCTCGATTTCGGCCTTGAGTTTAGCTATCTCGTCGCGCTGAGGCTGCACGTAGTCGGCGATGTCCTGGCGAATCGCAGCACTGCGTGCACGCAGTTCATCGTTCGACAATTGCTCAATAGACGGATAGATTTCCTTGATTTTGTTCAGCAGAGGGCGCATCTTCTTCACATCGCGCTCACTCTTGTTGCCAAACATGGATTTCAAAAAGTCATTTAATCCCATATATAGTTTCGTTTTTGTTTTTTTCTTTTTCTACTTGCAATTATGGTGCCAATCATGCTGACTGACACAAGAATTTGCAAAATTACGAAAAACTTCTGACTTTTCGTCCCTTTTTTTAATATAATGTGTATTTGCCCTCCTTTTTCCAATGGTTTTTCTGGTGGTTGTCATGCTTTGACAGAGATGTTGGACTCGTGTGAGGCAGATATAGAAATCGATGTCAAGCCTTGCTTATGCTCATGTGCCGCGTGGCAAGGTGAAATGGGTGCTGTAGAGGTTATTGTGTAGAGTAAGTGAGTTTATTTCGTCGGGATTTTTTCATGAGTTTTTTGACAGAAGAATTGGAATTGGGCCAGCGGCGAGAGATTTTGTGGGCGACGGTGTCGCCGAGTTCTTGAACATCATTGCCGGATGATGGTGACGAATGGCATGAATCAGATGCATCGGTAGCCTTGAGTGTGTCGGATGGGTTGAATGCTGATGAGGAGTGGCATGAATCGTATGAATCAGATGCATCACATTGTTGAGGCCTGGTGAAGGAATGACTGATGAACAAATCTTGGCTGAGGCATTTTGCAATGCGTGATACCTGTGCTTGCGAAAGCCCTACGATTGCGGCAATCTCTCGAGTGGAGTAGGCGAGTTTTCGGTAATGTGCAATGGCATCGTATTGCTCTTCTCTAGACTTGAAACCGTTGTCGCGGACAAGGCTGTGCTCGGACTCATTGCGCTGCAGGTTGGAGAAGATGAGATTGCCATCGTGGGATGTGATGAGCTGGGCAGAAATGACAGCTTCATCGTCGAGAATGACGGGTGCCATGCGGTTCTTATGTTGCTTGATGTAGTGTGTTGTGTGTCGGGATGTCGAGTTCCAGCGACTTGTCGTAGCCAGGGAGAAAACAGAGTCGCATGCGTGCATGATATCGTATTGGTGCAGCAGTTCTTCGGGCGTTGTGAGGTCGGTAGACTTGCGCTTTCGGGAATGTGTAATCAGCAGCATGGCCGTGCCGCTGTGCTGGCAGATGACACGAAGCTTGTTGAGTGCCAGCGGCATGCCATGGTGATTCTTGTTGTCGACGAGGAAACTGATGTCGTCGATGAAAACAGCCTGAGGCTTCTTGTCGGCGACTTGCTGCGCGATGAATTCGATTCTGGCATCGGGAGAGAGATTGGCTTCGGGTGGTGAGCAAGTGTTGACGAGCGGTTGTACGGGATAAGTGCTGTTCTCGAGGTTAAAATAGATGGTTGTCAGCCCCTTTTCCTGTAGTTCCTTGTCGATTTGCATAGCAAGAATTGACTTGCCGACACACGATGTGCCGAAGAGACAAGCCATTTCACCGTGTGCCCAGATGCCCTGCCATAGGTCGGAAGGGTGGGATTCTGTTAGTTGTGTGTTGGGTAAACTTTGAGCCAGGAAAGGATCGGTGATGTGGTGGCGTGTGATGCGCTGTTGCTCACAACTGTCGTTGAAAGCCTTTCGGAAGATTTGCTGTTTGTTGCTCATGGTGTCGTGTTGTTAACTATTAGTATATGCACACAAAGATATAGGGTGTTGTGAGCAGAGGGCATGTTAATTGCACATAAAGGTGTGCTTTGTGTGCAATGGGTATAAAAAACGGAAAAAGTCCGGCTCTCACGAGTGGGACTTTCAAATTTTATGAATAGAATCTGTATAGAAAAGTGCAATCAATTTCAGGTGCTGAAAACTCATGTTTCAGCGTTGCAAAGATAAAGCGAAAAATCGATTTACGAAAAATTTCCGTATTTTTTTTAAGTGAAAAAATGTTTAATTCTAGAGGAATTTCTAATTTTGCACAATAATAGCGACTAATGAACAAATCTGGTAAGAAAACACCTGCTTATTTTTGTTGTTGAAATAACGTCTACTCAATAATGCGTAGTTAATTTATATGAGAATGCAAGGAATGATGAAATATGCGATGGCTGTGATGGCGGTGTGTATGGCTTGGGCTGTGAGCGGTGCCATGCCAGCTACCGACAGTGTGTCCCCTGCACCCGGTGAAATCAAAGTGAGCCTAATCACCATTTATCCCGGCAGCGAGGTCTATGAACTGTATGGCCATACCGAACTGCGTGTGCGTGACGGTGTGAACGACGTGTTCTATAACTACGGGCTCTTCGATTTCTTCGCCCCAGGTTTTGCCATGCACTTTGTGGCAGGCCAGACCGACTATCTGTGCGGAGCCATCCCTCCCGATCTGGCTCTGTCGGGCTATGCAGGCCGCAAGGTTGTGGAGCAGGAACTGGCACTCACATCTAAGGAAGCAGCCTATGTGCGCGACTACTTGCGCAACAATGCCCTCCCCGAGAATGCGACCTACCGCTACAAGTTCTTGAGCAACAACTGTGCGACACGCCCGCGTGACATTATCGAGAAAGCATTGGGCGGCCGATTGCACTACACAGGCAACGCGAGCCACAGCACTTTCCGCGACATGATGCGCAATTATAATGCCAACTATGCCTGGGATGAGTTTGGCATAGACTTGGCCTTGGGCAGCGGTATCGACACCGTTGTGACGCTTCGTCAGGAGATGTTCTCGCCCATGAAACTCATGCAGCACATGACAGGTGCTACAGTTGACAGGGATGGCGTGAAAGTGCCGCTGGTGAGTGCCAGCCGTGTGCTCGTTGACGGCGACGAGAAGGGACTGGTCAAAGACCCGACTCCTTTCGTCCTTTCCCCGCTGTTCTTTGCACTGGTTTTGCTGATAATCACGCTGCTCATTACGCGATATGACGTGCGTCGAGGCAAGGCCTCGCGCTGGTATGACGTGCTGCTGTACACCCTCTATGGCCTGTGGGGCGTGGTGCTGTTCTTCCTCATCTTCATCTCCACACACGAGGCTACCTCGCCCAATTATAATGCATTGTGGTTGCACCCCTTCTATCTGCTCATACCGCTGCTCATGTGGTGGAAGCGCTGCCGCAAGTTTGTGCATGGAGTGCACCGCACCATTGTGCTGGTGCTCATTTTCACCTTGCTGGCCTGGCCCCTGCTGCCACAGGTGGCGAATGTGGCCTTCTTCCCCCTGATGGTCACGCCGCTGGTGCGATCGGTAGGCAACCTGCTCATCGCCCGCAAGCAGGCGAGACGAGGCACAGCCCGCTAAGAAAAAAGGAGGCTCGTGGTGTGAACCATCGAGCCTCCTGTGTTGTGTTGCCTTGTGTGCGGCACGTGATTAGAACTCGGCGTTCTTGGGCGTGCGCGGGAATGGGATGACGTCGCGAATGTTAGCCATACCGGTCACGAAGAGAATGAGTCGCTCGAATCCCAAGCCGAATCCACTGTGAGGCACAGTGCCGAACTTGCGTGTCTCGAGATACCACCACATGTCCTTCATGGGAATGCCGCGACGCTCAATCTCGGCGATGAGCTTGTCGTAGTCGGCCTCACGCTCGCTACCGCCAATGATCTCGCCAATTTGCGGGAAGAGCACGTCCATGGCGCGCACAGTGCGTCCATCTTCGTTCTGCTTCATATAGAAAGCCTTGATTTCACGCGGATAGTCGGTAAGGATGACAGGACGCTTGAAGTGCTCCTCGACGAGGTAGCGTTCGTGCTCGCTCTGCAGGTCGGTACCCCAGTCGACGGGGAACTCAAACTTCTTGTTGGCAGCCTTGAGGATTTCGATTCCCTCGGTGTAGGTGAGTCGCACAAACTTGTCCTTGATGACGCTCTGCAGTCGCTCGATGAGCGTGTTGTCGTACATCTTGTTGAGGAATTCGAGGTCGTCTTTGCAGTGCTCGAGAGCATACTTGACGCAGAACTTGATGAAGTCCTCGGCCAGGTCCATGTTGTCGTTGATGTCGTAGAAAGCGATTTCGGGCTCAATCATCCAGAACTCGGCCAGGTGACGGGGCGTGTTGCTGTTCTCGGCACGGAAGGTGGGGCCGAAGGTGTAGATGGCGCCCAGTGCGGTAGCACCGAGTTCGCCCTCGAGCTGACCCGACACGGTGAGGCTGGTGGTCTTGCCGAAGAAGTCCTGCGAGTAGTCGGTCTTGCCGTCTTCGGTCTTAGGTAGGTCGCCCAGGTTGAGGGTGGTCACCTGGAACATGTCGCCTGCGCCCTCGCAGTCGCTGGCTGTGATGAGCGGCGTGTGCAGGTAATAGAACCCACGCTCGTTGAAGAACTTGTGGATGGCAAAGGCCAGGTGGTGCCTGATGCGGAACACGGCGCCAAAGGTGTTGGTGCGCATGCGCAGGTGGGCCTTCTCGCGCAGGAACTCCAGGGTGTGACCTTTCTTCTGCAGAGGATATTCTTCGGGGTCGGCAGTTCCGTAGATTTCAATTTCCTCGGCCTGGATTTCCACGCTTTGCCCCTTGCCTTGCGAGGGCACGAGGGTGCCGTCGACATGCAGGCTGGCGCCCGTGGTGATGGGTTTGAGGAATTCCTCGTCAAACTTCTGCAGGTCGATGACAATTTGGATGTTCTTGATGGTAGAGCCATCGTTCAGGGCAACGAACTGCACATGCTTGTTGCCACGACGGGTACGAACCCATCCTTTCACACACACTTTCTCGCCCACCAGCAGCGG
>JAEEGI010017113.1_pt1 | contig 14919 bp, 10 predicted proteins | sample 8958751 | NCBI WGS metagenome assembly JAEEGI01 (sample SAMN16246545, study PRJNA631951) | gut metagenome | biome: gut microbiome; feature: rumen; material: KS-attached | host: Bos | place: Iran: Karaj | collected 2018-10
CGCCGCCTTTCATTGTTACGTCCGAAAAATGTACCGCGACCCTGTCGCCTTTTTTCAGTTCTGCCATACGCAGCCGCAGCCCCCTTGGAACCCGTTTTTAGCGGGAAGTAAAATGAAGGCCGGCGCCCGCAGGCGCCGGCCCCCACATTTCAGCCTTTTATTTAATGTCGCGCTTGTTGAACGACTGGAACGCGGTGAACACAAACAGTGTGATGAACACCGCGAGGTAAATCACCGAGACCGTCAGGCTGTTCCCTTTGATTCCGAAGTTGCCGGTCAGGAGCGCAAGGAAATCAATTCCCCCAGTCTCCAGCGACGTCGAGAACAGTTTTTCCTGAAGTTCGAAGTTGGCGGGCGGGAGCACCTCATACAGGTGCTTGATTATCAGCGAATCCTCGCCCATAAGCCGGATCAGGCTCACCGTGTCGCCGAGAACGAACGTTCCGACCATCGAAAGCGCGATTGCCGCGCCGTAGTTCCTGAGAAGCGCGGACAGCATGAACGCGAAGCAGCCGGCAAAGAACGACTCCGCGGACATCAGCAGCACGTACAGCAGGTAGTAAAGAACCGGATTCATCAAGTGAGCGACTCCTGCGAACACGAAAACGTGATTCGCGAACCCGAACCCGAACACCGCGCATACAAGCATCAGCGTCAGGAATATGATCAGCGACTCAACCAGCGCGAACGTCACGAGCATCGCGAACTTGGCTCCGACGATCTTTCTGCGCTTTACCGGCGCGATAATGAGCGTCTTGATGGAGCCCGTCTGGATTTCCTCGGCGATGAGCATGCCGCCCATCAGAATCATTGCGATTCCCGCGATTGCAACGCCGGCAGACGCGATCATTCCGACTCTGGTCATCTCCTCTTCGGTCTGGTTCCCGCCGAAGCCCGCGGCTTTGTTCCCGATTCCGAGAGTGAGCTCGCTGATCTGCGTCTCGAGCTGCTTAATCTCTTCATCGGTCATGTTCCTGCCGTTGCCTGTCTTGCCGGAATCGAGCTGGATCTTGCAGTTTGAAAGCAGATTCAGCTTCTCATTGAGCTCGCTCCACGCCTGCTCGGACATGTTCGGCCTGTAGGCCTTGCGGAGGAGTTCGTTCCCTTCCAGCTTGATCTTTTTCTCCTGCTCGGTCAGCGTCTCGTCTTTTTTGATCTTGTCGGCCATTGCGTCGATGTAGACGTTGAAATCCGCGTCGCGGAGGATTCCCTCAAGCTTTTCCTTTTCGCCGCTGTAGGTCTCCGGACTCATGCCCACCGAAACCGGGTTGAAGTCGTAGTACTCATAATACTCATACGCCTGCGGGGCGTCCTTGTAAACGTCCGTAAGGATCTGCTCATATCTGTCGTACGCGCGAATGGACGCAAGCCGTTCCGCGGTGTCGCCGAGGAAGTGAAGGCGTGTCGACGAACCGATCTGGGAAACGCTGAGCGCTCCGATATTGAACATCGATTTTTGCGTGCCTTCCGGGAAATACTCTTTGAGTATCTTCAGGTACTCGATTCTCACGAGCTGCCAGCCGATGTCGTACGGCAGTCCCTGCGAAATGTAATAATTGGTCTGCCCTGCCTCCTCTTCGTATTTTTCTATGTCGACGGTGCCGTCCTCATTCATATAAGAGTCCGCAAGCGTTTTTTGCAACGAAGCAACCTCTTTTTTGTAATATTCAACGCTGTTCTTGATGTTTTCCTCGAAATTTTCGATTTCCGATTCGTACATCTCGTTGTCCCTGTACCCGTTGTCATAGCTCGCGCTTATGTCGAGTTTGAGCACAAGACCCGTGAAAAGCATCGACGCGACCGTCAGCGCCACGAGAACGATAAATATAGGTTTGTGAATGACTTTCGTCACTTCATTTCTGTAGAGAGCGGAAAACTTACGCAATTGTATTACCTCCTCCCGTTATCGCGATGAACGCGTCCTCAAGAGAATTCTCCGTCTTCCTGACGGCGAAAACGTCGACGCCCTCCGAAACGAGCGCCCTGACGATTGCGGGAACGTCTTTAGTCTCGACCTGAGCCGAAACCGAGCCGTCGGCGGGATCGCATTTCACGGAATCCGCAAGGTTGTCGGCGGCGTTTTCAGCGGGAATTTCAGCCGCGTTCACAGGAGCGTTTTCCTGACCGCCCGCATTTTCCGCCAGATACTTCTTAATCACCGCCAGCGCCTTCACCGGGTTGCCGGTCTCGAAAACGTAGCCGTTCACGCCGCTCGCCCTTCTGTTGAGCGCCTCAAGCGTGTCCTCGCACACGATCCTGCCGCTTACGATGATCGCCGCGCGGTCGCACATATTCTGCATTTCCGCCAGCTGGTGGCTCGAAATCAGAACGCCGACTCCGCTTTCGTGGGCAAGCGTGGTCACTATGTCGCGAAGTTCTTTGATTCCCGCGGGGTCGAGTCCGTTCATCGGCTCGTCGAGAATCAGAAGCTTCGGGTTGTGAAGAAGCGCCATCGCGACGCCAAGCCTCTGCTTCATACCGAGCGAGTACTTCTTGACCTTGTCGTTGATGCGGTTTTCGAGGCCGACAAGCTTTACGACCTCGTTGATGCGCTCCTTCGTCACGCCTTCGTGCGTTCTCGCGTACATCTCGAGGTTGAGCATTCCCGAAAACTGCTTGTACATGTCCGGGTTTTCGACGATGCCGCCGGCGCAGCCGAGAGCGTTCTCGTAGTCCTTCTTAAGATCGTAGCCGCAGATGTTCACGCTGCCGCCGTCGTCGGAAAGGAATCCCAGGATCACTTTTATCGCTGTCGTTTTTCCGGCGCCGTTAGGTCCGATGAAGCCCATGACCTCTCCGGCCCTGACTTCCAGATTGATGTTGTCGAGAATCTTGCGGCGGCCGAAGTATTTATTCAGATTTTTTACGGTAAGAACGTTGTCCATAAAACTCCACCTCCTGCGACTCAAAACAGATAATCCACGTAGCCGTAGTAGTTATATCCCGACTCCCACGCTTCGATCTTCCACTCGCCTTTTATCTTGACGAGCGAGAACGTATACGACGCGACCGTTTCGTACGAGTAGCCCGAATTGTTGCCGGTCGTCAAAAGAATGGTCGCGGTTGCCTTGCTGAACGAATTGACGCTGGCGTCGATTGAAACCGCCTTGTCGTCCTTCTCGATTGAACTCCAGACCTCGTTTTTGATCTCGATGGAATCTACCGCGGCAGTGCTGTCCGCTTTACCGGTGTAGTACTTTGAGAGCGCCTTGTCCGCGTCAGCCAGCAGCTGTTCGGGCGTGTCGCCTATTTTCGCGCTGAGCTCCCATTTGACCAGGTCCGTCTCGAACTGTTTCATCAAGGTGTCTATATCGCGTCTGTCCTTCTCGTTGATGCTGCACGCAGCGATCACATACACGAGGCAGGCAACTATCGCGATTCCGAGGCAGATCAGTCCGATATTGATTTTTCTGCTTAATTTCATCCGGATTATTCCTCCTTACTATACGTTGCGGATGTTCGCAGTTAGTGCGATTGTCTCCGCAGATCCTCCTTCTTTACGTTGCGGGAATCCTCCGCTTCCGAGGCTTTTTCCGCAGTTTCTTCTAATTTTTCCGCGTTTTCGCGGGTTTCATCTTCCGTATTTTGCGCTACTTTTTCGGGAATTTCCCGCTTTTCTTCTTCGGGAATTTCCCGCGTTGTCTCTTCGGGAATTCCGTCCGGTCCGTCATTCTTGCCGTCATTCTTGTCCACGTGCGCGTACCCGACCGCCGCCACCAGCAGGAACCTCAGCACGTTCACGGCGAGAAGCCCCCACGTAATGCCCCAGATTCCGAACTTCCACACGAGCGGGATCACGATTGCCGCGAACAGCGCCGCATAGACCATGTTAATAATCAGCTGGAAGCGTTCGTGAACGAACCTCAGCACCACGACCATCATCGTTCCCGAGATGAAGTAGAGCACCTGGCCCGCGTTCGCGACCAGGAAATAGACCGCCGCCTCGCTGTAGACGTCCGGGTACATCCACTTGACGAAAATATGCGACACCAGCACGCCGCCCGCCGTGAAAATCACAGACACCGCCAGCGACGCCACCGTTACAACCGTGAAAAACTTCGCAGTGAATTTGCCCTTGTACCGCGTCAGGTAGCCGATAATGATGCCGTTCAGCGGCGTCGTGAGCATCGCGATGACCTTCCCGATCAGCGTGGCGATGTAGAAAACGGTGACCGCCTCTCCGTTCACGAACACGTTCAGGAGCAGCTTGTCCGCCTGAAGCACGAGCGCGTTGATGAAGTTCGTGGCGACCAGAAACATGACGGTTTTCATGTTCGCGCAGAACTCGGGACTGACCTTAAGCGCCTCCCGTCCCTTGAATATCGAACCGCTGACCGCCACAAATCCGACCGCGAGCAGCTCGCCCAGGATTATCGCCGTGACCCAGGTCAGTCTGTCGCCGAAAACGCCGCCCTTGATCATGAACGTTCCAACAACGTAGCCAACCGAGATCAGCAGGTAGTACACGAAAAACAGTACGAAATTGACGTTCAGCCTGTATTCGACGTCGCCGTAGTACCGCAGCACGCTCAGGAACGACAGCGCGATGAGCAGCGCGTTGAAGACGATTCCCTTTTCGCCTAAAATTAGGACAGACGAAATCACCGAGATGATTGCGACGGGTATGAACGAGAGGAGCAGGAATACGTTGAAGTCGCCGTTGCCGCCCCTGTTCTTGGTTTTGGCCACCATTCTCGCGTAGTTCGCGCCGGTTCCGATGGCTGTCGCCAGCACCGAAACGACGGCAAGAATCGAGAGGATGTCGCCGAATTTCTCGCTGCCGAGGGTTCGCTTGATCTGCGGGTACAGAAGGAGCTGAATGACTCCGTTCATGGCCACGAGGCCGCCCACGCTGAATATAAGGTCTCTGACAACCTTCGCGCTGAATTTATTCTTTTTTTCGTTCATGGCTGTCAGTTCTCCGTTTTTGGGGTTTTTTCGGTAATATTATACTCTTACCGCTTGTTTCTTGCAACTTTACGGCTTTAAGCCTTTTTCAATACTTCTCCGGCGTTTTCCGCCTGCTCACTGTGCGGTCACGGTTTAGTCACGGCTTTTCGTCGGGAAGCACCGTGCGCCTGAACTCGAAGTCGACCAACCGCTCGAGTTCTTCGTAAGTTCCTTCGTTGTCGATAACAACGTCTGCCAGCGCCGCGTATTCACTGTTCGAGAGCTGCGCCGCGATCCGCCTTTCAGCCTCTTCCTCGGTGTAGCCGTTGCGCTCCATGAGCCGCTCGATTCTCAGGTCGTCGTTGGCGACAACTGCCCACACGCAGTCGGACACGTCGAAGAAGCCGTTCTCGACCGGAATCGGCACGTCAAGCACCGCGCACGCAACGTCTCTCTTTCTGAGAACGGTCAGGCGCCTTTTAATTTCTTTTGCGACCGCCTTGTGAACGATCCGGTTGAGCACCAGAAGGTCGCCGGGACTGTCGAAAACGCGCTTTGACAGCCGGCCTCTGTCGAGTTCGCCGGTTTCTTTGTCGACCGCCTCTTCCCCGAAATACTCAACGATCTCGCGGAAAACCGCGGTGCCTTTCCGTTGCAGCGATTTCGCGATTTTGTCGGCGTCGATTACCTCGCAGCCCATCTTTTTTAATATTCCGGTCACGGTCGACTTGCCGGTCCCTGTGCCGCCTGTCACTCCGAGAACACGCATAAAACGCCTCCGAACTTGTTTTTTCTTTGTTACTTGAAGTTATGGAACAATTGCTGACGTATCGTGCGGTTTTTTATTTTTCCCACGAATAGCCCGAAGACGTCGAAACCGGAAGCCTGAGCCCGAAGTCCGCAACGCCCTCCATGCATTCCTTGAGCAGTTGCCTCACCGTCTCCTCTTCTTCCCGCGGGCAGTCGACCAGCAGCTCGTCGTGGACCTGCAGCACAAGCCTCGACTTGAGCCCCCTCTTTTCGAGTTCGTTCTCGACCCTGACCATCGCCAGCTTTATAATATCCGCCGCGGCGCCCTGTATCGGCATGTTTGTGGCGACTCTCTCGCCGAACTGCCTTACCGGATACTTGGGGTTGATGAGCTCGGGCAGGTACCTTCTCCGGCCCCACGGCGTGACCGCGAAACCGTTCCGCTTCGCGAACGACTTCAGTTCCTCCAGGAACGTTCTGACGCCCGGGAACTTTCTGAAATACCCGGCGATGTACCTTCTCGCCTCTGCCACCGACACGCCGATCTCGCGCGCGAGTCCGTACTCGCTCATGCCGTAGACGATCCCGAAGTTGACCGCTTTCGCAGCCGAACGCATCTCGTACGTGACCTCTGAAGGCTCGATTCCGTTCACGTCTGCCGCCGTCAGCGTGTGAATGTCCTCGCCGCTCTCAAAAGCCGCAATCATATTCTCATCGCCGGACATAACCGCCAGCAGCCTCAGCTCAATCTGGGAATAGTCCGCGTCCACAAGAACGCCGTCCGGACTTCCCGCCACGAACGCCTTCCTGATCTCGCGGCCGAGCTCGTGCCGCACCGGGATGTTCTGGAGGTTGGGCTCGCTGGAACTGAGCCTGCCTGTCGCCGTGACCGTCTGGTTGAACGTGGAATAAACGCGCCCCGTTTCGCCGTCGATGACCGACAGCAGACCGTCGATGTAGGTGGATTTCAGCTTCGCGTTCTGGCGGTATTCGAGAATCAGCGGGATCACCGGATGTTCGTCCGCGATCTCCTCAAGAATCTCCTGGCCGGTCTTGTAGCCGGTTTTCGTCTTGTTTTTCTTGCCGCCTCCGAGGCCGAGCTTGTCGAAAAGGACCTCTCCCAGCTGGCGCGGCGAGTTGATGTTGAACTCCGTCCCGCAAAGTTCGTAAATGCGCTCCTTGAGCGACTCGAGGTTTTTCGAGTACTTCTCGCCTTCTTTTTTGAGGACCTCGGGGTCGACCTTCACGCCGCGGGTCTCCATTCCCGCAAGAACCGAAATCATCGGGAGCTCGATCTCCTCGAGAAGACGCTTCATTCCGTCGGCGCAGAGCTTTTTGTAGGCCGCTTCGCACACCTCCGGCATAAAATCTATTTCGGGCCTGTCTTTTCCGGTGAAGAACCGCACCGCCGACTCGTACTCGTCCAGTTTCCGGGTGGAGTCCGCCAGATAGGCGCAAATCGCGACGTCGTTGGTGACCGGCGTAATTTTGACACCGTGCCTGAGGCAGGCGGTAATGAGCGGCTTCGCGTCGAAGAAGTACTTTTTGACGTTTGCGTCGCCAAGAACAGTCGAGAACGCTTCGGCGAATTGTTTGACGGCGCCGCCGTCGGGAAGAGGAATGTAAAAAAACTCTCCGGGTTCCTCACCGCCGTCTTCACGGGTTTTGCGCCCGTAAACGGTTACCGCGGAAAGGTCGCCTTTGTTTTTCTCTATAATAAGGTAAATTTCGTCGCTTTGTGAGAGCGCGCCGGCGGCCGTTTTTAGTTCTTCCGGCGTGCGCGCCTCGATTTTTACGGCGCGGTTCTTCGCGTTGTTCGCGCCTGTAGCGGAGCCTTCTGCCGCCCCGCCTTTCGTATCGCCCAAATCAGCGTCGAAGAGTGACAGTTCAGTGTCGTCCGGATCCACATCAGCGTTCCCGCGCACCTCCGCGGCGTCGTTTTCGGCAAGTTCCTCGAGCTTCATTGACTTTATCAGCTTCCTGAACTCGAGCTTCTTAAAGAGGCGCAACAGCTCCGCGTAGTCGGTCTTCTGCTTTTCCAGCGACTCAAGCGAGCCGTCGGGGGTGATGACGTCGAGCGGCACGTCGCGTTTGATTTTGGCCAGTTCGAGGCTCAGGTAGCACAAATCCTTGTTGTTTTCCAGTTTTTCGCGCGTCGATTTGCTCGCCACTTCGTCTATCCCCGCGAAGATCTCGTCGAGGCCGCCGAACTGAGTCAGCAGCGCGAGCGCACCCTTCGGGCCGATGCCGGGACAACCGGGAATGTTGTCGGAGCTGTCGCCCATGAGCGCCTTCATCGGGACCACCCATTCAGCCGGCGCGCCGTTGAACACCTCCGCGACCTTTTCGGGGACCACCCTGTTGACCGTCGTCGTTCCTGCCGAGGTCACCGGAAGAAGCACCGTCGTCATGCCGTCAACCAGCTGCAACGAGTCCTTGTCGCCGGTCAGAATCACGGACTGCACGCCGCGCTTCGACGCCTCCTTCGAGAGCGTCCCTATAATATCGTCCGCCTCAATGTCCGCCGCCTGCGTGTGCGCAATTCCGAACGCGTCAAGCACCTCTTTAATCACGGGCATCTGAACTCTCAGTTCGTCCGGCATTCCCTTCCGGTTGGCCTTGTACCCGCTGTACATGTCGTGCCTGAAAGTGTGCCGCCCCGCGTCAAACGCCACGCAGACCAGTTCCGGCTTCTCGCTCTCGATCGCCTTCATGAGCATATTCACGAAGCCGTAGACCGCCCCCGTATAAAGGCCCTCGGCATTTTTCAGCATGTTCGCGCCGGTGCCGTAAAAAGCCCTGTTCGCGATACTGTTTCCGTCTATGAGAAGAAGTTTTTTCATCTACTTTTCCTTTGTTTTCCCGTTGCGGGAATGTTTTTCCGTTCAAAAAGCGCCCTTCCCGGGCTGTAATATTTTACCACAAAACGAACGGTTTTAACAGCGAAGAATTATTTTCCGGCTTTAAAGCATTTCCGGGAAATGTCACGTTTTTCCGGCAAAAAGCCGAAGCGTTTCCTAAAACCGCTTTTTATGAAATTCCCCGGGTCGCAACCGGATCCGGGGAGTCGTTTTTGAAAAGATCAGCCGAGCTTCGGGTAGTCCGACTGCTTCGCGATGTTGAGGAGAATTCCCATCGCGCCGAGAATCGTCACAAGCGATGTTCCGCCGTAGCTGAACATCGGAAGGCCGACGCCGGTTACCGGAATCAGCGCCGAAACGACCGAGAGGTTGAAGACCGTCTGCACCGTAATCATAACGATAATTCCCGCGGCCATCAGGCTTCCGAGACTGTCCTTGCACGAAAAAGCCACCCTGATTCCGCGCAGAATCAGCGCGAGGTATAGCAGAATTACGACCGTTACCCCAGCAAATCCGAGCTCCTCGGCAGTAATTGCAAAGATAAAATCGTTGTATGCCTCGGGAAGATATGAGTATTTCTGAATGCTCTTGCCGAAGCCCGCACCTGTTAGGCCTCCCGACCCGATTGCCCAGAGCGAGTTCCTGATTTGCACGAGTTGCGCTTCGTTAAGTTTGGTATCTTCAGGCAAATTCATCGCGGTATTGCCGAAAACCGTCGCCAAATAAACTGCGATTCTCGGCTTAATATGTTCAAAAAGATCCTTCTTGAGCAATGCGAGAACAACCACCATCCCGGCTCCGGCGACACCGCTGACCGCAATAACGTACCAGCGCACACCCGCAAAAATCATAATTGCAAGACCAATCAGTCCTATGATTATCGTCGCGCTCGCGTGTTTCTGAATCAAAACCGATACTAACGCCAGACCAAACGGGGCAATGACCGTGATAAGACCGTACCATTTTTTCGACCGTTCGCCCATTCTGGAATCCGAGAGAACCGATGCAAGGTAAATGATTACAGCCACCTTAAGTAATTCCGAAGGCTGAAACCTGAAACTCGATCCGATCTGTATCCACCTGTTTGCGTCGTTCCACGTTTTTCCGAAAGCTGCCGCGTAAAGACACATTGCAATGACAGCCCACAATAACAGTCCCGCTACCCGTTTGTAAATCCGGTAATCGACAAACGACACGCCTATCATCACAGCGATACCCAGGGCCGCGTAAATGAACTGGCTTCGCATCATTTTGGCAGCGTCACCGCTCAAGTACCCGGATCTCACGAAGCTCGAACTCGCAGACATAAGCAACCCCACGCCGAGAATGGCCAGGATGACGAACAGGAGAACGAAATCGAATTGCTTGTTTTTGATGCCGGCTTTCATCTTGCGAACCCTCTTGCGAGAATGTAAGTCACAATGCAGCAGACCGCCACGAACGCCCAAAACGTGTACGTGACCGTGAGTTCCTTCCAGCCGCACTTTTCAAAGTGGTGGTGAAGCGGCGCCATTTTGAATATTCTTTTTCCGTGGGAAATTTTGAAATAACCGACCTGGAGCAGCACCGACAGCGCCTCGAACACGAACAGCAGTCCGCCGAAGAAGAGCATGAACGGATGTCCGCACATCAAAGCCGCCGCCCCCAATGCGCCGCCTATTGCCAGCGAGCCGGTGTCGCCCATGAATATTTTCGCGGGGTGGTAGTTGAACACCAGGAATCCCGCCAGCGCGCCGACGAAAGCCGCCGAAAACACGGAAACGGTTTTGTTCGCGAAAAGATAGACCGACGAGAGCGCGAGAAGCACGAACACCAGAATCGACGAGCCCGCGCAGAGTCCGTCAAGTCCGTCGGTGAGGTTCACGGCGTTGCTCTCCGCCAGCATCGTGAAGGCCACGAAGGGTATGTAGATCCACGACAGCGAGATCGTGTGGTTCTTGCCCAGGAACATGAAGTCGATCGAGGCGCCGTTCTTGACCGCGAACTGCATGTAGCAGGCAAACCCGACACTGATCGCGATGAGCACGAGCAGCTTCTGCCACCAGATGAACCCGTCCTTGTTCTTCTTTTTGACCTTGAGGAAGTCGTCGACGAAGCCCACCGCGCCGAAGAGCAGCGTGACCGCGGGCAGAACGAGCAGCCCCCAGTCCTTCTTGATCAGCGCATAAACGACCGTGACGAGGACCACCGGAATCATGAATATCCAGCCGCCCATCGTCGGCGTCCCGTTCTTGGCGAGGTGCGATTCGACGCCGTTGTAGCGCTCGGTCTGACCGAACTTCAGTCTTCTCATAAGCGGAATCACCGCGGGTCCTGCCAGCACCGCCAGCACGAACGCGACCGCAAGACAAGTCAATTCAGCTACCCACATAATTATGTCTCCTGTTTCTTAACCGGTTTTGATGACCGTTTTTTCTGAAAGTAAAAATGATATTTCCCGGAAATTTCCGAAGTTTTCCCGGAAATATCCGCTTTTCCCGGAAACGTCCGATTTCCCGGAAATTCGCCGGTTGCTCCGTCGCTCAAGCTCCGTTTTTGAGCCTCTCCGAGATTATTTCCATGTGCATCGCGTGAGAACCCTTCACGAGAACCGCGTCGCCCCTGCGGACAAATTCCGCGGCTCTTTCCGCAGCCGCGCCGGAGTCCGCCACGAAGAAGAATTCCGTTTTGGAACGGTGGCGCGCGCCTCCGAAGCCTATGTCGCGCGCGCGTTCACCCACGCAAACTACTGTGTCGATGCCGAGGGCGGCGCACTTTTGGCCGACCGCGATGTGTTCGAGTTCAGAGACAGGCCCTAATTCCAGCATGTCTCCGAGGAAAGCCACCCTTCTGCCGCCTTCGCCGACAGGCAGGTTCGCGAGCACTTCGAGCTGCGCCTTGACGGACTCGGGTCCCGCGTTGTAGCAGTCGTCAATGATCAGGCAGCCGCCGTATTCAGCGACGCGCTGGCGTCCGATCGATTCGGGCGTAAGCGAGGCGATCGCGGGAAGCACCTTCTCTCTGATGTCATTTTCCGGAAATCCGAGCGTTTTCGCCGCCGCTACGGCCGCGAGCGCGGCGTACACGTTGTGCCTGCCGCTCATTCCGATCGAGGCGTCCGCGAAAAACGCGCCTTCTATGTAGAGTTTGAACTTCACGCCGCCCACAAAAGGTTCGACGTCGCCCGCGAACACTTCGGGCAGTCTGCCGTCATTTTCGTTCATTCCGAAGCGGATTATCGAAGGCGAGGCGCCGTATTCGCGCAAAATCGCGTCAACGGCCTCAGTGTCGGAGAGCAGCCCGTCGTCGCCGTTCAGTATCAGCGTGTTGCCGGGGCCCATCCCCCGGGCGATCTCCAGCTTCGCGCGCCGCGTGTTTTCCATGCTTCCGAGCAGCTCCATGTGTGCCGCGCCGATGTTCGTGATTATCGCGACGTCGGGGCGGACAATATCCGCGAGGTAGGAGATCTGGCCGAGGCCGCGCATTCCCATCTCGACGACGGCCGCGCGTGTCGTGTCGGAAATGCCCAGAACGGTTGCCGGCACGCCCACTTCGTTGTTGAAGTTCGCCTTTGTCCCCTGCGCGGGAACGCACGACGAAAGCGCCTTTAAAACGTACTCCTTGCACGTGGTCTTGCCCACGCTGCCTGTCACGCCGCAGATTTTAAGTTCCGGATTTGCGGCGCGCGAAGCCTTGGCAATGTTTCCGTAGGCCTTAAGCGTATCCTCGCACGAAACGATCCACGTCCGGGCCGAAGTGCCTGCGGCCGCCGTGATTTTTTCCTCGCACGGACCCGCCACGACGAGCGCGACTCCTTTTGAAACCGCCTCGCCAATAAAGTCGTTGCCGTCGAATTTTTCCCCTTTTATAGCCAAAAAAGCGGCGTCCGAAAAATCCTCTCCGGCGCTTTTCGCACCAGAGGAACCATTCCCTGAGCCGCTCTTCAGCAGCCTTGAATCTGTTATAACGCGGCGGATCTCACGCGAAAGATACGACTCTTCGCCCTTCACGACGGTCTTCCCGCCGGTTGCCGCTATAACACTTTCAAGCCTCATTTTCATATCGTTTTCCTCTTCTTTGGTAAGTCCTTCCGGAAGACTGCGCCGCAGCGCCGCGGCCGTTTAAATCCTGACGTGTCAGCGCCTCAGCGCATCGAAAAGCTCGTTCATCAGCGCGTCGCGGTTTATGAACGTCACCCTTCTCATCGGATGGCGCCTCACGTCGTGGCTGTAGTGGTGGTCGTACTGCGGAATCGGCGCGGGAATGACCTCCGAGAACATAAATCTGTCGCCGTCGTTGAGCAGCCACGCCACCGCCGTGACGTCCCAGATGACCCTGCTCCACGCGCGCCCCTTCGCGTACTCCTCGGCAGCCTCGACCGTGTGCGAGCATAGGTAGTCGCAGAGCGGATTCTGCCCTTTCAGCCAGTACTCGAGCTCCGGCCCGCTCACGTAGAACGCGGAAACGACGCCCATGCACGGAAGCTGTACCACCGGACAGCCGCAGCCCATTACGACTCTTGCCGCCGCCACGTCCTGCATCATGTTGAACTCGCACGTGTCGAACCACTGTTCACTGTGGCCGCCCAGCCACACCACGACGATGTTCTCCTTAATCTCCGGCTTTTTTATAAGCGCCGAAGCGACGTTCGTGATTGCGCCGATGGCCACAACGTAAAGCGGCTTTTCGGGCGAGTACTCTGAAGCGAGCTCGATGAGTCTGTCTGCGGCAGGGCTCTCAACAGGCGTTTTTTCGTCCTTCAGGTATGCGCGCGAGCCCTCGTAAACGATCTTTTTCAGGTCTTCGCGGCCCATCAGCGTCAGCAGGTTGAGAATCTCGTTGTACGATCTCACCATTCCGTCCTCGGGCGAAGTGGAGTTCGAATTGAAGAACGGAGCGGCGAAAAAGGCCTTCACGTTCAGTTTGGGGCTCTTCACCATCAGGGAGAGCGCGAACTGGTCGTCGATCTCGTTGTACGTGTCGGTGTCGAGAACGCAGTCGGTCAAACCGGCCGGCACCGCGAGATTTTTCATAAACTGTTCATGAGTCATTTTGCAATTCTCCTTGTCGGACTTCCTGCCGTCAAACGCCTGCGGCCGGAAACCGGTTTTGCTTTACGTGCGCACGCGCGCGGCCGCGCGGATGACCCGCATAATTGTTCAGTTTATATTATAGTGCAATCCCCGCTTCCGGTCAACAGGAAAACGCCCTCCGGGAACGCCCGCCCCCGTGTTTTTCCCGCATTTCCCGCGATTTGCAGCGTATTTCCGCGGATTGCCCGCAAAATAAACTTGAAAAAACATTGAAAAACGTTTATAATCGAAATAAATGATTTACACGAGGCGCGCGCTTTGTTATAATTCGGCATTTGTATGAATAAGACCCGAAGTATTCATATACTATGCGTAATTCGCGGTGCCCCGTGCGCATATTCAAAGAAGTTCATTTCCCATGCCGTCCGGAGGCGTTCCCGAAGCGGATTCCCGCAACCGGCAGCGGCGGAAAACATTCATGACGTAATCGCCACAGAAGCTTCACGCACGCGGCGCGCCGCAAGGAATAAAGGAGAACAATATGCCTATACTTAAGAAAACATCCCCGAAAACAAGAATTATCCCGCTCGGCGGACTCGGTGAGATCGGCAAGAACATCACCGCCTTCGAGAGCGAGAACGACATCATCATCGTCGACTGCGGAATCACGTTCCCGGACGAGAACATGCCCGGAATCGACGCCGTCATTCCCGATTTCACGTATCTGGAAAACAATTTCAGCAAGATCCGCGGAATATTCGTGACCCACGGCCACGAGGACCACATCGGCGCCCTTCCCTACCTGCTCAAAAAGATAAACGTGCCTATTTATAGCACAAAATTCACGATCGCGCTGATCAAGCGCAAGCTGGAAGAGGAAGAGATGGCAGACGTCGCTCAGCTGGAGGAAGTTCACTACGGCGACATCGTCATCAAGGGCGACTTCGCGGTGGAGTTCATCAGGACCAACCACTCGATTTCCGACAGTTGTGCGTTCGCGATCATGACCCCCTCGGGCGTCGTCATTCACACCGGCGACTTCAAGGTCGACTACACGCCCATCGACAACGCGCCGATCGACCTCATGCGCCTCGCCGAGCTCGGCGAAAACGGCGTCCTGCTCCTTATGTCCGACAGCACCAACGCGGAGCGGAAAGGCTTCACGATGTCGGAGCGCACGGTCGGCGCCACGTTTGACGACCTCTTCTCGAAGATCACCGGCCGCATCATTATCGCGACCTTCTCGTCCAACATCCACCGCGTGCAGCAGATCATCGACATCGCCGCGAAATTCGGCAGAAAATGCGCAATTTGCGGCCGCAGCATGGTGAACGTCGTGGAAGTCGCGGTGGAGATCGGCTACATCAAGCACGCCGAGGACACGATCATCGACATTGAGGACGTCA
>JAEEGI010017114.1_pt1 | contig 14918 bp, 9 predicted proteins | sample 8958751 | NCBI WGS metagenome assembly JAEEGI01 (sample SAMN16246545, study PRJNA631951) | gut metagenome | biome: gut microbiome; feature: rumen; material: KS-attached | host: Bos | place: Iran: Karaj | collected 2018-10
GCGTCTTTACTGGTTTTACGGTTATTTCATGCGTGGGTGGGGACTGGAAGAGGTTTCGGTGATGTGCTTGGTTCGGTTTTTATTTAGCCGCCCCACGGGGAGTCTCTACTGGCTGTTCGGTTATTTGTTGGTGGGGATTGGAAGAGGTTTCGGTGATGGGCTTGGTGCGGTTTTATTTAGCCACTGGACGGACACACCTGTCTTCTCTTCTGTTTCTCCCCAAGCCGTTGACGACCAGCTTGCCGCCATCGCCATAAATAATGCTGCTCCGTTGACGAGAGCTTGCCGCCCTCGCCATAAACATTGCTGCTCCGTTGACGAGAGCTTGCCGCCCTCCCCATAAATAATGCTGCCGATACCGGCTTGACTGTAACCGCCTGTAGCGGTCAGCGTGCTGGTATCGGCAGCCTGTCTATGGCTGTTCAGCTCGTTTCCAATATCCAGAAAGACTCCGTTCGTTGCTGTCAGCGTATGTCCGGTGAGGACGGGGTGGACCGTGCCGGCTGAACGGTAGGTCTCAGAAGAGGGAGTCAGTCTGAAAAATTATACATCGTAAGAGTAGGTGAGAGAATAGAGCTTGTCGTTATACGGGTCTTTCTTCAGATAGAACACTTTCTCGACATCCTCTCCGGGCTTATAGCCTTCTCTTGCCCATGCGTCGTATTCGTCGGCAGTGTAGTGCTTGAGCCCCATGTCCTCGAGCTGCTTCTGATATACATCCATATAGGCTGGGTTTTTGAAATAGATGGTTGCTGTGGCGTCGTCCATGTGCTGTACGATGACTGCCATGGCATCGTCGGTATCCGCTGTCAGTCCCAACTCATACGACTCGTTTTTTGGATCCAGCGTGAAATTGTATCCCCAGATTTCGGTGAACCAATCACCCACCTTAACGCCTTCTTCGTTTAGCTGAGGCAGCAACAGCAGCGGTTTGAACCCTTTGGAGGCTAAGTTCTTCTTGAAGTAGGTGGTGTCTTCGATATTGTCATAGACAGCCATCAGGTCGGTTGCGGTTAGCAGCGGGGCACCAGCTTCCTGGCTTCCTCCGTTTTCGGATGTGCTCGCCTCAACATTGGCTTTCTCGTCGGTTTTGTCGGATGACTTACCGTTTTTACAGGATGACAGACAAACTGTCACCATAATCGCAAATAAAGCGACTAACAGACTGTTTCTTTTCATAATTAATTTGATGTTAAATAATTGTTTGGGAGTTAGAATTTCATTTGGAGTTATAATTTCTTTCAGAAATTGGAGTTATAATTCCTTCGGAATTGGAGTAATTTTCTTCGAAAATGGGAGTTAAATCCCTTCGGGATTGGAGTTAATTCCTTCGGAATGTGGGGCTTCTACAAAGTAGATGTATATTGATTTGCAAATATAACAAAAAATCATGAATATACTGCAATTTTTTAGTGTAAAGTTTAAAGTGTAAAGTTTAGAGTGTAAAGTTGGGGATAGGGGGATTTTTCTAGGATGACTAGGAGGTTCTAGGATAACTAGGCGATTTTAGGAAAAGTAGGGGATTATTGTTGATGATTATTGTGGGATTCAGAACGGTGAGTGCTGCTCGACGTTCGGAGACGTCGGCTCCTATTGGTCGTACTTTAGGAGAGCGTTTTGTTGATGGGTTGATTACGGTTTTATTTTAGACGCCCCACGGGGAGTCTCTACTTTTGCGGTTATTTCATGCGTGGGTGGGGATTTGTGAGCGTTTTGTTGATGGGTTGATTACGGATTTATTTTAGACGCCCCACGGGGAGTCTCTACTGGCTTTACGGTTATTTCATGCGTGGGTGGGGATTGGAAGAGGTTTTGGTGATGGGCTTGGTGCGGTTATTGCGTGGGTGGGGTGGGAGGAGCCTTATTGGATGGTCATCACATCAATGTCGGGCATCCATTCGTCTGGATTGGAGAGGCTGACGATGTTGTCGCCTTTTTTCAATGTTACGGTTGCTGTTAGTGTCTGTGGCTGGTCCCAGTCCAGAGCCTGGGTGGTGAGGGTGGTGACCTGTTTGCCGTTCACACTGAGGTTCATTTTGCGTACCTGTCCGGAAAAGCAGGTGATGGTAAGGGTTCTTGTTCCCGCTTTCTCCACATGTACGTTCTTCCATTGAAGTTCGTTTTTAGGGCTCATGCCGAGGAAGCCTGTAAAATAGCCGCCTGATGCATACTCTGAAGCTGTATAGACAGCGGTTCGTTCCGACTGAGGGTTGCGAAGTTCCTGATAGGCTGGCAGCCATGCCGTCTCTGCCTCATAGCGGGTGCGTTCGATTCTCTTGGTTCCTTTCACCTTAAATATTTTCGTGCCGTGCGGGGCTACTGTCACCGTTACCGGATTCTTGTCGTAGAGGAACGGCTGCTGGCGGATGCAGTCGTAATATTCCACTGCGCCATCCAAATCTATGAGCTGAGGAGTGATTACAACGCTCTGCTCCTCATCCGACGGGTTATAGACCGCCACAGCCCTTTCTTTCCCGTACAGCTCTTTGATGTCCTTCACCATCACAAAGCATTCGCCCTGTTTGTCCGCCACGTATGCCTGGAGATGGAGCTTGTCCTGGTTGAGTGAGATGAGGTCGGTATTGGTGAGCAGCGCCAGTGTCTGGGACTTGTCCTTGAGTGTTGACATGTCGCATCCGATGAGCAGCGGCGATGCCATGATGCACCACATGCCGAAATGGGTCTCGTCCTCCGTCTGGCTCATTGACCTCCCCACTTCCAGCATATCCATGTCGTTGTAGTGTCCGTCGTGGCAGTAGGCAGACAGGTAGAGGTTCTCGGCGAGAATGCCCTTGACGGACTTCCAAGCGTCGTAGATGTCGCCGGTGGTACGCCAGGAGTCACTGATATCGCTCACCCAATTGCCCGGGTATGCCCATCTGCAGATGTTGAACACGATGTCTTTCTTGCCGCAGTTCTTTATCGCGTTGGAAATCTTTGTGTATTGCTCCTGCTCATCGAGCTTCATGTGGCTTCCTCCACAGTAGTCCACTTTGATGAAGTCGAAATCCCAGTCGCGGAAATAGAGCTGGCAGTCTTCTTTCTCATGTCCTGCAAACCCTACGCCGATACCCCATGCGTGCCGGTTGGCCGAACCGCAGGTGTTGTCGCCGGCATCACTGTAGATTCCGGCTTTGAGCCCCAGCGAATGGATATAATCCACCAAGCTCCTCATGCCCGAAGGAAAGAGTTTTGTGTTCAGCCGCAGATGTCCGTCTGCCGCCCTTCCGTCCCAATATCCGTCGTCGATATTCACGTACCGGTAGCCTGCCTCCTGCAGCCCTGAGGTGTGCATCACGTCGGCCTGTTGCCTTATCACTTGCTCGTTGATGTTCAGAGCGAAGGTGTTCCAAGAGCTCCATCCCATAGTCGGGGTCCGCTGAGCCGAGGCGGAGATGGCGGTTGCCAGAAGTGCGGACAGAAGAATTGTCTTTTTCATTGTTGTTTTAGTTTAAAGTGTAGAGTTTAAAGTGTAAAGTGTAGAGTTTAAAGTGTAGAGTGTATAGTTTAAAGTGTAGAGTGTATAGTTTAAAGTGTAAAGTTTAGAGTGTAAAGTTGGGGATAGGGGGATAAGGGGATAATGGGATTTTTCTAGGATGACTAGGAAAACTAGGATAACTAGGAAATACTAGGGGATTCTAGGGGGTACTAGGAAATACTGGGGGATTATTGTTGATGATTTTTGGTTGACGGGTAATGGGGTGTCGGGATAACGGCTTTGCTTTTTTCACTATCCGAAGAGTTCGCGGAAGGCTTCTTCCACTTTGCGGACGCCTTTGATGCGGATGGAACGGGACTGGGAGTCGAGACTGGCGAGACATGCCTGGGGGATGATGATGGTGTCGAATCCCAGTTTCTCTGCCTCGCCTATGCGCTGGATGATGCGGCTGACGGGGCGAATCTCGCCGCTGAGACCCACTTCGCCGCAGAGGCATGTCTTGCGGTCGATGCTGGCATCGACATTGCTCGAGAGGATGGCGGAGATGACGGCGAGGTCGGTGGCTGGGTCGGTCACGCGTATGCCGCCTGCGATATTGAGGAACACGTCTTTCTGTGCGAGTTTGAATCCGATCCGCTTCTCGAGGACAGCGAGCAGCATGTTGAGCCGGCGGGTGTCGAAGCCAGTGGCGAGCCGCTGGGGCGTGCCGTAGGCGGCAGTGCTCACGAGCGCCTGTGCCTCAATAAGCAGGGGACGCACCCCTTCGATGGCGCAGGCAATCGCCACTCCGCTCAGTCCCTCGCTGTTGCCGATGTCGGAGAGGAGCAGCTCGGAGGGGTTGCTCACCGGTCTCAGACCGTTCTGCACCATCTCGTAGATTCCCAGCTCGGCGGTGCTGCCGAACCGGTTTTTGATGGCTCTCACGATGCGGTACATATACTGGCGGTCGCCCTCGAACTGCAGCACTGTATCGACCATGTGCTCCAGGATTTTCGGTCCCGCAATGCTCCCTTCTTTATTGATATGGCCAATCAGGATGACAGGCGTGTTGCTCTCCTTGCAGAATTTCAGGAGCATGGCGGCGCACTCGCGTATCTGGCTTACGCTGCCGGGCGAGCTCTCCAGGTTCTCTGTCGCCATGGTCTGGATAGAGTCGATGATGACGATGTCGGGCTCCACGTTCTCTATATGCTTGAAGATGTTCTCCATCATCGCCTCACACACCACGATGACCGACGGGTCGGCACCTGCCTCCGGCATGCTACTGCCCTCGAACGCCAACGGCGACTCCATGATGCGGTCGGCACGCAGTTTCAGCTGACGCGCGCTCTCCTCTCCACTCACATACAGCACTTTGCGGTCGGTCATCCTCAGCACGGTCTGCAGCACCAGCGTGGATTTGCCGATGCCAGGCTCACCGCCCAGCAGAATGAGTGAACCGGGTACCAGACCGCCGCCGAGCACGCGGTTCAGCTCCTTGTCGTGGAGGTTGATGCGGGGATCGTCCTCTGTCTTTATCTGGCTCATGCGGATGGGGCTGCTGCCACTGCTCATGCTGAAACCGTCGGAAGATCCTTTTGCCTTTGACGAGGACTTACCGACACGAAACTCCTGAAACGTGTTCCACTCACCGCATGAAGGGCATTTGCCTATCCATTTCGGGGAGTCGTAACCGCAGGAGGTGCATACGTATGTGGTTTTATCTTTCATCAGTTTTTAGTTTATAGTTTGTAGTTTATAGTTTGTAGTTTATAGTTTGTAGTTTATAGTTTGTAGTTTATAGTTTGTAGTTTATAGTTTATAATTTGGAGTTTATAGTTTTTGGTGGTTGGTGCACTCAAAATAGATGAAATACGGGGCTGTTGACATGTTTAATGCGGTTTCTTTATTTGTTTTTCATTGCAAAACAATTGACCATGAGCCGCAGACCCGTTAACACCCAAATTAACTTCTTTTCTTGAAAAACTTGAATTACAGTTATATCAACTGCAAAAGTAAATAAAAACCGAGAAATATGCAAATAAAACGCTCCTTTTCTGAGTGAGTTTGGCAACGCTGTTTTTCAATTTGTCGGAAAAAAAAGGTGATGGGTGACGGTTTTTGACCAGCGAAGCACCGTCAAAAATCATCTGCATGGTCAGCTGATAACTAAGGACATGTAAAAAAAACAAAAAAGAGCTGAAGACGGCGCGCCGCATTGCGTTTTACTTTTCTGTTTTTTATGTCAGTCTTTGGATAAACCGTTAGACCTCTTTTCGATGAGATCGACGCACTGGTGGGTGACTCTTTGGTGAGCGTGCTCCGCCAACTACGTTCGGGTTATCCCAACCGTCCCGCCGCTTTCCCTCAGTCGGTGATCCTTTGCGGTGTGCGCGATGTGCGCGACTACCGCATCGTGCTGTCGAACCAGGACATCGTGACAGGCGGCTCTGCTTTTAATATAAAGGCAGAGTCCTTACGGCTGGGCAACTTCTCCAGGGAGGATATTCACGAATTGTTTATGCAGCATACCCGTGAAACCGGTCAGGTGTTCGACGAAAGCTGTTTCCCGGTCATCTGGTCAGCCACGGAAGGCCAGCCCTGGCTCGTGAACGCCATCGGACGCGAAGTGACCTATAAGATGCGTGAGAACCGCGACCGCTCCGTGCGCATCACCCCGGAGATGATAGACCGTGCGATAGAGAATATCATCTACCGCCGCGACACCCATATCGACATCCTGATAGACAAACTGAAGGAAGAGCGGGTGAGACGGGTGATACAGCCGATGCTCGCCAACAGCGACAACGCTGATGACAATCTGATTCCTACCGACGATATTCAGTATGTGGAGGACATGGGGCTGATTAAGCGTGAGCGCGGTAAGAGCATCCGCATATCGAACAATATCTACCGTGAGATAATCCCTCGTGAGCTGACCTGGAGCACACAGGAAATGATGACCCAGGAACCTCTGTGGTATATGAATCCCGACAACAGCATCAACATGGAGAAGCTTCTTCTGGATTTCCAGCAGTTTTTCCGTCAGAACGCCGACAGCTGGATTGGCTCGTTCGACTATGCTGAGGCAGGTCCTCAGCTGCTGTTGCAGGCGTTTCTGCAGCGCGTCGTGAACGGTGGCGGGTATATCGACCGTGAGTACGGACTTGGCCGCCGTCGCACCGACCTGCTGATCCGCAAGCCCTTGACCGACGGCTATGGCGGCCCTGTTCAGCGTATTGTGCTGGAGCTGAAAATCAGACGTGGTGCGATGGAGACCGTGATAGCGGAGGGCTTGGAGCAGACCTTCGCCTATATGGATTTGTGCGGCTCGGTTGACGAGGGGCATCTCATCATATTCGACCGCTCGGGCGAGAGAACCTGGGATGAGCGAATCTGGCACGAGTGCCGGTCGTTCGCGGGAAGAGACATCATGGTGTGGGGAATGTGAGATTTACATGTATCTGATTGAATCACTCAAAAAAGAGGGTGTGTCATCATTTTTGACACACCCTCCTGTGTTATGGGGAACAGCGTAATTACTCTTCAGCTGCCTCTTCGCCTTCTGTAGCCTCAGCTTCTTCAGTGGTCTCTTCGCCTTCGGTAGCCTCTTCTGCAACTTCTTCGCCTTCTGTGGCTTCTTCACCTTCAGCTACTTCCTCGCCTTCTGCCTCTGTTGCTGCCTCAGGAGCAATTCTTTCCTGTGCAGCCTGTGCAGCCTCCTGCATTTTTGTCATAAGTTCAGCCACTTCAGGATAAGTTGTGGTGTTCTCCTCTTCTGTGTAGTTCTTGGAAAGCTCCTCACCCTTCTTCAGGAATTCAGGCATGATAGCTTCAAGCTCCTCAACTGTAGTGGCTTTTTCGAATTTGGCGATTGTCTCCTTCACGAGTTCAATCTGTGCGTCCTTAGCAGACTTTTTGCATGAAACTGCGAATACTGCTACAAGAGCAAGCATGATAACTGTTAACTTTTTCATTTCTCTCAAATTTTTTTGATAAATTAATAATAATGTACTAAAAGACAATTCAATATAAGAATTGTTATTCTGTTAAAACAAGCTTGTTTTTAAATCGGCTGCAAAGTTAGATAAAACCATAATACCAACAAAAAAAGAAAGTTTAAAAAAACTTAAATCTATAATCTATAATCTATAATCTATAATCTATAAACTACAAACTATAAACTACAAACTATAAAACTACAAACTATTCCATCTTAACGTACAATGACTTTCCTTACTTTGCCGTCAGTGGTTCTGATAATGTTGACAGCGTTGGGCTGCAACTCGTTCAGACGCACACCTGAGATGGAATAGATGGCAGTGACACCGCTTTCAGATGCACCGGATACTGCCTGCTCAATGCCTGTGTTCAGGTCTTTCTCTGCCTTGTTGAATTTGGCAAGTGTGGCATCTAAAGCCTTGGTGGCGGCAGTATAGACGCTCGGGGAAATGCTCTCCAGATCGGAATACTGGTCGATGACTTCCTTGAATTCCTTGCCGGCATCACACTCGTCATAGCCTTCGAGAGCACGTTCACATTCAAGCAGTTTGCGGTAGAATGTGCCTTTGTAGGTGTCGGCTATCGACGGGCGCGATGTCAGTTTGATATTGCCGAAAATCACGGAGTTCCAACCTTCCGACATCTCAAAGTCCAGCACATAATAGCCCACTCTCGGTATGTCGAAGTCAAACTCGTAGGCTTTCGACCCGGTGATTTGCTGGTTCGTGTTCTCTTTCATCGTCCCTGTCGATTTGAGCGACGGCTGAGAATAGAAGCTCTCGTTGCTGGTATTGAGTATCTGGAAGTTATAGCTGGCATTGCCCGACAAGGCACCTTCGCTCCAATACACGGAATTGAACGAGATGCGGTATTTGCCGGCTCTCAACATCAGACGGTGGGATGAATACTGCCCATAGTAGAGGTGGCAGGTCTGGTTGTCCCGTGCGCTCAGGTAGAATCCGGCATCGAAGTCACCGCCCGGCTCAAAGTATTTCATTCTCACACCGGGACAGTTCGCCGTGCCGCCTGCTGTGGTCTCGGTGGTCCCCGACGAGGTGATGTTCACGCGTTTCCATCCGTTGGGGATGCCCTCGCCGATGGTCTCTTTTCCGCTGAAGAAGTCGGAGGCATAGAAAGTCTCCACGTTCGGCTCTTCACCCACTTCCTCCACGCCATAGACGTAGGTGAATGTGGCCTGACGCATCACGCCCCCTTTCTGGTTCACTGCGTTGGCAATGGTGAGTGTGTATTCTCCGTCAGCTACCTCTGCGCTGGCGGGAATGGTGAAGGTCACGGTCTTCGACATGCCGGTGCCTGTTGCGGCATTCGACAAGCTCGATCCGTTCACGGCTTTCACCATGCCTGAGCCTGCTACGTCGAGTGTGATTGCTGCGGTATTGGCTTTCTGAAGCTTGGCGGTGATTTGCGAGCAGTCAACTGGCTCGCTGAAGGTCACAGTGAATGTGTTGTCACGCTCAGGAAGCATGTCGAACGACATATTCTCAGGCTGTATGCTTTTCACCTCTGGTTCTTCCTCCCCGAGACTGTATCGCTTGCAGAAGTTCCACACTTCTTCGGAGGTCAATGCCTGGGCGGTGTCCATCGACCACCAGTGGCCTTTGTCGGCGAGGGTGAGCAATGCCACTTCAACGCCGTTCTTGCCGTTGCGGTAGCGCTTCAGCGAGGCGGGTGAGTTGGGTTTGTTTCTGGGATAGGGCTTGATGACTTCAGGGGTGGTGTTGCAGCCGTTGAACCTCACCCATGCGTCGATATGCGACTGAACAGGCCCGTATCCGCAGACATCGTCTGCTGTTCCGTGGGTGTGGAGAATCGGCACCGGACGGCTTGCCGAAGCGTTCGGACCGCCCATCGGATAGCCGCTCACAGGGGCGAACGCAGCGATTTTGTCTGCCATCTTGTTGGCGCAGTAGTAGGTGAACATGCCGCCCATCGAGAACCCCGTGAGATACACACGGTTCTTGTTGATGTGGTAGCGTGCGTACATCTCGTCGATGATGGCCTGCATGAAATTCAGGTCGCTTGTACCGCCGAGGTCCCAGGATTTGTTCACACCGTTGGCATAAACCACCACGAACTTGGCGGTGTCAGCCACGCTCTCCCATTTGGCAAGGCTCTGCAGGTAGGGGGCGTCCTGGTTAGCGCCATGACAGGCAATCACCAGCGCCGGCTGCGAAGGCAGGTTTTTAGGACCATAGACAATCATCGTGCGGGTGGTGTTGCCCACTTTCAGATTCTCCAATGCTGCCATGCTTGTGCATACACACAGCAGTAGGAGTAGAGTTAAAAATTTCTTCATGTATTATTGGTTTTGGGATTATATAATCAAGAAGACGAGATTATTTACTATTTACGATTTACTATTTACGATTTATTTCATGAACTTTGTCAAGACTCGGCATAGCTGGAACGAATTCGGCTCTGCGCTCGCTGCTCCAAGGTTTTCCTATTAATTTAATTATTAGGGTATTTGGCAATTTGAAGACGAGAAGACAAGAAGTCTATCTGTGATTATAACTCATTGTCAGGTAACAAATGCAAAATTACGAAATAATTCCAATAATCGATATTCCACCCTGTTTCAAATAGTTTCTCCCACGTTTCATAATGTGTTTTTCGGTTTACTTGATTAATATCTATAATTCTCCTGTATAATAAAAATCAGCATTGTAGTGACGTATAGTAGTGAAGCCCGAAAGGACATCGGCTGGGTTTGTGGTCGTCCCGACCGCACAATTGGCTGGCGAAGCACAGCCTAAATCCTTCCACATATCTACTTCAAACTATAAACTACAAACTAAACACAGGACATCGGCTGGGTTTGTGGACTGTTTTAGAGTGACTGCTCCATTAAATGATCATTTGCAAAACTATCCTCCACGAGCCGTAGGCTCGTTAGCTCACATTTTAAATTCCAAACCACTTGCATAAATCTTACATCTTACATAATTAAATCTTTAAATTAACTCAGCTTCCTTTTTACTTCCGAAACTTTTGAATAAATTATCGTTGTTCTCTCAGCAGTGCCCTGATGTCCTGTACCACCTGATCGGCATAGCGGGCGTCGTTGCCGGCACCGAGGGGCAGTCGGATGACGGATTTCTCCGGGATGTCGGTCAGCAGGATGATCATGTAGTGGTTGGGAGCAAACGCCATGGCATAGTTGCTGAACGACACGTCTTTGATGTGTGCTTTCTCAATGGGATCTCCCTCCACGACAAGCAGTCCGAGTGACTTGTATTCCATCACTGTTCCGGAAGCCTCGTTCCCGCAGGTGGGATCCACCACCACCATGTTGTCCGGCTCACCGTATTTCGACAGGATCTCCTCCATGGTCAGCAGTCGCCGTTGCGCCGCTTCTGCCGCACGGTTCTTCCGTTTATCGTGAATAATCATAATCATTATCATGAGGATGGCAAGCAACAAAATAATCAAGCCCTCCATGCTGAATAAATTGAACAACGGGGTTATCATACGAATCTTTTTTACAAAATTACGACAAATATCCGAGAAAACCAAAGAAGTTCTTGCTAAGCGAAGCGTTTTTTAATCTTTTTTGTTGATTGAACATCCGAAACTTGAAATAATTATAAAATTCGTGCATATTGTCATTCATTTTTGCTAACTTTGCACTATGACACTATATCCGAATCTTATCAAAGAGGCGCTGATGACCGTGCGCTACCCGGGTGACGGGAAGAATATCATTGAAAACGGCATGCTTGAGGACGATATCCATATCGACGGGATGAAAGTGTCCTTTTCACTTATCTTCCAGAAACAAAAGGATCCATTTATGAAGTCGCTGGTGGCTGCCAGTGAGGCTGCCATCCACACGTATGTGGGCAAGGACGTGGAAGTGACGGTGAAGACAAAGACACTGACCGAGCTGCCGCCCGAGCCCGAGAAACCGCTGAAGGACGTAAGGCATATCATAGCCGTGTCGAGCGGAAAAGGCGGAGTGGGGAAGAGCACGGTCGCCACGAACCTCGCCATCGGCCTGACAAAGATGGGACACCGTGTGGGACTGCTCGATGCCGACATTTTCGGTCCTTCCATGCCCAAGATGTTCCAGGCGGAGGAGGAACGCCCCTACGCTGAGACCGTTGACGGAAAAGACATGATTGTGCCAGTTGAGAAATACGGTGTGAAGATGCTCTCTATCGGTTTCTTTGTCAATCCCGACCAGGCCACGCTTTGGAGAGGAGGCATGGCATCGAACGCCATAAAGCAGCTGCTGACCGACGCGCTGTGGGGACCGCTCGACTATCTGGTTATCGACACGCCACCCGGCACGAGCGACATCCACCTCACGCTTATCCAGACCATCGACATTAGCGGTGCGGTCATCGTGTCCACACCACAGGAGGTGGCGCTTGCCGACGCCCGCAAAGGCATCAACATGTATATGAATGACAAGGTGAACGTGCCGATTCTCGGACTCGTGGAGAATATGTCGTGGTTCACGCCGGCGCAGCATCCCGACGAGCGTTATTACATCTTCGGAAACGGAGGCTGCAAGAGGCTGTCTGAAGAACTCGGTGTCCCGATGCTTTCACAGATACCCCTCGTCCAGGATGTCTGCCAAAGTGGAGATAACGGCATACCGTCTGTCCTCGACCCTGCCAGCCCTGCAGGCATGGCATTCATGCAGCTTACCGCAAAAGTCGTCACACTGACCGACAGGATGGATTCATTAACTAAAAACTAACAACTAAATATGGTCATCTTAGTAGCACTTCTTCCTGTTATAGCGTTGTTATTGTTCATCTATTTCGTTGACAGGTATCAGCATGAGCCTTGGGGACAAATTCTAAAAGGTGTTGGTATGGGAGCATTGTCCGCATTGATTGTCGTGCATGTCCTGTTGATTATCAACATCACTTTCAACCCCACGTCAATGATTGGGGCGTTTGCCGACGCATTTGTCAATGCGGCCATCCCTGAGGAAGCTGCCAAGCTGTTGATGCTATGGCTGCTGTTGCGAAATAACAAATATTATGACGAGTATTTCGATGGCATCGTCTATGCCGTCTGTGTCGGTCTGGGATTTGCAGGATTGGAGAATATCGTATATCTCATTGAGGATCCCGACTGGATTGAAGTCGGAATTGCCCGTGGACTCCTTTCTGTGCCTGCCCATTTCCTCTTTGCTGTAGCTATGGGGTATTATTATTCGCTCGTCCACTATCAATGCCACTCAACGGAGAACGAGGCACGGTTCAACAAGCTCTGTGTTATTGGTGTCCCGGTTCTGCTTCATGGATCCTACGACGCCTGTCTGATGGTGATGCAGGCCTCGCTTGCAGATCATCCAGAGGTGTCCGCACTTTGCGTACTGGGTTTTATCGCCACCTGTGTGTTCATGGGAATATTTGCTTTCAAGAAGTGCCGGCGTCTTCTTGCAGCCGACAAGGCTTATTTCGAACAGCTTGCACGGCAGCAGATGGCCACATACTGGAATGAACAGCAGAGCCAGACACAGGCTCAGCAACCGAATCCCCAACAGCCAGCCAGCTATTGGGATGGTCAGCAGAATCCGTCACCAATCAATGGTTATTGGAACAACCAGCAGAACCAGTAACCTACTTTGGTTACTGGGACAATCAGCAGTAGAGGCGGTTTTTGGGGGCTGTTAGAGTTCTTAAGGTCTTTAATGTCCTTAATGACCTTAAAGTCCTTAGCTTATAAGAGCCTAAGCATTGTCTGCAATACTTCTAAAAACTAAAAACTAAGAACTAAAAACTAAAAGGAATTACTCCACCGTTACCGATTTTGCGAGGTTTCGGGGCTGATCCACATTCTTTCCCTTGCATACTGCGATGTAGTAGGCAAGAAGCTGTAGAGGAATGGTGGCAAGCAGTGGCTCCAGACATTCCAGCGTTTTCGGCAACTCAATGAATCCGTCGGCGAGATTTCTTACTTTGTCATCGTCTTTTGAGATGATGGCGATAACCTTGCCTTTACGTGCCTTGATTTCTTGAATGTTACTCATCAGCTTGTCGTAGAGTGCGTTTTTTGTGGCGATGACCACCACAGGCATCTCTTCGTCGATAAGGGCGATGGGGCCGTGCTTCATCTCGGCAGCAGGATAGCCTTCTGCATGGATGTAGCTGATTTCCTTTAGTTTGAGCGCACCCTCCAATGCTACGGGGTAGTTGTAGCCACGACCCAGATAAAGGAAATTGTGTGCGTAGGTGAATATCTTCGACAGCTCATGGATTTTATCGTTGCAATCGGCAAGCAACTCTTTTTGCTTGTCTGGGATGTTGTTGAGCTCTCTAACCAGCTCCTCGTACTGATGGTTGTCTATGGTGCCGCGCGCTTTTGCAATGGCGAGCGAAAGCATGGTCAGCACTGTCACCTGTCCCGTGAATGCTTTCGTGGATGCCACACCGATTTCAGGTCCTACGTGGATGTAACAGCCGGTTTGTGTGGCTCTCGGTATCGACGAGCCGATGGCATTGCAGATACCGAAGATGAATGCTCCCCTTTGCTTTGCCAGCTCCACTGCAGCCAGCGTGTCGGCGGTCTCGCCCGACTGGGAAATGGCGATCACCACGTCCTCGCTGTTGATCACAGGGTTGCTGTAGCGGAACTCAGACGCATATTCCACCTCCACAGGTATCTGGCAGAAGTTCTCTATCAGCTGCTTCCCGATAAGGCCGGCATGCCAGCTCGTGCCGCATGCAACGATGATGAACCGCCGTGCGTTGATAAGCTGTTTACGGAAGTCGATGACCGCTGACAGCACCACGTTGTTCAAATCAACGTTCACTCGGCCGCGCATACAGTCTTTAAGGCTCTCCGGCTGCTCGAATATCTCTTTCAGCATGAAGTGGGGATAGCCACCTTTCTCTATCTGTGAGAGGTTCAGGTTGATTTTCTTTATCTCATGTTCTATCGTCTCGTTGTGGATATTCACGAACTCCACGTTCTCTTTGTTGCGGTCGATGACAGCGATGTCGCGGTCGTCAAGATACACCACCTTGTCGGTGTATTCGATGATTGGGGAGGCGTCGGATCCGAGGAAAAACTCATCATCTCCTATTCCGACCACAAGCGGGCTGCTCTGACGAGCTGCGATGATCTGGTCGGGGTTGTCCTTGTCGATAATCGCCATGGCATAGGCACCAATCACCTGATGGAGCGCGATACGAACGGAGGTGAGCAGGTCGAGCCCTTTCTTCGTCTGGATATAGTCGATGAGCTGCACGAGCACCTCGGTATCGGTGTCGCTGTGAAACTCAATCCCTTTCTCTATCAGCTGGTCTTTCAACACGGCATAGTTCTCGATGATGCCGTTATGGATGATGGCAAGACGGCCCGTACTGCTCACATGGGGGTGGGCATTTGTGCTTGTCGGCTCACCGTGGGTGGCCCAGCGGGTGTGGGCTATGCCGATGGTACCGCTGATGTCCTTACCCTCTGCGTGTTTCTCCAAGTCCGCCACTTTACCTTTCGTTTTATATACTTGCAG
>JAEEGI010017119.1_pt1 | contig 14914 bp, 15 predicted proteins | sample 8958751 | NCBI WGS metagenome assembly JAEEGI01 (sample SAMN16246545, study PRJNA631951) | gut metagenome | biome: gut microbiome; feature: rumen; material: KS-attached | host: Bos | place: Iran: Karaj | collected 2018-10
CCTTGATAAAGATTGACGGAGCCGACCATGTGGTGATGGTTACAGCCTCACAGTCAGGCGGATTCCCAGGTGGTCCGCAGGTAGAGCCTACGAAGGGCAGCGTGGTAGGCATGGAGCCTCTCACGGGCAAGATCCTCTGGCGCTATGACGACTGGGAGTGCCACATCCCTGTATCCAGTCCTACAGATGCAGGCCAGAATCGCCTGCTGGTGGTGGGCGGCTATGAGCGTGGTGCCACTTTGCTGCAGGTGAATAAGGATGCCAGTGGCAACTATCAGGCCAAGGAACTCTTCACCACCACCCAATTCGGAGACCAGACCAAACCTGCTATTTTCTATAAAGACCATTTCTACGCCCTCTATCGCACCAATGCCAAACGAGATGGCATGGTGTGCATGGACCTGAATGGTAACCTGTTGTGGAAGACGCGCCGCAACCCTGATTTCAACCGTGGGAGCATCATCATTGCCGATGGCCTGATGCTGGCTACCGACGGTGCCAAGACCCTCTATCTGGTAGAGCCCGATCCAGCTGGTTTCAAGCAGTTGGCCAAGGCAGAGCTGCTGATAGAGCAGAAAGACGATGGCAGCAACCAGTTCATGTCAAGCTTCGGCGTGCAGAACTGGGCTGCTATGGCCTTGGCAGAAGGCAAACTGTTGTTGCGTGACCAGACACACATGATTTGTGTTAAAATAGCTGAATAGCGAATTATCATTCTTTTTTTTCTTCTTATTTTTGTCGTCACAAAGAATAAACAATATGGAAGAAAGATTCGGATGCAACCTTCTAAATACAGCCGTGGATGGGCGTCTGCCCTCTGAGTTTACAGATGCCTACCACGTGCATGTATTGGTGCGTAGGGGAGAGATGGAGTTCTTCGATGGGAAGAGCCTTTTCACCTCGCGAAAGGACGACCTTGTCATTTGGCAGATGTCCAATCGCATTTCACGCGTCACTTATTCAGACGATTTCGAAGCTGACTTCCTGATTGCTGATTCCCAGTTCTTGTTGCACTACAATCCAGAGATGATCTGGGCCACTAAGGGCTTCATCTTCATCCGTCTGAATCCTTCTTTCCACCTCGACGAGGAGAGCCTCCGACTCATCGATACCGACTTCCGCCTGTTCCGTTTCCGCTTGGAGCAGACCGATGAGACCTTCAAGCGTGAGGCGCTGGGCCGTGTGATGCAGTTGTTCCTCTACGACATGTGGACCGTCTATCGGCACGGCCTCTCCAGCATGGAGACCACCGACAATGCCGCCCGCATCTTCCTCCGCTTCCTGGCTTTGGTGCAGGAGCAGGTGCGCGAGAACCGTGAGCCAGCCTACTATGCCGATCAGCTTTGCATCACGCCTAAGTACCTCTCACAGGTGTGCCGAGAGGTGACCAATCTGCCTGCTTCTGAGTGGATCACTTACTATGCCGCCTTCGAACTGGTGTCCTTGCTCAACGACACCTCGAAGACCCTCACGGAAATCTCAGAACTGATGAACTTCTCCAACATTTCTTACTTCTCACGCTATGTGAAAAAAGTACTGGGCAAGTCGCCTTCTGAGTACCGTCAGCAGTAAGAAGCGCCTTTTGTGAAAGTTAGCAAGCAAATAGGATAACGCCGTATCGACACATTATCCCTACCTTTGCATTGTCAAACTTTTAAACTAAGAACCGTTATGGATATTTTCGAGAAACTTCGTTCAGGTGCCGATGTAGATATGGCCACCCCAGAGTATGCAGTCGCCATTCAGCACATGACTGAGTGCAACAACATCTGCTTCAAGATCAATACCTCAGAGCCTAAGCCAGAGGTGATTCGTCCGCTCGAGGAACAGCTCTTTGAGGGCCGTCTGGATGCCACCAGCTACCTCATGCCACCCCTCCAAATAGACTTCGCGTGTCAGATGAACATAGGTCAGCATGTATTTGTGAATCATTCACTTACTTGTATGGCAGCAGGAGGTATCACCATCGATGATGGTGTGATGATAGGACCTAATGTCCGCATCGTGACAGACAATCACGACTTCACCAATCGCATGGTGCTGCGCTGCAAACCCGTGCACATCTGCTGCAATGTATGGATAGGCGTAGGCGCCATTATCCTGCCAGGTGTGACCATCGGCGAAAATGCCGTCATTGCCGCTGGTGCCGTGGTCACTAAGGATGTAGCACCCAATACCATCGTGGGTGGCAATCCTGCCAAATTTATCAAGAATTTATAAACAAATCTGACATTATCTGCGAAATTTGAAAATCTGGAAGCACTTTGTGTAACAGGCAGCTCAGCATAATGTCCTATCTTTGCAGTATGAAACTTAAAACAAAAATAAATATGAAAAAGTTATTCGTAATGTTAGTGATGCTTACCATGGTTATGGGCATCAAAGCACAGCAGACCATCTCTGCACAGGAAATGAGTGACAGAATCCAAATCCGCGCCCTCGTCGACCGTTATGCGGTGGAGAGCGACCAGTTCAAGCAGGAGAACTACAGCGAGATTTTCGCTAAAGACCTGAAGCTTCGTATCCATATGGGTAATAATGTGAACGAAATCAACGGCGTTGACAACATGATCAACGTTTACAAGGCAGCTGGAGCTGTTGACATCTCTTTCCATCAGACAGGTCAGCAGACCCTCGAGTTTGCCGATGCCACCCATGCCAGCGGATGGGTTTACCTCACCGCTTTGATGGTCAATGGTGGCAATGCCCGCCACATGTACCTCCGCTACTTCGACAAGTACGAGAAGATCGATGGCCGTTGGTGGATCGTGGAGCGCGACCAGTACATCCTTTTCAGCGAGTAAGACAGTGTTGAAGTATGAAAGGTCTGTTCTTAGCCGCCCTGACGCTGTTTGCCTCTGTCTCTTGCAGCGCTGGAGGAGGCTCAAAACAAGTGAATGAAGAGACAGCAATCAATAATACAACAGATATGAAAGCAAACGGAAAAGCATTGGTTATATTCTTCTCACATGCAGGTGAGAACTACAGCGTAGGAAACATCGAAGTGGGCAACACCAAAATCGTAGTTGATTACATTGTGGAGCAGACTGGCGCCGATGTGTTTGAGATTGTGGCAGAGAAGAGCTATGATATGCCTTATAGTCAGCTCATTAAGTTGGCCCAAGACGAAGAGCGCAATGGCGAGTTCCCTGCTTATAAGGGCCAGGTACCAGACCTCTCACAGTATGATACCATCTTCATCGGAGGTCCCATCTGGTGGGGCACCTATCCACGCGTGATGTTCACCTTCTTCCGCGACAACGACCTCAATGGCAAGACCATCATTCCATTCACCACCCACGAGGGCAGCGGATTGGGCAATGTGGTGAGCGATGTCAAGAAGGCTTATCCAAATGCCACCATTACCGGACAGTTCTCCATTGCCGGCCATAATGTCCGCAGCGGCAAGGCCACCGTGCTGCGCTGGCTCAACGGATTAGGATATTAATTCACAATTCACAATTGACAATTATAACTTCGTTATGATTATCGGCTGCACCTCAGCATAGCTCAAGCAAGTTTGACTCTGCGTTCGGTTTGCACGATAATTGAAAATTGCCATACGGATGGGGTAATGTGATACAGGGAAGGGGTAACAAATCGTTGCCCCTTTTTGTTTGTCGTTTCAGTACACGATTTCGATAATTTGTTGCTGGTATTTCAGAAAAATTGTTATCTTTGCAAAAACGATTAATCAGATTTAAAATATAGTAGAATTATGTGTACATGTGACAAATGTGGGGCCCCAACCCCTGGCACTGGTGGTCAGACCTACGTGCCTTATGAAGAGCGCTGCGGCAATGAATCAATCGTGTATTTCACCCGTAAACTTTCTGCAGAGGGACTTATCAAGGCCTATGAGCAGGTATGCTCCAGAATTAGCGGACATGTAGGTGTGAAGTTGCACACAGGTGAGCAGCACGGCCCAAACATCATTCCGCGTGAATGGGTAAAAGAACTGATAGAAAAGGATCTGCGTGGCGCCAATATCATCGAGACGAATACCTACTATGACGGTGATCGCTACACCACCGATCTGCACCGTAAGACCATCGAGGTGAATGGCTGGACCTTCTGTCCGGTAGATATCATGGACGAGTTTGGTACCACCACCTTGCCAGTGGAGGGCGGCAAGTGGTTCAAGAAGATGTCTGTAGGAGCACACCTCACCAATTATGATTCTTTGGTGGCACTCACGCACTTCAAGGGACATACCTGCGGAGGCTTCGGAGGCTCCAACAAGAACATCGGCATTGGCTGTGCAGATGGACGCATCGGCAAGATGTGGATTCACACTACGCCTTTGCAGGACGATCAATGGGACATCGTGGAAGAGGAGTTCATGGAGCGCATGACGGAATCTACCAAAGCTACCATCGACTACTTTGGCAAGCACGTCACTTATGTGAATGTGATGCGTAACATGTCTGTATCCTGCGACTGTGAGGGACTGGCTGCTGAGCCTGTGGTAACTCCTAATGTGGGTATTCTTTCTTCTACCGATATTCTGGCCATCGACCAGGCATGTGTGGATATCATCTACGCCATGACTCCAGAAGACCAGCACGCCATGGTAGAGCGCATTGAGACCCGTCACGGACACCGCCAGCTCTCCTACATGAAGGAGTTGGGTATGGGCAACAACCGCTACGTGCTCATCGACCTTGACAATGGTGGCAAGCGCATTACGGCTGCTGATGCTGTGATAGGCCTAAAGCCGTTTGTTAGAGAATAATTGCTTTTTCCGACTATGATAGAACTGAAGAACGAACAGCTCACGATACGCGTGGCTGAGAAGGGAGCCGAGCTCCAGAGTGTGAAAGATGCCGATGGGCGAGAGTACATGTGGCAGGCAGGTCCCGAGTGGAGCCGCCATTCACCCATCTTGTTCCCCATTGTCTGCAGTGTGAACAATAACACCTACGTGGTGGATGGCAGGGAGTATCACTTGCCCCGTCATGGCTTTGCACGCGATGCCGAGTTCACCGTGGTGAGCCAAGGCCCTCAGAAGGTCACTCTGGCACTGCATGAGTCTGAAGACACGCTGAAGGTCTATCCCTACTGTTTCAACCTCGCCATCTCCTATAAGTTGGAAGGCTCGAAGATCCAGGTCATCTGGCATGTGGAGAACACCGACTGCCGCGAGATACATTTCCAGATAGGCGGACACCCTGCGTTCAACGTGCCAGGCGGTAAGCTGGAAGGCAGAATCAAGCTCGACAACGAAGCCCCTATGACTACCCTGAAGAGCTATCCCGATGGCAGTCACGACATGGACGAGGTGCCTCTGGAGGCCGACATGGGTATCATGGAAATCACCGAAGACTTCTTCCGCAACGACTCTGTGAAGATTCATAAGTGTCAGACCCATCGTGCCATGCTGGTAGATACCAATGGTGAGCCCGCTGTGACGGTGGACTACAAGACACCTGTCTGCGCCTTCTGGAGCCCCTACGGCAAGCATGCCCCCTTCGTCTGCATAGAGCCTTGGTACGGCGTTGGCGACCCACGTGGCTTCAGCGGCGAGTTCAAGGACAAGCCCCTCATGAACCACCTCTTGCCAGGTGCCTCTTTCATGAGCAGATACACCATCACTATAGGTTAGGAATCACCATGAAAGCAAGCATCTTTCCCCTGATGAAAGTCGGCATCCTGGCCGCCTGCCTATGGGCGGTGGGCATGCTGTGCCCCCAAGCCGTCCAGGCACAAGGCACCACCCAGACCTTCACCCAAGAGCAACTGAAGGCCTATTTCGACCTCCGTCCTACGCCCGACAAGTGGGTGGATCCCACGGGCAAGTACCCTGTGGTGATGGAGGTAGACCCTACCTTGGCCGACCATACCATCTACCATCCCGTAGATCTGAGTGCCTTCCCCAAGAAAGACAAGCTCCCCGTGGTGCTCATGTCGGGTCCTGGCTGCGATGACGATGGAGACTCCTTCCGTCCGTTCTGGACAGAGATTGCCTCACACGGCTATCTGGTCATAGCTACCGGTGAGCCTGTGCCCGATGGGGTGCGTGCTGCTATGGGTGCCACTACCGAGGAAGACATGAAGGCAGGCATCGACTGGATATTGGCAGAGAACCAGCGCCCTGGCAGCAAGTACTATCAGAAGGTAGATACCCGCCACATCGCCCTCTTTGGGCAGTCGTGTGGAGGTGTGCAAGCCTTGAAGCTCGCAGGTGATCCCCGTGTCTCCTTGCTTGGCCTCTGGAACAGCGGCTTAGGCGCTATGGCCGATAATGCCGACCCCACCCGCAGCAGTCTGATGGGCATCACCCCCGCTGTGAAAGAGTTGCTCATCCACCTCACCATTCCCATTGCCTACTTCGTGGGAGATACCGATGCCGCCCGTCCCAACGCAGCCATGGACTATGACCGCATCCAGAGCCCTGTGCCCGTGGTCTATGCCGTGCGAGAGATTCCAGGCGATGCCCATGGTGGCACCTTCCGTGAGAAGAACGGCGGCTCCTTTGGTCAGGCAGGCGTCGCTTGGCTCGATTGGCAGTTCAAGCGCAGCAAGAAAGCAGCCAAGATTTTCAAGAGCACCAAGTCCCTGCTCTATACCGATAAGAAATGGGTAGAGGTGAAGACTAAGAATTTGAAGTAGGAGAGGGTGGCGAAACTACATAAGAATCCCCCGCCAGCAGTCTGATGATTTGCTTGACGGGGGATGTTTGTGTTTTATCTTGGCATATCAACCAGTTTCCAGCCTTCACGATAGTTGTGGCGTATCAGCTCACGGGCAAATTCCTGAGCGTTCACAGGGTCGGTATAGATCTTGTTGAACTTCGGATCACCGTCCACTACCTTAAAGTCGTCCTTCTTCACGATGCGGATTTCCTCATTCGGATTGATGTTGGTGAACTCCATGTTCTCGCCATCCCAGAGAAGTTCCTTGTTGAGTGTCTGCAGACGAACGGCCAGCACTCCCATCACTACCACCTCATTCAGCGGACCAGAGATGTTGAAGTTGGACTTGGTCTCCACGCGGTTTTCTGGGCTTTCCTTGCAAGCACGGATCCAGTCTTGCTCATGGCCGCCGCTCATGGCATTCTCAACCCTGCGGCATACCTTTGGTGCATTAGGCACACGGCCTGAGAGCAGCCAAGGCTCCTGTCCGTAGCAGCTGCAAATCAATGTGTCCTTGGTGCCATGGAAGATGCAGAGGCCACCATTGTCGGGCATCAGGTTCTTACCCTCTGGGAAGCCCTCTGGACGATCGGGCATGATGCCACCATCGTACCAGTAAACTTCACACTCGGGCATGCCAACCTTCGGCATATTGTCGCGTGCAGGGAAGGTGAACTTCACGCGCTGAGAACTTGGGGCACAATCGGCCAACAATAAGGTAGAAGAACCTTGTATCTTGGTAGGATAGCCCAACTTCAATGCGGCAACTACTGGCTGCATGATGTGGCAAGCCATATCGCCAAGGGCACCCGTACCATAGTCCCACCAGCCACGCCAGTTCCATGGATGATACACTTCGTTGAATGGACGCATCTTAGCAGGGCCTGTGAAGAGATCCCAATTCAAAGTCTTTGGCACGCGCATCGCATTTTCAGGAGCATTGAGTCCCTGAGGCCATATAGGACGGTTGGTGGCACATTCTACTTTGGTCACCTCACCGATTTCACCATTCCATATCCATTCGCATACCAGATCGGTACCCTCGGAAGATGATCCCTGATTACCCATCTGTGTGGCCACCTTGTACTTATTGGCCAATTTAGTGAGCAGGCGGGTTTCATACACGGAGTGCGTCATAGGTTTCTGAGTATAGACATGCTTGCCCATGGTCATGGCATCAGAGGTGATGATGGCATGGGTATGGTCGGCTGTAGCACAAAGCACAGCGTCAAAGCTGTTGCCTATCTCATCGAACATCTTGCGGTAGTCCCAATACTTCTTGGCGGCAGGGAAACGAGCCATCACCTCCTTGGAATACTTCCAGTCCACATCGCAAAGAGCTACGATGTTGTCGGTCTTCTCCATGTTCTTAATGTTACTGTTACCCATACCGCCGATACCTACGGCAGCGATGTTGAGCTTGTCGGACGGAGCAGCGACGAAGCCATGACTCTTACCAAAGATACTTGCCGGAGCAATGGTGAAACCAGCCAATGCAGTGGCGCTGGTACGCAGAAAGTTTCTTCTAGAAATGTTTTTCATAGTATAATATTTTAAGATAGTCTGTTACAAATGTACGACAATAATTCAGAATGTCAAACGATAGGGATAATATTTATTAAATAGCGTTAAGGCATGAGGCTGGAAACGCTGTGTGCATCCAATACTTTCTTCAAGGTGGCTGACTCACCTCTGCGTGCGTTCTTGCAGGGATGAATATTTCTGACTACTTTTGTGGTAAGAAAATGTTTCACTAAATAGAATCTTATGGAGACAAAAGAGCGACTGGACAACCTGGATTTCATCATCGGCTATATGCTGAAGGAGCGGGGCGAGGAGATGGAGCTGCCTGCCTCATTGCGGGAGAAGCAGCGGCTGATGCAGGCCTTGATGAACGTGCGACAGCCTGGTGGGGTGACGGAAGATTTCCTGAAGGCTCAGGATGCCGAACTGCAGCAGCAGAGGACGGACAAGGGCATAGTGACGCTGGAGGATGTGGCGCGTGTGGGTATAGCTGGCAGGGCTGGCGAGGGCGTACAACTCTATGTGTGGCAGGGAGATATCACACGCCTGCAGGTGGATGCCATAGTGAACGCTGCCAATGCGCAGCTGCTGGGGTGCTTTGCGCCGCTCCATGCGTGCATAGACAATGCCATACACTCGGCGGCTGGCATACAGCTGCGAGAGGAGTGCCATGCCTTGATGCAGGCTCAGGGGCATGAGGAGCCCACTGGCAAGGCGAAGATCACGGGTGGATATAACCTCCCGTCGAAGCATGTGCTGCATACGGTGGGGCCTATCATCAGCATCGGACTGCCTACGGGCAGGCAGGAGCTGCAACTGGCCAGCTGCTATCGCTCTTGTCTGGAGGAGGCAGAGAGGCATGCCTTGGAGAGTATCGCTTTCTGCTGCATCTCCACGGGGGTGTTCCGTTTCCCTAATGAACGGGCGGCAGAGATAGCCGTGGAGACGGTGCGCAGGTTTCCGTGCCAGAGTGTGAAGACGGTGGTGTTCAATGTGTTCAAGGACAAGGACCTGGAGCTGTACAGGCGCTTGGTTTAACGTTATAATAGCTTTATACGATGCTTATTTTCAATCGGTTTAATGGTAGGGAAGCGAAGGGGCAGGAACCCTTGGAGCAACGTGTGGAACAGGTGAGGCGTCTCATAGAGGAGGCCGACTATGTGCTGATAGGGGCTGGGGCTGGACTGTCGGCTGCTGCGGGACTGACCTACAGTGGTGAGGCGTTCGAGCGTGAGTTCCGCCCCTGGATAGAGCGTTATCACATCAAGGATCTCTACACCTCTTCGTTCTATCCGTTTGCCACAGAGGAGGAGAAGTGGGCTTACTGGGCTCGCCACATCTGGTATGCCAGGTTCAGGCCTGAGGCCGCGCCTCTCTATAAGGCTTTGCTGGAACTGGTGAGGGGGAAGGACTACTTTGTGCTTACCACCAACGTAGATGCGCAGTTTGAAAAGGCAGGGTTTGAGAAGGCTCGCATTTTCGCTACGCAAGGCGACTATGCCTACTTTCAGCCAGCTTCGGGATTCCCCAAGAAGCTCTATTACAACGAGCAAATGGTGATGCGGATGTTGGACGCTACGACTGACTGTCGCATCCCTACGGAGTTGGTGCCCAGGGTGCCAGAGACGGGTGAGCCGTTGGCACCCAACCTGCGTTCGGATGATACGTTCGTAGAGGATGCTTACTGGCATGAGCAGGCGTACAGATACTGCCAGTTCAGGGATACGGCCAGCGCGCATAAGCTGCTGTTGCTGGAGTTTGGCGTAGGGTTCAACACGCCTGGCATCATTCGCTTCCCCTTCGAACGCCTGGCGGCAGAGAATGACGACACTACGCTGGTGAGGTTCAATCGAGACTATCCACAGTTGGCCTTTCCGCAGCTGAAGCGCTACGTGGTATTTCAGGAGACATTGGATGTGGAGTTACTGAGAAAATTGTAAACAAATATGGGAATGGAACAGAAAGCGCGCTTCTTCGTTGACGAGCGCAAGTGTATAGGTTGTGGCAAGTGCGTGAAAGTATGCTCAGGCATGGTGCTGGAGATGGAAGACGGTGTGCCACACATGAAGTCATTCGAGCGCTTCGGATGGAGTGGTTGTTGGCGTTGTCAGCATTGTTTGGCCGTGTGTCCACAAGGTGCCATCAGTATCTTTGGTAAGCGGCCAGAGCAATCGTTGCCTCTGCCAGATGCCACCTTGGGGCAGCAGATAGACCGCCTCGTGGCTTCCCGCCGTTCTTGTCGTAGATACATCGACAAGAATGTGGAGCGCTCCCTGATGGATACCATCTTGCAAGATATGAACAATGTGCCTACGGGAGGCAATGCCCAGGGTTTGGAGTTCACCGTGATAGACGATGTGGATGCCATGTATCGCCTCTGGGAGGTAACGTATAAGGGTATGGAAGCCAATGCTCGCAGGGGTTACTTCAGTGCTGGGATGAACCGCAGGATGTATGACATCATGAAGCGTTCGGAGGAAGAACTCCGTAAGGATGACATGCTCTTCTGCGGAGCACCACACCTGTTTGTGGCTCATCAGAAAGCCGTGGGGCAGTGGGCTGCCGATGCCATTGCCGATTGCAATATCGCCAGCGCTTACTTCGAGTTGATTTGCAATGCTCATGGACTGGGTACTGTGATGATGAGCTATGCCGCTAGCGTGATTCAGGATGTGCCTCAAGCCCGCCAACTTCTCGGCATCCCAGAAGATCACTACATGGGCATCATCGTGGGATTCGGCTATCCAGAGATAAAATATGCCCGTGGGGTACAGAAAGACCGCAGCGCCAAGTTGCATCGCTATACAGATAAGCATTGAAGTGTATGACGAGAGAGTTAGGTTGGGTATGTGGCATTGTGCCACCAACGGTAAATAAGGAAATCACAATGCTGTGCAAATCGCTTAATGCAGACATTTTTCTGCCAGAAAATGTCTTTAAGTTCCCATTGCATATCTCATTGAAGAAGAGTTTCCATTGTCAGGACTTTGAGGCATTACGAGGTGATGTAGCTCAGCTCATACAGCAGATGGGACCTGTCCGTTGTGAAGTGGGAGAGGCTGTGCTTCATCGTCAGATGATATGGCTGCCTATTGCTAATACAGGAGACATCAAACAGCTGCATGAGGCACTTGATCAAATGTTGCTTGATAAGTATGGCGTACCTATCGATAAATTCGATGCTCGTTTCCAGCCACATATCAGTCTGTTCACCTCAGGTGACCAGGAACGTATCAGCCGTATGTTCCACTTGATGCAGCAGGAGACCTTTGCGCAAAGCATGCAGATTCGGCGCTTCGTCATAGGCTCTTCAGCTCATAAGGATGTGTTTTACGATGTGTGATTTGCTGAAAAGACTTAAATAGCGTTAAGGTTTATGGATGAAAACGCCGTGTTCATCCAATACTTACCATAAGTAAGTGACATACTTTTCTGTGCGTTCTTGTGGAGATGAATTTAACATACTATTTTTGTATCAGAATAAATGAATCATATAAATTGAAAGTAAAATGAAAAAGATTTTTATGGGGGTGGCTCTGATGAGCGTAGCTTTTATGACAGCTTGTAGTAACAAAAGTAATCAACAAGAGGCAGCTCCTGCAGCTGAACCAGCAGCTGAGTCTGTAGCAGAGGCTCCTGCCTTTATCCGTCTGAATGCCCCTCTGGTGGTGACAGCCGACAAGGCTGGTACAGCCATTGAGTTGGCTCGCCAACTGATCCCTGCTTCACTGAAGGATGCTGGTGCTATGGAGTATGATATGTTCCAGAGCGAGACTCGTCCGGGCTGGCTGCTGATCTATGAGACTTGGAAAGACCAGGCTTCTCTGGATGTTCACAGCGCAACCCCACACTTCACTACCATCGTACCTCAGATGCAGGCTCTGGGTGAGCTGAGCATCGACGCCCTGACTCCAGAGGCTAAGGGTACTACCATCCGCATCAACTGCCACGTGCAGGCTAAGGATGAAGCTTCTAAGGCGCAGATCATTGCCAAGGCTAAGGAACTGGTGGCTGCTTCTCTGAAGGACAGCGGTGTGATAGAGTATGACATCCTCTCAAGCGTGACTCGCCCTATGGAGCTGATGATCTATGAGACTTGGAAGGATCAGCCTTCTCTGGATGCTCACAGCGCTTCTGCTCACTTCACTCGCCTGGTGCCAGAGATTCAGGGCTTGGCAGCTGGCATGAGCATCGAGACTTTCCTGAAATAAGTTTCACTGTTCATAACGAAAAAAGCGGGAATCCTTTCACGTAGGGGATTTCCGCTTTTCTTGTTTTTAAGAGTGAAGGGTGAGGATGATCTTTCCTCCGGCTCCTCCTTTTTCCAAGAGGGTGTGTGCCTGGACTATTTCATCGAGTGTGAACACTCGGGAATAGAGGGGGCGGATGTGGGCTTCACGTATCAGGGCAAACAGATCGTCTATGACCTGCTGCGTAGGGAAGTTGCTGAAAAAGCCCGTGAGGAAGGTGCCGTTAGGGATGTACTTGATGGGGTCGAAATCTCTTACCGTGTACACATTTCCCAAGACGCCTGTACTGCAGACATAGCCTGGATGGGATACCGTGAGCAGACTGTCACGCAAGGTCTTAGGGCCTACCAACTCCAGAATCTTATTGGGTTTTATGGGTAACGGCTGCTCGCTGATGTGTCCGTCATCGATGAGACAGAAATCAGTGCCTATCTGCTGAAGCTTCTCGAAGGAGGTCTCTTTTCTGCAGGCTGCCATCACGGTGGCTCCCATGGCCTTGCCCAACTGGATGGCTGCCTGTCCCACCGTACTGGTGGCACCACGCACCAGCAGGATGTCTCCCTGACGTAGCATGAGGCATTCCGTCAGCGATCCGTAGGCGGTGTAGTAGGTTTCTGGAATGGCTGCCAACGAGAGCCAGTCGAGGTCGGTATCTACCTTGAACACGTGGTGTGCAGGGAGTAGGGCATACTCCTGGTAGCTGCCGTTGAAACTGCGTCCCATGCCTCCCATCAAGGCTATCACCTTGTCGCCCTTACGGAAGTGTGTGTCTGAGGCATCAGCAATTTCGCCTACACACTCGATGCCTGGCACGATGGGGGTGGCGATGTAGTCATTGTCGGCCTCGAACATGCGGAGCAGCGCTTCGGAATGGTTCAGTCCGGCAGCATATACCTTCACCAATACCCATCCTGAGCGAACCTCGGGAACGGAAATCTCACTCACCTGCAGGTCTTCTGCCTTGCAGCATTTCTCTAATACAACAGCTTTCATATGTCTCTATTCTAATCGGATAATGGCTTCTGCAGGGCAGTTCTCGAAGCAGTTGCCACAATGCAGGCAATGCTCGGGCTGGATATGATAGGGTTCGCCTTCATCGATGCATCCTTGCGGGCAGTTGGCCTCACAGGTACCGCATTGGATGCAGGCATCGGTAATCTCGAATCCCTTGACCTCTGGCTTGACATCCCCCATGGTATAGTAATAGCGTTCGATGGGATGCACTCCGAGGTTGAAGTATTCTATCTGAGCCTCACGGATGCAAAAGATAATGCCGATGCTGCGTGTGTCGCCAGGATATACATTGGCGAGATAGGGCTGCTCTTCGAAGATGACATCCTTCCAATGTTCCTGTTCGTCATCGGGCACGGGCTGGGCAACGGCAGAGAGGCGAATCATCTCCTTGAACTTGGTCAGGGCATGAATCTGCACATGTCCATCGGCGAGCAACTGGCGGCAGAAATTCTTGCCACGGGCTGTATAGAAATAGATGGCATCGGGCTCATAGTGGACAGCTGAAATGCTGCGCACCTGCGGATGCCCATGTTCATCGACTGTGGCAAACGTGAGGATGCCGACATAGCCAAGTTTCTTGATGCATGTTTGTGCGTCCATAAGTAAATGTTTTAGTCAGTTTGTTTCCAACATTGCGGATCGGGGGCATAGAAGCGGTGTGTGTAGCCAAAGGCAACGGCAGGGCATCCGCGACAGAAGCGGAGCAACTCACATTTCTGACACTTCTCAAAACGCTCATGCTGGCGGTATTGCTCCATCTTAGGGCCTTGCCACACATCGTACATCTTTTCATCGACACTACCCACATAGCTCTCAAAGCGGCGGCAAGCCATCAAGCGGCCCTCTGCAGAAACCGTGAAGTGGCAGTTGGCGCAGTTGCACCCATCGTATATGGTATCTTCATTCAGCCCGTCGGGTATCTTGAACAGCCCTTTCTCATAGAGGAAGAGGGTCCAGAGATGGTCCTTCAGGTTGAATGTGGTATTTGAGTCCTTGTATTGTTCAAACTTTGCCCAGCACTTTTCCAGGAGGTCTCGGTATTGCTGTGGCTCTATGTGCCATCCCTTGTCGGGCGAGGCCTTGTCTTCACTCGTAGGGCAGTAGCGTCCGAAAGCAAAGATGTCCACCTGATGCTCCACCACGATATCGATAATGTCGGGGATTTCATCAATGTTGGTTCCAGACACAGTAGTCATCACGGCACTATGCAGGTTGGCTTCACGAAGGGTCGCAATGGCTTCCAGCGTCTTGTCGAACGAACCAGGCTTGCGGAAGTAGTCGTGTGTCTCTCGCTTCCCGTCGATGGAGAGTTGGTATTTCTTGCACCCCAATGCCTTCAGCCTTCGGCACACATCTGTCGTGAGATGGAAGGGATTTCCCATAATGGTGAAGGGGATGCCATGACTATGCACCAGTTCGAGGAAGTCCCAGAACCGGCTATGAAGGATAGGGTCACCCCCTGTGATGTACAGATAGGGCAACCGCTTCATG
>JAEEGI010017122.1_pt1 | contig 14911 bp, 13 predicted proteins | sample 8958751 | NCBI WGS metagenome assembly JAEEGI01 (sample SAMN16246545, study PRJNA631951) | gut metagenome | biome: gut microbiome; feature: rumen; material: KS-attached | host: Bos | place: Iran: Karaj | collected 2018-10
ATGGTTTTATTCTATGGACCTAATCATAAATTTAGAAACTGGCTTATTACTTCAGCAATGACTACTATGGAACATCAATATTTCGCAACTTGGTTTTATGGTGATGATATAATATCTGAAGTTTTAGATGATAACGTTGTAGTAGAAGCAGCAGGTGAAACAGATGATGCACTAGTAACTGTAGGAAGTATTGATTTTGATAAACTAATATTTAAAAATGAATATGATGAACAAGTTTTAACGAAAGATAAAGGTAATGACCTATATAAAATAATTGATATTAAAAGAGATGGATTTAAGGGTAAACTTGCTGTAATATATGATCCATCTAAAGTTAAAATTGGAGTATCAAAAAAACTTGGAACTTCTCTTGATACTGCTAGAGGACAATTCTTAGTTGATATTTCTAAAAGATATAATGCTCTTGTAGCTATTAATGCTAGTGGATTTGTTGATCCTGGATATAATAGTTATGGAGGAGTACCTAGAGGTTATGTTATTTCTGATGGAAAACTTTTAATAAATAATGTCTGGGGAAGAGGATATGGTGGTTTAGTTGGATTTGATAAAAATAATAAGTTGATACTATCAACAAGCATGAGTGCTAAACAAGCCCTTGAAAAAGGTATTAGAGATGGTATACAATATGGACCATTCCTAGTTGTAAATGGTAAACCATCATTTATTAAAGGTAATGGTGGTTGGGGAATTGCTCCAAGAACTGCTATTGGACAAAGAAAAGATGGAGTTGTTCTATTAGTAGTTATTGAAGGAAGATTACCAGGATATTCATATGGTGCATCAATGAAAGATTTAATTGATTTATTTAAACAATATGGAGCCTATAATGCTGCTAACCTAGATGGAGGAGCTTCAAGTACCATGAGTGTAAATGGTACTCTATGGAATAGACCTTCCGCAGGAGGAGAATATGGTGGAAGAACTGTATCAAATGCCTGGTTAGTAACAAATAAACAAAATAAAAGAGCAAAAGTACCTACAAAAGAAGAGTAAAATCTTCTTTTTTTGTACTAATTTTGTTATACTATTATTAGGATGTGATAATATGATTCTTAATTATAACGGACAAAAAGTAGAAGTTGATTTAAATTTGGAAAATGGAGAAAAAGAATTTGATATTGACAGTAATGATTTAGATTTAGATGATACTATTGAAATACCAACAGAAGAAATAAAAGGTGAAGACAATGAGATACAATGATATGAATAATTTCTTATTGATGGTAAGTAAATTTATCAAAGAAAATCCTAATTTAACACAAAAAGAAAGAGATAATTTAATATATAAACTATTAATAAGAACAAACACTTCAAATGAAGATATCCAAAGAGACTTTTCAAATGATGGTACATTTAATAGATTAATCTATTATTTTAAAGATAAAAATAATATTAATGCCTTTATAAATCCAAGATATAGCTACTTTTGTCAATTCACTAATCCTAAAGATCAGTTCAATAAAACTTCTGAAGCAATAAAAATATATGTACCACAAGATGGTAAACATCTAGAACAGTCCGCAAAACTAATATTTGATTATTTAGATAAACATAATTATTGCCATGTTTCTAAAATCGCTCGTAGAGTAAGATTTGATAATATAGTTATAAGAATGAAAGATAAAAATGAAGCAAAAGACTTATTAAATTTTATTAAAAATAATAAGTATATAAATGAAGGACTGATAAAACCAAATCCATTTACTTATAGTTATAATAATATTGCTCTAGCTTGTGACAGAAACATGTCATATAATTCTACAGTTTCTTCATTAATAAATTTATATATGAAGAATATAGAGGAAAGAAATGCTTTCGATAAAGTATCTATAGAAGATTATATTAATTTTGTTTCTATCTATTATAAATTTCATTTTATTAAATATAATGATATAAAAGAAACTGTTACAGATTTTGATATAGATGGAGCACATTATAATGATACAGTATCAAATGAAAAGATAGTAAATGTAAGAGATATTATAGACCTACATTTAAAATCAATGGATCCATCATATACATTAGAAAAATATTTTGCTGATTATGAAGAAAGATTAGATATAAATATTGTAAAAGAAAAAGCTCATAAATTAAAAGAAGAAAGAGCCAAAGGTATATTAACCATATCAGAAGATATAGATGAGATTGATATGTTATTATTTAATTCAATTGAATTATTAAAAGAAAAGTATAAAGATAGAAAGCCAAACTATCCATTTGATGTTATCCAAAAATATGTAAATACTTTGGATCAAAAATTTATAACAAGAGATTATAATCTTAGACAAACATTTGTAGAAAAAGATTTTGGTAAAAAGTTAAAAGAAAAACTAAATCTTACTGCTAATAATGTAATAACATATTATTATAGTAAATTAGATCAATTTAATACTCATATATTAAATAATGCCATATATGAAACATATAAAAAATATCAAGATGAATATGAAAGACACAAAACAGATATAGATGGTTTTACATGGGTAAGAGAAGCATTACTTGATTATATTGAAAGAGGTAGACCTAAAGGATTTACAAGAGAAAACAATGTTAGACAAGATTTAATTAATTATTTAAATCCTATGACAGTATCAAATATTATAGATAAATCATCACAAAGAAATACATCTAGAGAGGACTTATATAATATAGTTGAAGAGTATATTAGTAATGTAATAATGAATAGATATTCCCTAAACCAAAAAAAGAAAACAGTATAATTTACATCAAAGTGACAAGTAGACAAAATTATTAAACAAATTTATTTACACGAAAAAATATCTATGATATAACATAATTACAGTGATGAGTAAATAAGATGTAACAATCGAGTTTTCTCATCATTAGTAGAATCGTTTTTTTAAATCGTTTTTTATAAAGGGCGGTTTTGGTGAGGCAAATGCATTACTATTAAAATGATTCTACATTTAAAGAAACATATGATAAAGATAAGCTGTTTTTATCACTAACGAAATTTTTAAAACCATAAGGAATCGTTGTTAACGAAACCTTTAATTTTACGAATTTCTAGTTTCGATAAACGCGTTTGGGGAAAGTATTCAATACGTTAAATAATATTGACAGCTAAGATATTATTTAATAGAGTACTTTCTCTTTTTTGTTAGGAGGTTTTTATGAAGATTATCGCAAGTGATTTTGATGATACTTTATATATTAAAGATGATATATCAAAAACAAAAGATAATATTGACAGTATCAAGAAATTTATAATTAATGGTAATATATTTATAATAATCACTGGAAGATCATATTCAAATATAAAAGTAGTATTAAAAGAATTAAATATCCCATATAGTTATTTAATATGTGAAGATGGAGCTAAAATATTTAATAATATGGATTATTGTATAGATACTACTTATATGAAAGAAGAAGATATAAATAAAATAATACCCCTAATAGAAAAAGAAGATTATTATTTAGATGATGGATATAATGAAACTAATAATATAAATGATACTGTAAAAGTAGTAGTAAATTGTTCTGATAAAACTAAAGCAAATGAACTAATAAATACAATTAATAAATATGTTGATACTTATATATATGCTAGTAATGAACATATTAATATAGTAGATAAAAGTATTAATAAACAAAAAGGATTAGAAAAATTATTTTACATAGAAAATCTTGATTTTAATTATTTATATGTAATAGGTGATAATGATAATGATTTAGAAATGATAAAAGAATATAATGGAGCTATTATTACTGATCATAGTAAATCTCTAGATATATTAGAAAAACCTACTTATGAAACATTAAAAGATTTTATTGATGATATTATTAAAAACTAGTATTTATAACACTTTTATGTTATAATTTACGAGTTAAAGGAAGTGCATAAAATGGAAAAAAGGAATGTCGCCATAATAGCTCATGTCGATCATGGAAAAACAACAATAGTAGATGGAATATTAAAACATTCTGGTATGTTTAGAGATAATGAAGATATCTCTAACTTATCAATGGATTCAAATGATATAGAAAAAGAACGTGGAATTACTATTTTAGCTAAAACTACAGCTATAGATTATAAAGATGTAAGAATAAATATCTTAGATACTCCAGGTCATGCTGATTTTGGTGGAGAAGTAGAACGTATTATGAATATGGTAGATGGAGTTATCTTAGTAGTAGATGCTTATGAAGGAGCTATGCCTCAAACAAGATTTGTTCTAAAGAAAGCATTTGAAGCCAAAGTAAAACCTATAGTAGTAATAAACAAAGTTGATAAACCAAGTGCTAGATGTGAAAAAGTATTAGATGAAGTATTAGATTTATTTATAGAGTTAGGTGCTAATGACGATGAATTAGACTTTAAAACTATATATGCTTCTGCTATTAATAATACTTGTTCATATAGTCCGGATTTATCTACTCAAACAGATGGGTTAGGAGAAATATTAGATACTATTATAGAAGAAATACCTGCCCCTAAAGGAGATCCATCTAAACCTCTACAATTTCAACCAGCTCTATTAGATTATAATGAATTTGTAGGTAGAATTGGTATCGGTAGAGTAGAAAATGGAATTATTAAAACAGGTCAAATGGTAACTTGTGCTAGACTAGATGGTTCAACTAAACAATTTAGAATTCAAAAACTATTTGGTTTTTATGGATATAATAGAATAGAAATTGATTCTGCTGAAGCAGGAGATATAGTTGCTGTAGCAGGTCTATCAGATATATCAGTAGGAGAAACTCTATGTGATAATGATAATATTAATCCATTGCCTATACTACATATAGATGAACCAACACTTCAAATGACATTTGGAGCTAACTCATCACCTATGGTAGGACAAGATGGCAAAATAGTAACTGCTAGAAAAATAGGAGATAGATTAGAAAGAGAAACTCAAAGAGATGTTTCTCTACGTGTAGATCAAATCTCAAATGAATCATTTATGGTATCAGGTAGAGGTGAATTACACTTATCTATTTTAATAGAAAATATGAGAAGAGAAGGTTTTGAATTAGAAGTATCAAAACCAGCAGTAATCATCAAAGAAATAGATGGAGTAAAATGTGAACCATTTGAAGATTTACAAATAGAAGTACCAGAAGATTCAGTTGGTTCAGTAATAGAGAAATTAGGTTCTCGTGGAGCTAATATGGAATCAATGACTAATTTTGAAAATCAAGTAAGATTAGTATATACAATCCCATCACGTGGACTAATCGGATTTTCAACAGAATTTATGACTCTAACTAAAGGTTATGGTATAATGAATCATACTTTTAAAGAATATATGCCAGTAGAAAGTGTTGAGATTGGTGAAAGAAAACTAGGAGTACTTGTATCAGTAGAAAAAGGTAATAGTACAGCTTATTCTATTGGTAATTTAGAAGATAGAGGTATAATGTTTATAGAACCAGGTACTGAAGTATATGAAGGTATGATAGTAGGAGAATGTAATAGAGAAGATGATCTTGCTGTAAACGTAGTAAAAGGAAAACAATTAACTAATACTCGTGCTGCTGGATCTGATCATACAGTAGTATTAAAAAGACCTAGACCTATTACTTTAGAATATGCTCTAGATTATATAAATAGTGATGAACTAGTAGAAGTTACACCACATAATATAAGATTAAGAAAGAAAATATTAAATACAGAAGAAAGAAAGAAATTTGACGCAAGAAATAAAAAACAATAAGAGGTGCATTTATGAAGAAAAGAGCCCCAACATTAATATTAATTATATCTATAATAATATTTTTACATAGTCTATTTAATATAATGGATTGGAAAAGTGAAGAACTTCAAATAGGTAAAATAAATAATGATATAGATAGTTCTATAAATATAAATGCAGATGAAGGAGTATTTGAAGTAGATTTAAATAAATTAAAACAAATAAATCCCGATACAGTAGGATATATCTATATAAAAAATACTAATATTAGTTATCCAATAGTCCAAACTACAAATAATGAGTTTTATCTAAATCATGACTTTAATAAAAATATTAATGAAGCTGGATGGATATATATGGATTATAGATCTAATTTTAATTCTAAGAATAATATATTATATGGACATAATAGATTAGATGGTATTATGTTTGGTACTTTAAAAAATGTTTTAAAAGAATCATGGTATTCAGACCCTGATAATTTAATAATCCACTTAATAACTAAAGAAGGAGAAGTAGGATATAAAATATTCTCCGCATATAGAATAAAAAAAGAGAGTTATTATATAACTCCTGATATGGGTGATGACGATTATAAAAAGTTTATTGATACTTTAAAAAAACGCAGTCTTCATAATTATAATAGTGGAGTAACTGCTGATAGTAACATAATAACTTTATCAACATGTACAATTACTGATGGAGAAAGATTAGTAGTACATGCTTATCTATTATAACGTTGATTAAGTAGAGTAATACGCTTGCTTTTAGTCTCAATAAAACCCTCATCACGTAAATAACCAAGTTCTCGAGACATCGCAGCTCTATCTATAGCTAAATACTCAGCTAAATCTTTAAAATTGTAGGGTAAATAAATATATTTAGACCCTCTTTTTTTATACTCTAAATCAAAGAAAGTTAATAATTTGTTTCTAATAGACTTTTTAGAAAGAATCTCTATCCTTTCATTCTTTTCAATTATTTTATCATTTATAATCATAAATAAATTCTTAATAAATTGATTAAAGTATTGTTTATCATTATTAATATTTTCAATAATATAATCATAATCTATTAATATAATATCAGCTTCTTCAACACAAATCGCATCTATTTCCTCTCCATATAAGTTAATATTAGTGCTAAATATTTCATGAGGTCCAATTTCTTCTATAATACTAGTATTACCAGTATTAGTAGTTCTTTGTATTTGTACTCTTCCTGCTTTAACAATACCTATAATTCTTTCGTCAATATAATCTTCTAAAACTGACATATTTTCTGTAAAGTGTCTAGTCTTAGATTCAAGTAACCAAAGTAATTTTTTTTGATTTTTCGTTGATATATTTTGAAATGGATTGATCATAAAAATATCCTCCTAAAAAAAGTTTATCAAAAGATGTAAAATGTTGCAACCGCAACATATATAAGTATAAATAATATGATATATTTGTATTATCGAATAGGGAGGAGAATAGGGAAATGAAAATCATAAAAAGAGATGGACATATAGTTGATTATATGCCTGAAAAGATTGAAAATGCCATTCTAAAAGCTAATGCCGAAGTAGCTGAAGAAGAAAAGGTAACAGATATTCAAATTAGGAATATAATTAAGTATATTGAAGGTTTACATAAAAAAAGAATGTTGGTCGAAGACATTCAAGATATAATCGAAATGAGATTAATGGCACTTGGTAAATATGTTTTAGCAAAACAATATATTACATATAGATATACTAGAGAATTAGTAAGAAGAAGTAATACTACAGATCGTTCAATTAAAGAATTAATTGATGGAGAAAATGAATATTGGAATACAGAAAACTCTAATAAAAATGCGAAAGTAGTTACTACTCAAAGGGACTATTTAGCAGGTATAACATCTACAGATATTACAAGAAGATTCTTATTAACAGAAGATATTGTAAAAGCACATGATGAAGGCATAATTCACTTTCATGATGCAGATTACTTTGCTCAAAATGCTCTTCATAACTGTGACTTAATAAATTTAGATGATATGTTACAAAATGGTACAAATATTAATGGAGTAATGATAGAAAAACCTCATAGATTTTTAACTGCTATGACAATTGCAACTCAATTAATAACTGCTGTATCTTCATCACAATATGGAGGAGCTACTATTACTTTAACTCATCTAGCTCCATTTGTAAGAAGTAGTAAAGAAAGATTAGAAGAAAAATATAAGAAAAGAAAATTAACTAAAGAACAAAGAGAAAAATTTGTTGCTGAAGATTTAGCTAAAGAAATAGAAGATGGAGTACAAACATTCCAATATCAAATTAATTCTATGACTACAACTAATGGTCAAGCTCCATTTTTATCAGTTGCTATGTACTTAGGAGAAACTGAAGAATATAAAGAAGAATTAGCTATGATTATAGAAGAATTCTTAAATCAAAGAATTCTAGGTATGAAAAATGAAAAAGGTGTTTATATTACACCGGCATTCCCTAAATTATTATATGTATTAGAAGAAGACAATATTAATCCAAAAGGAAAATACTATTACCTAACTAAACTAGCAGCTAAATGTACTGCTAAAAGAATGGTACCAGATTATATATCTGAAAAAGTAATGTTAGAATTAAAGAAAAATGAATTTGGAGAAGGAGAATGTTATCCATGTATGGGATGTAGATCATTCCTAACTCCTGATAGAAGTATTTCATTAGGTAATATTGCTAAAGCTAAAAACTATGTAGAAGGAAAAGGCAAATATTATGGTAGATTTAATCAAGGAGTTGTAACTATAAATTTACCTGATATCGCACTAACTTCTGGTAAAGATATGGACCTATTCTGGAAAGTGTTTGATGAAAGATTAGATCTATGTCATAGAGCACTTCAAATTAGACATAAACGTTTATCTAAAGTAACTTCAGATGTGGCTCCAATTTTATGGCAACATGGAGCTCTAGCACGTCTAGAAAAAGGTGAATCAATTCATGAATTACTACATCATGGATATTCAACTATATCACTAGGATATGCTGGTTTATATGAATGTGTTAAATATATGACAGGTCATTCTCATACAGATAATGGTAAAGGAAAAGAGTTCGCTTTAGAAGTAATGAAACACATGAATGATGCATGTAAAACATGGAAAGCTGAAGAGGATATAGATTATTCAGTATATGGAACTCCAATTGAGTCAACTACATATAAATTTGCTCAATGTCTAAGAGAAAGATTTGGAAAAATAAAAGGTATAACTGATAGAGATTATATTACTAATAGTTATCATGTACCTGTATTTGAAGAAATAGATGCTTTCACTAAATTAAAATTAGAAAGTGAATTCCAAAATCTATCTCCGGGAGGAGCAATCTCATATATAGAAACACCTAATCTAGAAAATAATCTAGAATCAGTAATGGAAATAATAAAATTTATTTATGACAATATAATGTATGCTGAATTAAATACTAAAAGCGATTATTGCCATGAATGTGGATATACTGGAGAAATATTAATCGATGATGATTTAGAATGGTATTGTCCAAATTGTGGTAATAGAGATCATGATAAATTAAATGTTGCTCGTAGAACTTGTGGATATATAGGAGCTAACTTCTGGAATAAAGGAAGAACTCAAGAAATAAAAGAACGCGTATTACATATTGATAATAAGGACGCAGATGAATAATGAGATATAACAAAATAAGAAAAATGGATATATCTAATGGACCAGGTGTAAGAGTATCAATATTTATGCAAGGATGCGCTTTTCACTGTAAAAACTGTTTTAATCCAGAAACTTGGAATTTTAATGCAGGAAAAGAATTCACAGATGAAACTATTAATAAGGTATTAGATTTATGTAATAATGACTATATAGTAGGTTTATCTATCCTAGGAGGAGAACCAATGCATCCCAATAATATAGAGGGTACTACTAAATTAGCTAAAGCATTTAAAAAGAAATATAAAGATAAAACTATTTGGGCATGGAGTGGATTCTTATTTGATAAAGATTTAAAAGATAAAGAAGTAATGCAATATATAGATGTTTTAGTAGATGGTCAATATGTAGATGAACTACATGATCCAACACTATCATGGAGAGGCTCATCTAACCAAAGAGTAATAGATATTAAAAAGTCTCTAAAACAGAATAAAGTAATAATGTATGAAGAGTAATTTTATTACTCTTTTTTTATAATTGTAAAATTATATGTAAAGCGTAAAAAACAAATTCTAAAGAATTGACAACAAAATATATGTATGTTTTAATATAATTGTTAGTACACAACTAAATATTTTTAAATATTATTTGTAGTACTGAATATTTATTATTTTAAAATGGAAAAGGAATAATTGATGCGTTAATTGTCCCTGAAGTTATATTTATTTAATTGAATTAATATGGAGTATCGAATTTGTATTAATAATATATTGGAGATATGAAGTATTAAGGATTTTTTATAAATTGATTTTATATAATTAACAAAAAAAGCTGATATTATTTCTTTGAAAGGATAGGTAGTAAATTGAAAGTACACCGAAACACGAATAGTATGGTAAAATGATATACTTGTCAGGTTGTGTGCTAGGAGTTACAGGCAAAGGAAAATGCTATATGGTAAGTGGCTAATTAAATATGACTAAATATTAGCTCCCATCCAACCGGGTATATGATAAATTATCAGTTTTGATTATACTGACAAAAGAGAAGTTATCTTTTTAAAAACAGGAAGGTCATAATATCCTGTTTTTTTTTATGCTCAAAAACACATAAAAAAAAGATATTCTTGCGAACATCTTTTTTTATACATAAGTTTTATAGTAATCTTTAATTATTAGTTTACCTATATATAACAAGTAAGTAATAACTATCAATTAATTATAAAACCGAGTTTTCAAAATATAGATCAATAATTATATTATCAGTATAATCATCTTTCTACCTTGTCTGTTAGAGTTTTCTTTCTCTTACACGGTTACATGTATTTTGACTATAGTAAGTTATTATTTAAAAATGGTATTTCACATTTCCCATACTTTAAGATGTCATAATATAACTTTAATAATCTAATTATAATAAATAAATTAAAATAATCTTCATATTATCATTATAAGTAACATCACGCGTACTTAATCAAAATACAATTATAATTTATAACATATCCAACTATAAGTCAATATATAAAAAAATAATATTTTACAATTAGTGTAAAGAGTGTCAAATAGTAAATCTACGCAAATAATTTTATTTGAAATATAATAATATATGATATACTAATATAGTAGAATAGATAGGTGTCATATGAAAGAATTTCTAAATAACTTTTTAAGAATATTAAAACAAGTTACTAAGTATATTTGTTATGCTATTCTTTTATTATTAATTGTTTTAGCAGTCTATACTTTTGTAGTAACAGATGTATTAAAGAAAGATTATGTAAATGTATTTGGTTATACATATTTTCAAACCGCATCAGGATCAATGTCTGGAAAAATAGAAATAAATGATATTATTATAGTTAAAATAACTAAAGATGTTAAAACTAATGATATTATTTCATATATTAATGAAGATAATGATATAATAACTCATAGATTAATTAAAAAGAGTGGTAATCAATTAATCACTAAAGGAGACGCTAATGGTACAGAAGATGAACCTATTACTAAAAAACAAGTATTAGGTAAAGTTATACATATCATATCTCCTCGAGTAATAATAGAATTTATCGCAGTATGTTTAATTCTAATTATAGGAATTGCTCTATTAAATTATGATAAATTATTTAAAAGAATAGTAAGAAGAGAAGGTATTGAAAATTATGATTTTGACAAAGAAGTATTACCACAAGATGTATTCTCTAGCCCAAAAGATAGAAAAAATTATGAACATACAGGACTAACTATAACTATACCTCTAGATGAGATACATAATATGAATCAACCAAAAGAAGAAGTAAAAAAAGAAGATGATGGAGAAGTGTTAGATTTAGATGCTAATACTATAGTTAAGTCTAAAACAAATGAGAGAGCTAAAGAAGATGAATTATTAGATATGATTAATAGTTTATTAAAAATAAAAAAATCATCAATAGATACTTCTCATATAAATAAAAAATGGTTAAATAAATATCAATATATTTATAGATTATGTCATATAGTAAGATTAGGTGATACTAGAAGTTTATATGAAAATGTAGAACATCCATCATTTAAAGAAATATATGATTATGATATAGATAAAATAGGTTTATATGAAAACTTAAGAAATAAATTATATCGTATGCCTATATATGTATTCTTAAAAGTACTATTTATCGCAATAATGTATAATGATGAAGAATTCTTTGATGGAGTATTCAAAATAATGAAATATAAAATAATGGTAGATACTAATAATGAATTTAGAGAAATAGAAAAAGATGATAACTATGCTTTTTCTCAAGTGAAAGATTTAATAAAATTAATGGAAAAAGTATCAAAGAAATATGATGATAAAAACATATTTGAATTAGAAAAAATAGAAAGACTAGCTAAAATTAAAAACTACATAAATGAATAAAGGTGATAGTATGAAAAAGAAATTAGGTATTATATGGAATGTAATCCAAGTAGTAATAATTATTTTCGTTATTTTAGTAACAATATTTGTACTATGCAAAAATAAATATGGATATACAGAAATAGCTAATTATAATTTTTCATATACTGATAAAAATGAATTATTAGTTATAAAGAAATCAAATTCTATAAAAGAAAAAGATAATATATATTATTACGATGTATATAAGAATAAATATGTAATTAGGAATGCTAAAGTAACTAAGATAGAAAATTCTAAATATTATATATCTGAATCTACTAGTATAGAAAAAAATAAAATAATAGGTAACTCTGATAAAACTATACCTGTACTAGGAAAAATATTATCTTTCTTAGAATCTAAAATAGGATTTATATTATTTGTAATAATCCCATTAGTAATAATATTTATCTATCAAGTATTTAAATTTATATCCACTGTAAAAGAAGAAAGAAAAGAAATAGAAGATAATAAACCTGAAAAGAAAGATGACATAGAAGTATTATAATATGGAAATAATTGATACATATAGATACTTAGTAGGTGGATATTATGGAGTGTTATTAATAGATGAATATCCAATAAAAGAATTTATGTTGGAAGAAATAAAACAATATATAAATGATTTTATTAATACCAATGATTTAACAAATTATGATTTAAAAAAAGAAGAAGAAATAATAAAAGATTATTCAGATAGATTAAAATTACAAGATGCACTATTATTACTTCAATTAATGAATGGACCTATAGATTTAGTATTATTAGTAAAAAAATATTTAAAAAAATTAGGTAAAAAAGACAATTTCAATGATTAATAAATGTAAAATAGTATAATAATTTAATTTATACTATTTTTCTTATGATATACTTTATTTATGATAGAAGAGGATTTATACAATTTTCTATTAATTACTAATGATATTCTAAGTAATGAAAATTTTATTAAGTTAAAGAAAGAAAAACATCATGGTAATAATAGATATGATCATTGTCTTAGAGTAGCTCTTAAAATGTATAAAGCTATTCCTAATAATGACCCAAATAAAGCAAGAGTAGTACGTGCTTCTCTTTTGCATGACTTTTTCTATAGAAGTGAAATGCCTAAATTAACCCCAATGGAAAGATATAAATATCATCCAGCTTATTCTATAAAAAATTCTATTATTAACTTTAATATAGGTAAATTAGAAAGAGAAATAATAAGAACTCATATGTTTCCATTAACTAATACATTTCCAAGAAATAAATATGCTTGGAAACTCTTAATTAATGATAAATTAATATCTATTAAAGAAACATTTAAATATAGATTATTTCATATGGATGATAATATAGAATATATAGATTTAACAAAGAACAAATTTAATGAAAAAGAAATATTAAATTTACCAACTAAGTATAATGATTTAATATCTATTTTAGAGTATAATAATGATATTATTTAGGAGTAATTATGAAAAAGAAATTATTATTGATTATATTATTAGTATTAATAATATGTATAGTACTAGGATTATTATTCTATAAAAAGAGTATTAAGTTAGAATATAAAGACTCTATAAGTATAAATATAGGGGATAAAATACCTAGTATAAAAGATTATACTGATAATAAGAAAGTATCAAAGATTAAATGGAAAGATTTAATAATAGAAGATAATACTTGTTTTTATAGTGGAACTTATACTGGTACTTTTACTTATAGAAAAGATGAGTATAAAGTATTATTAAAAGTAATAGATGATGAAGAACCTACTATAGAAATAGAAGATATAACTACTGATTATGGAAAAGAAGTAGATATAAAAAGTAAGGTAAAAACAAAAGATAATTCTAAAGATGAAATAACTATATCTATAGAAGGGGATTATAATTTTAAAAAGACTGGTACATACAAATTAAAAGTAATAGCTAAAGATAAGTCTAACAATACTTCTTCTAAAGAATTCAAACTTACTGTAAAAGAAAAACCAGTAGAACAAACTTCTAATACTAGTAATAATACTTCAAATAGTCCTAAAACAGGTACTACATCTAAAGGATTTAGTATAGTTAAAAAGAATGGAATATATTATATAGGTGGATTATTAATTGCAAATAAAACTTATGCATTACCTAGTACTTATAATCCAGGAGGATTAACTTCTGATTTTAACAATGCTTTTAGTAAATTGAAATCTGCTGCATCTAAAGATGGTGTTAATCTAAGAATAATAAGTGGATATAGATCATATAATACGCAAGTAAATACATATAATGGATGGGTATCAAAATATGGTAAATCTGAAGCAGATAAAATATCCGCAAGACCAGGTCATTCAGAACATCAATCTGGTTTAGCTGCAGATATTAATAGTTTAGATCAATCATGGGGTACTACTAAAGAGGGTAAATGGTTAAGTAATAACTGTTCTAAATATGGATTTATTATTAGATATCCAAAAGGCAAAGAATCTCAAACAGGATACTCATATGAACCATGGCATATTAGATATGTAGGAACAGATGTATCTAGTAAACTATATAATAATGGTAATTGGATAACTTTAGAAGAATATCTAGGTATAACAAGTAAATATTAATAAGATTTCTAATTAGAAATCTTTTTTTGTAAAATTAAAAATTATAAATTGTAAAACATAA
>JAEEGI010017123.1_pt1 | contig 14910 bp, 13 predicted proteins | sample 8958751 | NCBI WGS metagenome assembly JAEEGI01 (sample SAMN16246545, study PRJNA631951) | gut metagenome | biome: gut microbiome; feature: rumen; material: KS-attached | host: Bos | place: Iran: Karaj | collected 2018-10
GCCCACATCTGTCAGCCGGACGCCGGGCGCGCCGGAGAGCTGCACGGGCGCCTCGTCGGGCTCCTGCTCCAGCGCCCGGAGCTCCATCAGGCGCTCCACTGAAGTGGTGGCGTGGATGAAGGCGGGGATCTGGCGGGCCAGCTCGGCGATGGGACGCTGGACCTGGCCGACCAGTTGGAGGAAGGCCGTCATCATGCCGTAGGTCACCACGCCGTCGCGGATGCCGAGCACGCCCCAGAGGAAGGCGGCGGCGTATCCGCCCGTGAAGCCCAGGTGCATGAAGGCCCGGGCCACGGCGTTGTAGCGCAGACGCACGACCGTCTGGCCGAGCACGTCGCGCTGCAGCCAGCCCAGCCGCTCCAGGACCCGCTCCGTGCCGATCAGGGTCAGCACGACCAGCCGCTTCTGGAGGTTCTCCTGCATCAGCTGCTGCACCTCGCTCTCCTGCTTGCGGATGCGGGCGGTCAGCTCGCGGAGCTTGCGGAAGAACATCCGGGAGCCGACGACGGCGGCGAACATCAGGACCAGCAGCACCCAGAGCAGGTTTGGGGCCATCAGCAGCAGGTAGACCGAGGCGGCGACCAGCTGGACCACGGTGATGACCGAGTCCGGAATGCGCACGCACAGGATGTCCGTGACCACGCGTACGTCCTCCTCGAGCCGGTTGACGGCGTCGCCGCTGCGGAAGCGCTCCCGGCCGGTCCAGCGGCTTTTGAGGACGGTGGAGAAAGTCCCGGCCCGCAGTTCGTTGAGGGTCCGGGTGGTGTTGTAGCTCTCCCAGGCGGCGGCTCCCACCGAGCACAGGAGCTGGACCAGCATGATGCCCAGCAGCAAGGAGATGTGCAGCCCGAGCGGAGCGTCAGACACGCCCGTGGCAATGTCCACGAGCCTTTTACAGACCCAGACGAACGAGAGCGAAGCGGCCACGCGTACCAGTCCGATCAGCACGCTGAGCAGCGCCCTCCAGCGTGAAGGACGCGCCATGGGCCGCAGGCCCTGCAGGATCTGCCGGATCGGGATCATTCGGCCAGCAGTCCGGCTTCCCGCCAGGAAGCGATGAGTTTCACGACGTCGGCGCGGGCGGTATCTTCGGACACATCATAGTGTCCGGTAAGCAGGGAGACCATGTCTTCCTGCGTGAATTCCTTGTCTTGCAGTTGCTCCCACAGCCAGGCTGCGGTATCGTTCAGCGAAATCACCTTGCTGAAATCGACCCGGGACAGTCCGTCTCCGGTGACGATGTGGTATCCGAGGAGTTTCCTCAGGACAAATCCGTCCAAAATTTTCATATCAGTCTTCTGTATATGGCCAGGATATAGCGGCGGAAGGGTTTCAATGCCAGCCAGAGGCGTCCTTTGCCGGGAGTCCGGGTGCGGCCGCCGGGCCGGATGATCTCCGTGACCGTGCCGATGACTTCGTCACGCCGGCACTGCTCCGTGCCGCGCAGGTTGCCGTCTCCCATGAGGGTCACGGTATCGCCGTCGAGGGCGATGATGCGGTGCAGGATGTAGCGGCCGTCTGCATGCATGAGCACGATGTCTCCCTCGGCGATCCCGTCCGGGCGGCGCAGGACCACCCGGTCCACACCGCCGCGGATGGTGGGCAGCATGCTGTTGCCGGTGGGTGTGATAATGGCCTCGCGGCCTTCGTCCAGGATGGCCGCCACCTCCCCCAGGAGGATGTCGTTGGGCAGGGTGCGCTTATCCATCGACGGTCTCATTACAGAGTCGGGCGGCCGCTTCGTCAGGCAGGCAGTCCAGGTGGTAGCAGGGTACGCCCATGGCGACGGCGGCCAGGGTCTCGTGCTGGGCGTCCGTCACCTCGCGGAACGGGCGGAAGCCCGAGCAGGAGGAGAGGACGGAAGCATAGGCCTGGACGGCATTGAGGCGTTCGATGCGGTTCTCGGGCGCCTGGCGGAGCCGGACGATGGCGCCGACGGGGACGTCCTTCGCCTTGTAGCAGGGGGTCTTGCCGCTCCAGGGGGTGCCGTACACCCGGACCGTGCCGTCCGTGACGCGGAGCACAGGGTTGTCGTCGTTGAGTAGCTCCGTGTCCTCTATGTATTTCATCCACAGGGAACTGTGTGTGCTCTTGCCGGTGCCGCTGCGCCCCAGGAACAGGAAACCGCGCCCTCCGTGCATGACCACGGAGGCGTGCATCTCCAGGGCCGAACGCGCCGCCCCGGCGAAGGCGAAGAGCAGCATCAGGGAATTGTTGATGGCGAAGGTCCGGGCGGCGGGAGATCCCTGGGTGAACAGGACGCCGCGGCGGAAGTCCCGGCTGAAACTGAGCAGTCCGCAGCAGGGGATGCCCGGCATCGGGGAGAACTCCGCCTGCCAGCCGTCGGAAGTGCGCAGCAGGCCGATGACCGGCTGGCCGGACTCCTCCGGGGCGCGGTAGAAGTCTTCACCCCGCTCTGCGGGCGGGTCGGGGACTACGGAGAGGGAGAAAAGGAGGGATTCCGGGTCAGGCCCGACACTTTCCTTGGTCATTCCGGCCGGAGAGCCGGAATCTCCCAGTTCGAAGGGGTCGTAGTTGTGCAGCAGGTCTGCTGAGGGATGGTTGTCCGGCAGGTCGAGCGAGAAGCAAAGGCCGGCTACCTGGAAATACCGTACCATAGGATCAGGAATCAAGTTTGAGCACGGCCATGAAAGCGCTCTGCGGTACCTGCACGGTGCCGATCTGGCGCATGCGTTTCTTGCCTTCCTTCTGCTTCTCCAGGAGCTTGCGCTTGCGGGTGACGTCGCCGCCGTAGCACTTGGCCGTCACGTCCTTGCGGACTTGCCGGACCGTCTCGCGGGCGATGATCTTGGCGCCGATCGCGGCTTGGATGGGGATGTCGAACTGCTGGCGCGGGATCAGGTCCTTGAGCTTCTCGCACATCTTGCGGCCGAAGGTATAGGCGTTGTCCTCGTGGATCAGGGTCGAGAGGGCGTCGGCCGGGTCGCCGTTGAGCAGGATGTCCAGCTTGACGAGGCGTGCCGGGCGGAAACCGGTCACATGGTAGTCGAAGGAAGCGTAGCCCTTGGAGATGGTCTTGAGCTTGTCGTAGAAGTCGAAGACGATCTCGGACAGGGGCATGTCGTAGGTGAGCTCCACGCGGTCGGCCGTGATGTAGTGCTGGCTGACCAGCGTGCCGCGGCGGTCCAGGCAGAGCTTCATGATGGGCCCGAAGAAATCGGACTTGGAGATGATCTGTGCCCGGATGTAGGGCTCCTCGATATGGTCGATGAGGGTCTGGGGCGGCAGTCCGGAGGGGTTGTGCACATCCACGACCTCTCCCTGGGTCGTATAGACCTTGTAGGAGACGTTGGGGACCGTGGTGATCACGTCCATGTCGAATTCGCGGAAGAGGCGCTCCTGCACGATCTCGAGGTGCAGCAGACCCAGGAATCCGCAGCGGAAGCCGGAGCCCAGCGCGAGCGAACTCTCGGGCTCGTAGACGAAGGAGGCGTCGTTGAGCTGGAACTTCTCCAGCACGGCGCGCAGCTCCTCGAACTTGTCGGCCTGGACGGGGTACATGCCGGCGAAGACCATCGGCTTCACTTCCTCGAAGCCGGCGATGGCCTCGGCGCAAGGCCTGGCCACATGGGTGATCGTGTCGCCCACCTTGACCTCAGTAGCACTCTTGATGCCCGTGATGACGTAACCCACGTCGCCGCAGCCGATGCTGCCCGTCGGGACGAGTTTCATCTTCAGGATGCCGACCTCCTCGACCTCGTAGTCCATGCCGGTGGCGAAGAACTTGACCTTGTCTCCCTTGCGGATGGAGCCGTTCTTGACCTTGAAGTAGGCGATCACGCCGCGGAAGGAGTTGAAGACGGAGTCGAAGATGAGGGCCTGGAGCGGCGCTTCCGGGTCTCCCTGCGGCGCGGGGATCTTCTCCACGATGGCGTCGAGGATCGGCGGCACGCCCTCGCCCGTGCGGGCGGAGACCTTGAAGACCTCGTCCGGGTCGCAGCCCAGCAGGTCGCAGATCTCGTCCGTGACCACGTCCACCTGGGCGGACTCCATGTCGATCTTGTTCAGCACAGGGATGATCTCCAACCCGTGGTCGATGGCCATGTACAGGTTGGAGATCGTCTGTGCCTGGATCCCCTGCGAGGCGTCCACGACGAGGAGGGCGCCTTCGCAGGAGGCGATGCTTCGCGAAACTTCATAGGAGAAGTCCACGTGTCCCGGGGTATCGATGAGGTTGAGCTTGTAGGCTTCCCCGTGATAGTGATGGACCATCTGGATGGCGTGGCTCTTGATCGTGATGCCCTTCTCCTTCTCCAGGTCCATGTCGTCCAGGACTTGGTTCTCCATATCACGCGCCCCCAGCGTCTGGGTGAGCTCCAGCAGGCGGTCCGCCAGCGTGCTCTTGCCGTGGTCGATGTGGGCGATGATGCAGAAGTTCCGGATGTTCTTCATGTTGCTAGAAGAGTTTGTTCACCTGCTCGTAGACGTTCTCGGCGGTGTAGCCGAGCTTCTGGTCGAGCACCTTGTAGGGAGCGGAGAAGCCGAAGGACTCGAGGCCCCAGATGGTGCCTTCGGACTCGGGCACGAGACCCTGCAGGGTGACAGGCAGGCCGGCGGTCATGCCGAACTTCTTGACACCGGCGGGCAGGACGCTCTGCTGGTACTCCTTGCTCTGCTGGCGGAACAGGCCCTCGGACGGGACGCTGACCACGCGGACCTTCTTGCCGTCGGCGCGGAGCAGCTTGGCGCCGGCCTCCAGGGTGGAGACTTCGGAGCCGGAAGCCACGAGGATGACGTCCGGGTTCTCGTCGGAGCCGGCCACGATGTAGCCGCCCTTGGCTACCTGGCTGTAGTCGTTGCCTTCGGGCAGGTTGGTGATGTTCTGGCGGGAGAACAGCAGGGCCGTCGGGGTGGCGGTGTTCTCCATGGCGAGCTTCCAGGCCTCGGTGGTCTCCTTGGCGTCGGCGGGACGCAGGACGAGGACGGAATTGCGGCCGTGGTGGTTCTTGAGCTTCTCCATCAGGCGGATCTGGGCCTCCTGCTCGACGGGCTCGTGGGTCGGGCCGTCCTCGCCGACGCGGAAGGCGTCATGGGTCCAGATGAACTTGACCGGGATCTCCATGAGGGCGGCCATGCGGACGGCCGGCTTCATGTAGTCGGAGAACACGAAGAAGGTGCCGCAGGCGGGGATGACGCCGCCGTGCAGGGCCATGCCCATGCAGCAGCAGGCCATCGTGAGCTCGGCGACACCGGCCTGGAAGAAGGCGCCGGAGAAGTCGCCGGCCTTGAAGGCGGTGGTCTTCTTGAGGAAGCCGTCGGTCTTGTCCGAGTTGGACAGGTCGGCGGAGGCGCAGATCATGTTCGGCACCTGCTCGGCGAGGGCGCTGAGGCAGGCGGCGGAAGCGGAGCGGGTGGAGTCGTTGTCCTTCTGGATGACCTTGCTCCAGTCGATCTTCGGGGCCTTGCCGCTGAACCAGTCGGCGAGCTGGGCGGCCTTCTCGGGATTGGCGTCGGCCCAGGCCTTCTCCTCGGCCTTGCGCTTGACCATGATGGCGGCGAGCTCCTGCTCACGCTTGGCGTAGAGTTCCTTGACGTCGTCGAAGATGGTGAAGGGGTTCTCGGGGTCTCCGCCGAGGTTCTTGACGGTGTTGACGAAGGCGTCGCCGCCGAGCGGGGCGCCGTGCGTCTTGCAGTCATTCTCGTAGGAGCTGCCGTCGGCCTTGCGGGCACCCTTGCCCATGATGCACTTGCCGATGATCATCGTCGGCTTGCCCTTGACCTGCTTGGCGGTGTCCAGCGCGCGGCGGATCTGCTCGACGTCGTTGCCGTTGATCTCGATGACCTCCCAGCCGAAGGCGCGGTACTTGGCGGCCGTGTCCTCGTTCATCACGACGTCGGTCGTGGTGGAGAGCTGGATGTCGTTGGAGTCGTAGAATACGATGAGGTTGTCAAGTCCGAGGATGGAAGCGATGCGGGCGCCGCCCTGGCTGATCTCTTCCTCGATGCCGCCGTCGGAGATATAGGCATAGATGGTCTCGCGCTCGAAGGTCGGGTTGCCGGTGTGGGCAGCCAGGAACTTGGCGGCGATGGCGGCGCCGATGGCGAGCACGTGGCCCTGTCCGAGCGGGCCGGAGGTGTTCTCGATGCCGCGGGCGACATTGAGCTCAGGGTGTCCGGTGGTGGGGGCGTCCCACTGGCGGAGGTTGGCAAGTTCGTCGAGGGTGAACTTGCCGGCGAGGCACAGCTGGCTGTAGAGCATCGGGGCCATGTGGCCCGGATCCAGGAAGAAGCGGTCACGACCGATCCAGGAAGGGTTCTTGGGGTCGTACTTGAGATACTCGGAGTAGAGGACGTTGATGAAATCGGCTCCACCCATTGCGCCGCCCGGATGTCCGGATTTGGCCTTTTCGACAGAAGCTGCTGCCAGGATGCGGATGTTGTCCGCTGCGTGATTGAGAACGCTGATCGGATTGGACATAATGTGATTATTGTTTAGTTGAAATTATTCAATAGTCTACAAATTTAGCAATTTTTTTGGTATTCCCTAGAGATGTCCATTACGGCACCGGATCATAACCGGATCCGCCCCAGGGATGGCAGCGCAGGATGCGCTTGAGACTGAGCCAGAATCCCTTGAACGGACCGTACTTGCGGAAGGCCTCGAGCGCGTACTGCGAGCAGGTGGGCGTGAAGCGGCAGGTCGGCGGCTTGAGCGGCGAGATGCACAGCTGGTAGAACTTGATCAGCAGGATGAACGGGGCGGAGAGCACCCGCCTGAGGACTTGGACGAAGGTCATAGGCTCGCGGGGTGGGATTCCGGGTCAAGCCCGGAATGACTGCTGTCAAGTCCGGAATGACTGCTGTCAAGCTTCCGGGAGATCCGGTCCAGGATGTCGCCGACCTCGGCGTAGAGCGTTTGGAAATCAGCGATTTCCGGATGGGAGTATGCGAGCATCAGGTCCACACCGGAAGCCTCCAGCCGCTCCTTCTGGAGCCGGTAGGCTTCGCGCAGGCGACGCTTGAGGAGGTTGCGCCGGACGGCGCGCTTGAAGAATTTCTTGGGCACGGAGACCATCAGGCGGTTGCGCGCGGTGTCGCGCCCCGCCGCCCAGCAGAATCTCAGGTGCTCCGTGGCGCCCCATTTCCCGTCGGAAATGAGTGCGGAGACACTTGTCTTCCCGCACAGCCTTTCCTCCTTGGGGAGGGTATGGCTTTGCGGAGAAGTCATCTAGCGGGTGGATTTGAGGTATAGTTCGATGGCCTTGCTGATGGAAGTGGCTTCGGGGGTCGGGGCCTGGAGGGCGATCCCGATGCCGGCCTCCTCCAGCGAGCGGACGACGGCCTTGCCGAAGGAGATCACCTTGAGGTCTCCCTGCCGGAATCCGGGGAAATTCTCCTTCAGGGACACTACATCCGCGGAGTTGCACAGGACGGCCAGGTCGTAGGATGCCATGTCCACGTCATGCAGGTCCTGCGGGACGGGCTTGACGAGGACGCCCACGGTGAAGTCGAGCTTCGCAGCCGCAAAGAGCGTCGTGATCGGGGTCGTGTTGGAGCCTTCCGTGGTCGTAATCAGGAATTTCTCGCCCTTGTGCTTGGCGGTGATGAGCGCCGCGATGGAGGCGGGGGTCCCGGTGCCGTAGAAGATCTTGCGCTTGCGGTAGACGATGTGTTTCTGGAGATACATCGCCACGGCTTCGGTAGAGCAGAAGTATTTCATCGTCTCGGGGACCTTGAAGCGCATCTCTTCACAGAGTTTGAAATAGGCGTCGATGGCGTGGCGCGAGGAGAAGACGATGGCGGTATAGTCGGGGAGGTTGATGTGCTCTGCGCGGAATTCCTTGGAGGAAAGAGGCTCGATGAGGAAGAACGGACGGAAATCGAGTTCGGCACCGAATTCTTTCTGCAGGATCTCGTAAGGTGCGAGATTAGACGGTATTTGCTGAGATATCAGGATCTTCATCTTGCGGCAAAATGATCAAAAAAACAGTACAACTGCTACCAACAGGGCAGCCGGTATTATTTCAAGCCCGCAAAGATACAAAAATGTTGTGAATCCGAAGCCTTTGCCGTCCAAAAATTGTCCCGAACGGATCAGCGTGAAGAACCAGAGGACGCCGGTCTCCCAGAACAGAAGCGTGTTGGTCAGCCCGTCAGGAACCCGCAGCACGGTGCAGACGCCCGCGGTGAGCAGCGTGAGCACTGCAATCAGGATGAAGTAGTTGTAAGGCAGGTGCTTGAGGGTGGCGAACTCCTCGGCCCCGAGCCTGCGTGGGCGGAAAAGCGCATAGCAGAGGCTGCGGACCAGCAGGAACAGGGTCATCAGGGCGAGGGTCGCCGGCGCACTCCACAGAGGCGGGATGAAAGACCAGAAATCCGGACGCAAAAGCGCGTAGCGGTCCAGCATGAGGCAGAAAGGGAGGAAGAAGAACAGGGCCGTGAGGTTGCGCGTGCGGGCGGCGCCGACGCTGTGTTCCAGCTCGGCGGAGCCGCGCGAGCGGTCGAAGCTGTAGAGCAGGTGCGGGGCGAGCCGGAACAGGTCCGGCAGGGCGAGGATCAGCAGGAACACCGCCACCACGGCGAGGATCCGGTTGGTGAGCAAGTCTCCCCAGACGACGGCCCCCGCCGGGTCCGTCACCGGACTGGCGGACATGGCCAGCCTGCCGCTCTTGAAGACTTCTTCCAACATGTTTCCCTAATTGCCCCTCTTGGCGTTGTAGCCCATCGCGGTCAGCAGCGCGACGAGCTTGTCGCGCAGGTCTCCCTGGATGGTGATCTCCCCGTCCTTGGCCGTCCCGCCCACGCCGCACTTGGTCTTGAGGGTCTTGGCCAGGGAGGCCAGGTCTTCCGACCGGCCGACGAAGCCCTCCACGAGCGTGACCTGCTTGCCGGCGCGCTGGCGCCGGTCGATGCGCACGGTCAGACGCTGCCTGCCGGGCGGGAGCGTCTCGGGCTCCGGCGCGGCCTGTGCCGTCTCGTACTGAAAGTCGGGGTTCGTGGAATAGACGACCCCCAAGCGGCTTTTCCAATCCTGTTGTGCCATCGCTGGGATAATTTTTGCAAAGATAAGGATTTTTAATTGTACCTTTGCAGGTTATGAACGAGAAGACATTCACCTTGTGGAACCGGATTTGTGCGGCGCTCGCCTTCGTGGTCTCGACCGTCACCTATCTGCTGACCCTCGAGCCCTCCGCCTCCTTCTGGGATTGCGGCGAGTTCATTGCATCCTCCTATAAACTTGAAGTCGGCCACCCGCCGGGAAACCCTGTTTTCCAGCTCTTCGCCCGCATCTTCACGCTGTTCGGCGACAACATGCACGCAGCCGTGCTCGTCAATGCGATGAGCGCCCTGTGCTCCGGGCTCACGATCTTCTTCCTGTACCTGACCATCGTCTGGCTGGCCAAGCGTCTGGTCCGGCCGGGTGCGGACGGGGCATATACGGCCGGACAGGCCGTCGCCATCTTCGGCTCCGGCCTCGTCGGTGCGCTGGTCTATGCCTTCTCGGATACGTTCTGGTTCTCCGCCGTGGAAGGTGAGGTCTATGCGATGTCCTCGCTCTTCACCGCCGCGGTGTTCTGGCTGATGACGGTCTGGTATGACCGCGCCGACGAGCCGCATGCCCTGCGCTGGGTCGTGCTGATCGCCTTCCTGATGGGCCTGAGCATCGGCGTGCACCTGCTCAACCTGCTCGCCATCCCGGCGCTGGTCTTCATGTATTATTACCGCCGGCGCGGGGATAAGCGCTTCACCTTCTGGGAGCTGGTCAAGATCCTGCTGGTGGGTGCGCTGATCCTGGCCCTGCTGGTCTTCATCCTCGTCCCGTACCTGCCCAAGATGGCAGCCTACTGCGACCTGTTCTTCGTCAACGTGCTCGGCCTGCCGTACAATTCCGGCGCCGCCTTCTTCCTCGTCGCGCTCCTCGCGCTCTGCTTCTGGGGGATCGCCCGGACGCTCCGGAAGGAGAAGGTCTTCCTCAATACGGCGCTGCTCTGCGCCACCACGATCGTCATCGGTTTCTCCGTGTTCAGCATCGACATCATCCGCTCCTGCGCGAAGACCCCGACCAACGAGTACCAGCCGGACAACGCCTTCACGCTGGTCCGCTACCTCTCCCGCGAGCAGTACGGCTCCACGCCGCTCGTCTACGGACAGTATTACGGAGCGCCTTATGACCTCAAGACTACGACCTACTGGGCGCCGCTGGACGGCAGGTACAAGAAGGTCGAGGGCCCGATCGACGCCCGCTACGCCGCCTCCGGCAAGATGCTCTTCCCGCGCATGTGGAGCACCAGCCCCGACGGCAGCTACGAGAAGTTCTACGAGACCTACACCGGCGGCAAGGGCCACAAGGTGCCCGGCGCCACGGTCCGCAAGCCCACGATGGGCGCCAACCTGTCCTATTTCTTCAACTACCAGCTGAACTGGATGTACTGGCGCTACTTCATGTGGAACTTCGTGGGACGCCAGAACCAGATCCATGCTCCCAATCCCGGCGACATCTTCCACGGCAACTGGGAGAGCGGGGTCAAGTTCATCGACGACATCCGCCTGGGCGACCAGTCCGACGCCCCCGCGATCCTCGCGGAGGACAAGGGCCGGAACCACTATTTCTTCCTGCCGCTGCTGCTCGGCCTGCTGGGACTCTTCTTCCAGTTCGACCGCGACAAGCGCGGCTGCTGGCTGACCTTCCTGATGTTCTTCATGACCGGCATCGCCATCGTGCTCTACCTCAACCAGCCGCCATACCAGGTGCGTGAGCGGGACTATGCGTATGCGGGCTCCTTCTATTTCTTCAGCGCCTGGGCCGGCCTTGCCGTCGCGGCGCTGTACAGCTGGATCGACGGCGCCCGCAAGGGCCGCGGCGGCCTGGTGACAGCCGGCGCCGTGACGGCCGCCTGCCTGCTCGTGCCGGTGCAGATGGCTGCCCAGAACTGGGACGACCACGACCGCTCCAACCGCTTCACGGCGGTGGAGATGGCGCGCAACTACCTCAATTCGGTGGGGAAGGACGGCATCCTCGTGACCCATGGCGACAACGACACCTTCCCGCTTTGGTATGCCCAGGAGGTGGAGGACGTCCGCACGGACGTGCGCATCTGCAACACCTCGCTGCTGGGCACCGACTGGCACATCGACCAGATGAAGTGGGCCGTCAACAAGTCCGCCCCGCTCCCGCTCACGGTCGGTCCGGAGCAGTATCTCTACGGTACCAACGAGTACATCCCGATCTATGATACGCAGGAGCGCGAGATGAGCATCCAGGACGTGATGGCCGTCTTCAAGCACCCCCAGATCAAGGCCCCGATGACCAGCGGCCGCAAGGTGGACTACATCCCTTCGCGCAAGATCGTGATCCCGGTCAACCGGGAGAACGTGATCAAATACGGTATCATGGATGCCAAGTACGCAGAGCAGATCCCCGACTCCATCGTGTTCACGATCTCCAAGGACAAGGACTACCTCAGCAAGCCCGAGCTCTTCCTGCTCGACCTGCTGTCCGGGTACCAGTGGGACCGTCCGCTGCACCTGCTCAACATGGGCGGCGACCTCAACGTCGGCATCAAGGAGTATCTCGAATACTGCGGCTATTCCTTCAAGTTCGTGCCGGTCAAGAACAAGACCACGACCACGGAGGCCGGGTTCGTGGATACGGACGAGCTCTATCGCCGGATGACGCAGGTCTACTCCTGGGATGCCCTGGCGCGCGACGACTATTTCATCGACTACCAGAACATGTACACGCACCTCGGCGTGATGTCCGTCCGCGGACTGTTCGTCACCAGCGCCGAAGCCTTCATGAAAGCCGGCGAGAACGACCGGGCCCTGGAGATGCTCGACAAGTGCTGCGAGGTGATGCAGCACTATCCGCTGGAGACGGTGCCCGTGGGCTTCTCCGGCAACGACTACATGGTCTTCACGATGGTGGAGGACTACTACAAGCTCGGCCAGCCCGACAAGGCCCGGCAGCTCGCCACGCAGTTCGGTGCGGACCTCCTGGAGAGCACCCGCTTCTACATCGAATTCTACGAGTGGGCGAAGGACGAGTTCGAGACGGTGGCCCAGTATGCCTACTTCCTCGCTGACGTGATGAAGCAGAACGGCGACGCCGAACTCGCGAAGAAGATCACCGACGGGATCTCGACCATGGTCGACCTCGCCGGCGAGGCCGCGGAAGCCTCATAGAAGATATTTACTGACGGCTTTTTTCGCCCGGCTGCATTGGCTTCGTACCGTACTGACGGCAAGGCCCTGCGACCGGGCGATCTCTTCGTAGTCCTGTCCTTTGCGAGAAGATGTTTGCGGCCTTCAACGGGTCGGGTGTTGATTGTTGATAACTTTTTTGATCGCCCACCCCAGACACACAAAAATGGGACGCCACCTGGCGCCCGAGAGCATCGAAGTAGAAGGCGCGCTCTATTTTTCATTATAATGCTTTCGATAGTGAAACTGTTAAAGGACGGGACTGCTAAGATTCTCCATCACGTAATGACTGTAAGCACGATTTGCAAAATCGGGAACCTTGAATTTCAAATACTTGGTTTCATGTGCGCACTGTGTCAAATAGTATTCCGATGCGTAATACCATTTCTCCGGGGTCTTCCCTTTCCTTTCCGGGATGAACCTGTATGCTGCGTCATGATCGAATGATTCGTTCGTCGCTATATCAATAATATAATTTGTTTTGGAACGAACATCCCTGACAGTTTCGCTTTTTTCAAGCTTTTCCTTCAAGGAAGGGCGTCGCTCAAGCATCCGGGCTTCTGCAATCAATAACACTTCAAGGAAATCATTTCGTTCTGTCTCATCATAGAACTGCCACCAAACGTCGCTGATGATAGAATTATACCGGCGCATCTTTTCTTCATTGCTCAACAAGTGCCCCGGTCTTGTACTACAATCCCAAGGAATATCGCCATACAATAAATTTATGGAAATAATATTGGAAAGATATAAATCAATGGTGAACTGATCGTCGTAGAATCTGTGGATGTTAGGGGACATGCACAAATAAAAGAAATCATCTATCTTCTTGCAAAAGAAACCTTCATCCCATTTGAATTCAACATATCCTTTCTCCGCAAGAATCGGACGAAGGTACTGCATAACATGTTTCCTTCTCAATTTCATGGTTCAAAGATTCTGTGTGTTCTGTTGATAACAAAGGTGCTATTTACTTTTCGGTCCAATATACGAAGGGGCCTCTGGTTGCCACTTTTCATATTTGTTCTCTCGAAGAAATTGTTCCCTCTTTTTTGCAGCCGCTCCCCCTTGACCGCCGCCCTCGATGTGAGCCAACCCTGGATGGGACACTACCTCGGGAATTGAATTATCACTATGACCAACATAATAGTGATGATTTTAATGAGCGGCGTAAATAACTTATTTGCTGATAGTAGTTCAAATGATTCTTCCAATCCAATCAAAGACAAAAGCATCTCAGTATATAGAATCCACGTTGGGTATTGAAATAGAAACACCAACTGCGGGTTCAGATAGTCAATCCGCAAACATATAAACTTAATCAAATTAACCAAGAATAATAAGGAAAACATAATAAATAGTATTAACCGTACTCTTCTATAATCCCAAAGCTTGGTTAAAATCTCCTTCAGTTTCATAACGTGACATTTTTACGTGTTTATTATCGTCAATTGTAAGGATAATATACCCTACTTCCGATGTTTCAGCATAATCAACAGGTATTCTTCAGTGAATTCTAATTTGAAGTGCAACACACTTCAAAAGTCAAATTTAAATAATTGTTTACAATATTTCAACAGAGTCCTGTACCCCAACGACTTACGAGGTCTGTTTTTACTCAACCTTCAAATGCCCGGCGAGCCGGTTTTTTGCACGGCGTGCAGAAAAAAATTATCTTTGCACCCGTTATGGTAGAATACCCTTCAGCTTCCTGGAAAGATTACGAATTGCTCGACAGCGGTGCGGGCGAGAAACTGGAGCGCTTCGGCGCCTACGTGCTGGCGCGCCCCGAGCCCAAGGCGCTCTGGGGCAAGTCGTTGTCCGAGGCGGAGTGGCGCCGGCTGGCGCACACGAGCTTCACGCCCGGTGCCGGATTCGGCAAGGCCGGCAAGGAGGACAGCGGCACCTGGAACCGCCTCCGCAAGATGGATGACCAATGGCACATCGGCTATGCCAATGCTGACGGGCTGAAGATGGACCTGCGTCTCGGGCTCACTTCCTTCAAGCATGTCGGCGTGTTCCCGGAGCAGGCCCCGAACTGGGACTATATCTACCGGCAGACGACGGCGCTCCGCGAGCGGCTGGGCCGCACTCCGCGCGTACTCAACCTGTTTGCCTATACCGGGGCCGCCTCGCTCGCGGCCAAGGCCGCCGGGGCGGACGTGACGCACCTGGACTCCGTCCGGCAGGTGGTCACCTGGGCCCGCGGCAACATGGAGAACAGCGGGATGGACGGCATCCGCTGGATCGTGGAGGATGCGATGAAGTTCGCCCGCCGCGAGGAGCGGCGCGGCAACCGCTACGACGGCATCATCCTCGATCCGCCGGCCTACGGGCATGGCCCGGACGGCGAGAAGTGGAAGCTCGACGAGTGCCTCTTCGACATGCTTTGCACCGTGGGGAAGATCCTTTCCCCGGCAGACGCGTTCCTCGTCCTGAACCTCTATTCCAACGGCTATTCCGCCCTGCTGGGCGAGACGGTGGTCCGCCAGGCGATGTCCGCCGGCGCCCTCGAGAGCGGCGAGCTGGCCCTGAACGACCGCTTCGGCAAGGCGCTGCCGCTGTCCATCGTCGTCCGGATGACGCGTTGAGGTGCTATGAGTTACGGAAAATATTGCTAAATTTGCAGCTCAATCCAGATTATCGTTAAATTACTTATATCTTATGCAGCAACACATCGATTCCTACGATTTCGCCGGCAAGAAGGCGATCGTGCGCGTGGACTTCAACGTTCCGCTCAACGAGAAC
>JAEEGI010017124.1_pt1 | contig 14909 bp, 15 predicted proteins | sample 8958751 | NCBI WGS metagenome assembly JAEEGI01 (sample SAMN16246545, study PRJNA631951) | gut metagenome | biome: gut microbiome; feature: rumen; material: KS-attached | host: Bos | place: Iran: Karaj | collected 2018-10
TCACCACCAGGCGCAGGTTGGCTTCCGCCATGCGCTTGCCGGCTTCCTTGTCCCCTTCCGCCATGCGCCGGGCCAGCTCCACCTCCTCCTCGGGGGTCAGCAGGTTCACCTTGCCGATCTCCTTGAGGTACATGCGCACCGGGTCATCGATGCTGAAGGTCTCGGCCAGGGCGTCGGTGGAATTGAGCTCGTCCTCGGTGATCTCCTCGATATCGTCCAGGTCGGCGAAGTCCGCCTCATCCGGCAGCTCGTCGGCGCCGGGGATCTCGGCGGCGGCAGTGCTGAACTCCTCCTCCACCATCTCGATCCCCAGGTTGTCGATGGTCTCAAAGACCTTGTCCGCCTGCTCCCCGTCGAAGTGCAGCTCGTCCATCAGGTCCATGACCTCCTTGATGGTGAGGCTGCCGTTCTTCTTGCCCTTTTCAAACAGCTCCTTGATCCGCTGCTCCGGGCTCTTGCGGCCGCCCTCGGCGCACTCGGCCTTTTCCTCCCGGCAGGCTTCCTTCTCCTTATCCTTTTCCTTCCGACACTTTTTCGGCTTTTCTTCCTTCTGCTCCGCTTCCCGAAGCAGCTCGTCCGCCGCTTCCTCCAGGGCCTTGGCGTCCATTTCCGGGTCCATCTTCAGTTCTGACATCTTCTTTGTTTCCTCCCTTTGGTTCCAGCCGTCTGACGGCTTTCTGTGGCGATGCCGCGTTCGTTCCGGCGCGCAGGCTGCGTTCCGGGAACATGGCGCGGATTTACCTTATGTATTAGATTGTTTTTTGTCCTTCATCAGCTGCGCGATGGCGGCCAGATCTCCGCTGCGCTTGACGTATTCCGTGTGCACCACCCGCAGGCAGTCCGCCAGGGCGTCCCGGGCGCTGCCGGGGGCCACGGGGGTCTGCAGGATCTGGGTCAGCTGCGCCGCTTCCCCCTCACCCAGGGACGACAGCAGGGCCGAGGGGCTGAGGCTGAGGCCCTCCTGCTGCCGCCGGCGCAGGGCGGCGTAGAGCCCCCGCAGGAAGGGGGAGGAAAACTCCTCCTCCGGCAGGGTGCAGGCCGGGATCAGCTCGGGGTCCTGCAGCAGCAGGCGCAGGATGCCCTCCTCCGCCCGGGCGCTGACGATATTCTCATAGCGCAGGGCCTTTTCCTGGGGCTGGGCCTGGCTGGCCGGGCGGGTCGAAGCGCGCTCATACTGCTTCTTTTCCCCGCTCAGCTTCCGCTTGCGCAGGCGCTCCGCCTCCCGGATCACCGCTTCTCCGGTGACCTCCGCCGGTTCGGCAGCCCGGCGGGCCCAGACCTCCCGCTCCACGGGGCTGCTGAGGCCCGCGATCAGCTCGCAGGCGGCCTTCAGGTATTCCACCCGCTGCTCGTCGTCGGCAAAGTCGAAGCGGCCCGTCAGCTCCAGCAGCCGGTATTCCATGCCGCCGCCGCTGCCCTCCAGCAGCTTTTCAAAGGCTTCGGGCCCATAGAGCTTGATGAAATCGTCCGCGTCGATCTTCACCGCCTGCCCGTCCACCATCCGGTCCGGCAGCTTCAGCACCTTCACGGAAAACTCGCTGTCCTTCAGGATATCCAGGGCCCGCTCGGTGGCCTTGCGCCCAGCGGGGTCGTTGTCGTAGCAGAGGACGATCTCCTTGGCGTAGCGGGAGATGAGGCGGGTCTGCTCCGTGGTGAGGGCGGTGCCCATGCTGGCCACGGCATTGTCGAAGCCCGCCTGGTGCAGGGTCACCACGTCCACATTCCCCTCCACCAGGAGGATGCTGCCCCGCTTGGTGTTCTTGGCCCGGTGGATGCCGTAGAGGGAGCGGCGCTTGGAGAACACCAGGGTCTCCGGGCTGTTGAGGTATTTGGGCTCCTGCCCGTCCGCCAGGGCGCGGCCGGAAAAGCCCAGCACCTCCCCCCGCACGTCCAGCACGGGGAAAATGAGCCTGTCCCGGAACTTGTCGTAGGCGGCGCCCGCCTTCTTCCCCCGGGAAGCCAGACCTGCGCGGATCAGCTCCTCCGAAGAAAAGCCCTTTTCCCCCATGGCCTTCAGCAGGCCGTCCCACCCGTCCGGCGCGTAGCCCAGGCCGAAGTTCACGGCGGTCTTCCGGCTGATGCGCCTCTTCTGCAGATAGGCCGCCGCCTTCTCCCCCGCCGGCTGGCTCAGCTGGGCGTGGAACCAGCGGGCAGCTTCCTTATTGAGCTCCAGCATCCGCTTGCGCAGCCTCGGCACTTCCTGATCCTGTCCGTCCTCCGGCACGGTCATCCCCGCCCGGTCCGCCAGGAACTTCACCGCCTCGGGGAAGCTGAGATTCTCGATCTCCATGATGAAGTTCACCACGCCGCCGCCCTTGCCGCAGCCGAAGCAGTGGTAGATCTGCTTGTCCGGGGAGACGGAGAAGGAAGGGGTCTTTTCATTATGGAAGGGGCAGAGACCGAAGAGGTTCCCCCCTTTTTTTGTCAGCTGCACGTACTGGGAGACCACGTCCGCGATGTCGCAGCGCTCCGTCAGCGCGTCCAGAAAGGATTCCGGGATCGGCAAACCGTCTCCCTCCTTTGCGCATGTTATCGAATGGTCCAGCCGCCGGGGATGAACAGCTGGGTATACTGCTGGACGGCGAACTGGTCGGTCATGCCGGAGATATAGTCGCAGACCGCCCGGTCCTTCCCCTCCTCCTCGGCCACCGCCCGGTAATCCGCCGGCAGGCGGCCCACGTCCGCCAGATAGTATTCATAGAGGGCGGAAAGGATGCCCTCCACCTTGCTCTCCTCGCTCTTGGCCTTGGGGTTGTGGTAGACCGCCTCGAACATGAAGCTGCGGAAATCGTCCATGGCCCAGGCCACGGGCAGGCTCATGCGGATCTCGGAATCGGAGGAGGCCACCACGTCCCGGATGACGGCGTCGATCCGCTTGCCGAAGGAATCCCCGATGACCTCCCGGACGGAGGCGGGGATATCCTCCTCCCGCATGATCCCGGCCCGCACGGCGTCGTCGGTGTCGTGGTTGACGTAGGCGATCCGGTCGCTCAGGCGCACGATGCTCCCCTCCAGGGTCATGGGCTTGCGCGGCCCGGTGTGGCACAGGATCCCGTCCCGCGTTTCGGCGCTGAGGTTCAGGCCCCGGCCCTCCTTCTCCAGCCGGTCCGCCACCCGCAGGCTCTGCTCGTTGTGCTCGAAGCCGCCGGGGTGGATCTTCCGCAGGGCCCGCTCCCCCGCGTGGCCGAAGGGGGTATGCCCCAGGTCGTGCCCCAGGGCGACGGCCTCGGTGAGGTCCTCGTTTAAGCGGAGGCAGCGGGCGATGGTCCGGGCGATGCGGGCCACCTCCAGGGTGTGGGTCATCCGCGTGCGGTAATGGTCCCCCTCGGGGCTGAGGAAGACCTGGGTCTTGTGCTTCATGCGGCGGAAGGCCTTGCAGTAGGTGATGCGGTCCACATCCCGCTGATAGCAGGTGCGCAGGGCGCAGGGCTCCTCCGGGCGCTCCCGGCCACGGCTAGCGTCGGCAAAGGCGGCATTCTCCGCCAGGATCCGATGCTCCAGGGCTTCCCGTTCCTCTCTCGGCAGCATTTTCCGCACCTCCTTTTTTGACCGAATCGACCTTTCTATCTTATATATACGCACTTTTTTTGAAAAACCCTTTTAATCTGCCTTTATTTTTGCGGAAATTTCTATATAATATCAGAATAGCATCCTGTGAGCAGATTGAAGCCGGGCCGTGCCCGGAGCGGGAGGACTTGGTTTGATTCGTCGGATGAAGCGGCTGCGGGCGGAATGTCGGTGGCTTTACCTCTATCATATTATTCTGGCCGCCGCCGTAGTGTGTCTGGCGCTGTGGAAGCTCAGCCGGGGCCTTTGGAGCCACGTGGGCCTGTGCCTGCTGACCCTGGCCCTCTGCTGTGTGCCCTCCCTGGTGGAACAGTTCCTGAAGCTGCGGGTGGACGCGCCTCTGGACGTGGTATGCTCCCTCTTTGCCGTCTGCGCCAATGTCTTCGGGGAGATCATGGGTTTTTACCTCCGCTTCCCCTGGTGGGATGTGGCGCTCCATGTGATCTGGGGCATCCTGGCGGGGCTTCTGGGCTGCGCCTTTCTGGAGGCGCTGCAGCGCTCCCGCCTCCGCCCTGCCGCCGCCGCCCTCACCGCCCTGGGCTTCGCCGCCCTCACCGGCATCCTCTGGGAGTTTTTTGAATACGTCATGGATATCCTGTTCGTATGGGATATGCAGAAGGACGCCTGGCTGCAGAGCGTCCATACCGTGCTGCTGAATCCCGACGGGGTAAACCGTGCCGTCACGGTGGCGCCCGAAAGCGTCCTGGTGGACGGGGTCCCCTGGCCCGGCCTGCTGGATCCCGGCCTGCGGGACACCGTGGGCGATCTGTTACTGAATTTCCTGGGCTCCTGCCTGGCCGGGCTCTCCCTGGCGATCCGGCCCAGGCCGAAGCTGCTGCGGGGCTTCATGCCCGCTCCATTTTCCGCTGGGAAGGAAGGATCCGATGAAAACGACAAATCGTAAATTCATGCCCACCTCCCTGGAAAAGCGCTTTATGGGGATCTTCCTGCTGGGCGCCGCCCTCAGCTGGGCCGCCTTCCGCTATCTGGACCTGATCCCGGCTCTGGCGGTGCTGCTGGTGGGCTGCCTCGTGGTGTGGCGGCTGCTGCACCGCTATCTCATCAAGCCCATCCAGGCCCTGACCTTGGCGGTGCTGGAAAGCCATCCCACGGAGGACGGCATCAGCTACACCCCGCCGGAGATCCGCACCAGCGACGAGATCGAACTGCTGTCCGACGCCATCAAGCGCATGGCGGAGGACTCCCGCCACTGAGGCCTGACAGAAAGAGGTGCTTCCCTTGATCTTCCGCTCCGGCGGCGGCGCGCCCGCCTGGATCGTCTGCTTTTTGGGCAACCCCGGCAGCGAATACGCCCGCACCCGGCACAACGCGGGCTGGCTGGCCTGCGAAGCCCTGGAGGCTGAAGAGAACATCCACACCTCCCGGCTGCGCTTCCACGCCTTCACCGGCATCGGGCGCTTCGGGGGGCAGCAGGTGCTGTTCATGCGGCCCCAGACCTACATGAACCTCAGCGGCGACGCGGTGCAGCCTGCCGCCGCCTTTTACAAGATCCCCACGGACCACATCATCGTGGTCCACGACGACATGGCCCTGAATGCGGGGAAGCTGCGCATCAAGCGGGGCGGCTCCGACGGGGGGCACAACGGCATCAAGAGCATCACCCGTTCGCTGGGCAGCCCGGACTATCCCCGGGTGAAGATCGGCGTGGGCCAGCCCCCCAACCCGGAGTGGGACCGGATCGACTGGGTGATCGGCAAGCTGACGGAAGCCGAATACAAGGTCATCTCCGAAGCCGCCCAGCGGGCGGTGAAGGCCGTGGAGGAGCTGCTCCTCCACGGCATCGACAGCGCCATGAACAAGTATAACCGGTGAGGTAACGCCATGGATCTTCAGGAATACAAGCAAAAGACCCGGGAAGCCGCCCTGCGGGCGGGTCCCGGCCTGATGAGGGTCTTTGCCATCTACGCCGTGGTGATCGCCGTGCTGAACCTGCTGGGCTATTTTCTGGAGACGCCCATGTACGAGTGGATGCTGAACCTCAGGGAATATGTCCAGGCGGGCAGCGCGGAGCTTCCCCTCCCCTCCGCGAGGGTACACCAGGGCATGCTGCTCTCCACGGTGCTGTCGCTTCTCGGCCGGGTGGTCACGGCAGGCTGGGTGGCCCTGACGCTGAACGCCTCCCGGGGCGGGGAATATTCTTGGCATGACCTCTGGGGCTCCTTCCGCAATTTCTGGAAGGTGATCGTCATCACCGTGGTGACCACGCTGTGCTGCTCCTTTGCCCTCTGGTTCTTCGTCTTCCCCGGCGTCTGGCTCTTCTACAGCTGGCGCCTCAGCCTCCATGTGCTGGCGGAACACCCGGATTACGGGCCCATCCGCTGCATGCGCCAGTCCCGGCGGCTGATGACGGGGGAACGGCTGAACCTCTTCCGCCTGGACCTGAGCTGCATCTTTCTCTATGCCCTGGCCGGCGGACTGTTCTGGATCACCTCGGGCATCGTGTCCCTGTGGCGGATGCCCACTCTGGCGCTGCTCTACGCCGTGTTCTACAACCGGGCCGTCTACTGGAAGGCGCCGGAGGAAGGGCAGAAGGAGGCGGACGGGCATGAGTGATCCCCGTTTCATGCGGGAGGAGGCCCTGCTGGGGCCGGAAGCCATGGAAAGGCTGCGGAGGAGCCATGTGGCGGTCTTCGGCCTGGGCGGCGTGGGCTCCTGGGCGGCGGAGGCGCTGGCCCGGGGCGGGGTCGGGCGTCTGACCCTGGTGGACTTCGACACCGTCAGCATCACCAACATCAACCGGCAGCTCTATGCCCTCACCAGCACCGTGGGCCGCCATAAGGCGGAGATCGCCGCCGAGCGCATCCGGGATATCTGCCCGGACACGGAGGTCTTTCCCCGGATCCTGCGCTACGAGGCCGCCACCCGGGAGGAGCTGCTGGGGCCGGGCTACGACTACATCGTGGACGCCATCGACCTGGTGAGCTGCAAGCTGGACCTGATCCAGAGCGCCATGGAGCGGAATATCCCCATCATCAGCAGCATGGGCACGGGGAACCGGCTCCGGGGCGGGAGCTTCCAGGTGACGGACATCGCCAGGACCCGGGACGACCCCCTGGCAAGGGTCATGCGGAAGGAGCTGCGGCAGCGGGGCATCCTCCACGCCCAGGTGCTCTGGGCGCCCGGGGAGACGGAAAAGCCCGCCGAGACCTCTGAGGAAGCCCCGGCGGGGCGGCGCAGCATCCCCGGCAGCGTCAGCTGGGTCCCGGCTTCCGCCGGGCTGAAGCTCGCGGAGCACGTGATCCTCTCCCTGGCGGGTTTACACTTGGGCCCCGCTGTGCTAAACTGAGCAGGCGCCGGGCTACCGGCGCGGTTTCAAGAAAGGAAGAAAGCAGCCATGGAAAGGATCGTTCTCTCCCCCCTGCCGGTGACGCTGGATCGGGAGAAGCTTATGGAAGAGAATCACATCCCCGCCGACAGCGACCTGGCGGAGGATTTCGGAGACGTGGTGGAGGCGGCGAGCCGGGTGCTCTGCTGCAAGACCATTCTGGTGAAGGCCGGGGAGCCGGTGGATTTTCCCCTTCCCCCGGGCGTCGAAGCGAAATACTACTACGCCATGACCGTGGGGCGGGAGCTGGACGAGGAGGAGGACTGCGACTACCCCTATCTGGGGGACGTGGTCCGTCAGGCCGCCCTGGACGGGGCCATGGCCTACACCCAGGATTATCTCCGGCGGGAGCTGGGGATGAAGAGCGTCCGCTTCCTGAACCCCGGCAGCGCCGAGGGCTGGGAGGACAAGCTCATCAACCGGGGCATCGCCCTTCTGACGAAGGCGGAGGAGATCGGCATCCAGGTGGACGATCGGGGCAACATGACCCCCTGGTATTCCACCGTGGGAATATTTACAGAAGCTTAACAACCGCCCTTCCCCGGCGGCTTGAGTTTCCCGGGGGAATGTGTTAGGATAACAATGATCGTATATGATTTCGACAAGACCGTATTCCGCAAGGAGAGCAGCTTCCTCTTTTTCCGCTACTGCGTGGGAAAACACCCGAAGCTGCTGAAGCATCTTCCCCGCATCGGCTGGTTCGCCCTCCGGGCCAAGCTGGGGACTTGCAGCCTGACGCGCTTCAAGGAGGAATTCCACAGCTATCTCCGTTCCCTGACGGATACGGAGGAACTGATCAGGAGCTTTTGGGACCGCTATGAGCGCTGCATCCCCGCCTGGCTGCCGCCGCTGCTCCCCCGTGGGGGGCTGGTGATCTCCGCCTCCCCGGAGTTTCTGGTGGAGGGGCTGTGCAGCCGCCTGGGCCTGCGCGTCATGGGCACGAGGATGGACATCCGCAGCGGGAAAATCACCGGGGAGAACTGCCGGGGCAGGGAGAAGACCCTCCGCTTCCGCCAGGAATACCCGGAGGCCGAGGTGGAAACCTTCTACTCCGACAGCCTGGCCGACACGCCCATGGCGGCGCTGGCGCAGAAGGCCTGGCTGGTGAAGGGCGACAGGCTCTCCCCCTGGCCGGACAAATAAGGATGAAATACCCGAATATAGGAAAAGGAGCGATGAACCATGTCATTGGCAGATAGTTTGAAGAAGATCGCGGCGGGCGCCGCAGAGAAGGGCAAGGACCTGGCCGAGCAGAGCAAGAAGGCCATGGACAACGCCGCGGAGAAGGCCAAGAACCTGGCCGAGCAGGGCAAGCTGGCCTCCGAGAATCAGAAGCAGAATCAGGTCATCGCGGAAGCGAAGGCCCAGATCGGCGCTTATGTGGCCGAGAACAACCTCCTGGCCGACGACGAGTTCGTCCTGGGCCAGATGTCCGTCATCGCCGCCGCTCAGGAAGTGCAGGAGAAGAACAACGCCCGCATCGCCGAGCTGAAGGCCGCCGCCGCCGAGAAGAAGGAAGAGAAGGCGGAGGAAAAGGCTGCGGAGAAGGCTGCGGAGTGCTGCTGCGAAGACAAGGATGGGGACGCCCATGTCTGCGAGCCCCGCTTCTGCCCCAAGTGCGGCGCTCAGGTCCGGTCGGACGCCGAGTTCTGCCAGGCCTGCGGAACGAAACTCTAAAACGCTTCAAAGTCGGCGTCTCACCCTCCAGGGAGGGTGAGACGCGTCTTTTTCGGAACAGGGGAAAGGAGAAGCTATGCTCTACACTTTGGGAAAAACCGGGATCACCACGGACAAGGTCGCCTTCGGGGCGCTGCCGGTGCAGCGCGTCAGCATGGAGGAGGCGGTGGCCCTGCTGCGCCGGGCGCTGGACGGGGGCGTCACCTTCTTCGACACCGCCCGGGGCTATACCGACAGCGAGGTGAAGCTGGGCGCCGCCTTTGAGGGCATGCGGGACCGCCTCTATATCGCCACCAAGACGGGAGCCACCACGCCGGAAGGCTTCTGGGCGGACCTGGAGACCAGCCTTCGGAACCTGAAAACGGACCATGTGGACGTCTACCAGTTCCACAACCCCGCCTTCGTGCCCCGGCCGGGGGACGGGAGCGGCCTCTACGAATGTATGCTGGAGGCGAAAAAGCAGGGCAAGATCCTGCACATCGGCATCACCAACCACCGCATCGGCCTGGCGGAGGAGATCGTGGAGAGCGGCCTGTACGAGACGCTGCAATATCCCTTCAGCCTGCTGGCCTCCTCGCGGGATCAGGCCCTGGTGAAGAAGACGGCGGAGGCCGGAATGGGCTTCATCGCCATGAAGGCCCTGTCCGGCGGCCTCATCACCGATTCCCGGGCCGCCTGCGCCTTCCTCAACCGCTGGCCCGTGCTGCCCATCTACGGGGTGCAGCGCCCCTCGGAGCTGGAGGAGTTCCTCTCCTACGTGGGGAAGGAGCTGCCGCTGACGCCGGAGCTGGAGGAAGTGATCGCCCGGGACCGGGAGCAGCTGGCCGGGGATTTCTGCCGGGGCTGCGGCTACTGCATGCCCTGCCCCCAGGGGATCCAGATCAACACCTGCGCCCGCATGAGCTTGCTGGTGCGGCGCAGCCCCTCGGCCCAGTGGCTTTCGGAGATGGGCCAGGGGATGATGAAGAAGATCGAGGACTGCGTCCGCTGCGGCCAGTGCGCCTCCAGGTGTCCCTACTCCCTGGATACGCCGGTGCTGCTGCAGCGCAATTATGAGGACTACAAAAAGATCCTGTCCGGGGAGATCACCGTCTGATCTCATCGTTTTTAGTTATTATGCACAATTTTCTCCCGGATTTCTTGTCTCTTTCGTCGATTCTTCCGTAACAACTTGTCGTTTTTCAAAAACAGTGCTATGATACGAACTGCAGACAATGCAAAAACTAGGAAAACTAGGAGGTCTATTTATGAAGAAAGTCGTATCCCTGATCCTGGCGATTCTGCTGGTGTCTTCCCTCTTGATCATGGGAGCCAGCGCGGCTGACGTCACCATCACCCCGTCGGCAACCATCGGCGGTCAGACCGTCACCATGACGGCTATCGGCCTGCAGGATTCCTTCACCAAGTTCGATATGGCCGCCTTCGGACAGAGCGGTGTGTATGTCTACGCCATGTGGTTCAATTCCAGCGGCAGCTTCTCCTTTGACAAGGACGTGACCCTGACCAGAGTCTCCTTCGACGAGAACTGGAACATGACCACGGAGACCTTCACCGCCAAGGCCGGCACGACCTACAGCATCTCCGCCGGCGTTTACGGCGGCAGCTGGAGCGAGTTCTCCGTCGCGCTGGACGACGGCAACTCCTGGATGATCCTCGACAGCTCCAACCCCGGCAACTACGGCACTTATCCTGCCGACACGGCGGTTTCCTCCTTCCCCGGCACCGTTGCCACCTATGCGCCTCCTGCGGCCGAGCCGGATCCCGCTCCCGCGCCTGCTCCTGCTCCCTCTGACGGCGGCAGCGAGCCCGCTCCCGCGCCTGCGCCCGCTCCTGCACCGGCTCCCGCTCCCGCGCCTGCGCCCGCTCCCGTGGACATCCCCGAAGGCGCCCGGACTTACACCGTCGTTGCCGGCGATTGCCTGTGGTCCATCTCCCAGCGCTTCTACGGCACCGGCACCCGCTGGGGCGAGCTGTGGGAGGCCAATGCGGCCACCATCAAGAATCCCCGCATGATCTACCCCGGACAGCTCGTCATCATCCCCTGAGGGCGAAGCGATACGGAATGAACACATTGAGGCACGGGCGAAAGCCCGTGCCTCATTCTGTTATCTAAGCGCCATGCCGCCGGAATCGGTCATTGCGAGACCGGTGACCGACGTCACCGGTCGTGGCAATCCGTCGCTCCCGTCCTTGTTTTCTTAGCAGAACGAATTGGGGCGGCGCTGCGACGTATTCCGGCAAATAAGGACTAGTGGGCGCAATTGTGGCCGCAGTCGTGGCCGCAGCCGCCCTCCGCGTCGTGGGCGGTGCAGTTGGACTGGCTGGTATACTTGAGCGTGCCCTGCAGGAGGCGCTCCACCGCCGCGTCGCTGGAACCGCTGACCCCGGCACAGAGCCGGATGCCCATTTCCTCCAGGGCCTGCTGGGCCCCGGCGCCGATGCCGCCGCAGATCAGCAGATCCGCCCCGGCCTTTTTCAGCACCGCCGCCATGGCCTCATGTCCCGCGTTGACGGGCCGGATGGTCATGCGGTGGACCACCTTCCCCTCCTCCACATCGTAGATGCGGAACAGCTCCGTATGGCCGAAGTGCTGGAAGATCTCCCCGTTTTCGTAAGTGACCGCGATCCTCATGTCTCTTTTCCGTCCTTTATTCATTTTAGATATTAGATGATGGCATATTTCTTTTCTCTGGGCTTGGCCTCCGGCGCTTCCGCCGGCTGACCCAGGGTAATGCCGAACACGGGAACGTACCCCTCCGGCACGCCCAGCTTCGACAGCAGCGCCTTCCCCTTTTCTCCCTGGAAGGCCATGGCGATGCTGCCGCTGATGCAGGTGCCCAGGCCCAGGCTCTGGGCCGCCAGCACCATATTCTCCCCCAGGAGGCAGGCGTCCCCGCTGCCCCGGGAGCCGTCGGCGGTGACGACCAGCACCACCGGCGCGCCGAAGGTGGCGTCGAAGGCCGGGTCCTTCGCCCGCTCCAGCATCACGGGGGGCAGGTTCGGCATGGCCAGCACCGCTTCCTTCTGCAGGGCCGAGATCTCTTTCAGCAACGCCGGATCCCGCACCGCCGCGACGAACCACTGCTGGGTGTTCATGCCGCTGGGGGCCAGGGTCCCACATTCCAGGATGGTCTCCAGCTCCTCGTCGGTGACCGGGCGGGGGGAATACTTCCGGATGCTGCGCCTTTCGGCGATCACTTTCGTCACTTCATTGCGGATCATTCCGATTCCTCCTTCATTTCCCATCAGATTTATGTTATCATATAGTATATCATATCGTTCCCCGGATTACCACCGGCGGGAGGTCTTGTCCTTGGAATTTCTCTTCGCCCCCATGGAGGGGGTCACCGGCCGCATTTACCGGCGGGTCCACGCCCGCTTCTACCCCGGCATTTCCCGTTACTACGCCCCCTTCTTCTCCCCCAGCGGGGACCACCATTTCCCCCTGCGGGGGCTGACAGACCTGCTGCCGGAGGAGAACCCGGGCCTCAGGCTGGTGCCGCAATTGCTCACCAACCGGGCGGAGGACTTTATCTGGGCCGCCGCCTCCCTCATGGACCGGGGCTACGGCGAAGTGGACCTGAACCTGGGCTGCCCCTCCGGCACGGTGACGGCCAAGCGCAAGGGCGCGGGGTTCCTGCTCCTGCCCGATGAGCTGGACGCCTTCCTGGAGAAGGTCTTCGCCGCCCCGGAGCTGAAGGGGCTGGCCATCTCCCTCAAGACGCGCATCGGCTTTTCCAGGGAAGAGGAATGGGAAAGGCTGCTGGGCATCTACCGGCAGTATCCCCTCTCCCGCCTCCTCCTCCATCCCCGCCTCCGCACCGACTACTACACGGGTCAGGTGCATCCCGAAGCCTTTGCCCTGGCCCTGGAGGGAAGCCCCTTCCCCGTGGTATGGAACGGGGATATTTTCTCCCCTGCCGACCTGGAAGCCCTGCTCAGGCGCTTCCCCGCCCTGGAGACGGTGATGCTGGGCCGGGGCCTGGCGGCGGAGCCGGGGCTGGCGGCGCGGCTGGAGACCGGGGAAGCCTGCAGCCGGGAGACGCTGCACGCCTTTCACGAGGCCCTCGGCGAGGAATACCGCGCCGTCCTCTATGGGGACACCGCTCTCTGCCACCGGATGAAGGAGATCTGGAGCTATCTGATCCTCCACTTCGAGGGCGGAGAAAAGCACTATAAGCGCCTGACGAAGGCCAGAAGCTGGGAGGAATTTCGTATGGCCGCCGAGGCCGTCTTCGCGGAGCTGCCCCTGCGGGCAGACGCGGAAATGCCCGGTCTGCATACATACCTGAAAGAGAAAGGATGAAGCTGTATGGGTTCCAAGTATTCCCACGTGTTCGCCCCCATCCGCATCCGGGGCATCGACTTCAAAAACCGCGTCACCCTGGCTCCCACCACCCCCGTCCTGGCAACGGAGGACGGCATCATCACCCATGAATTTGTGGACTGGTTCCGCATGTTCGCCCGGGGCGGCGCGGCGGTCCTCTATCTGGGCAACTGCTCCGTGGACCTCCGGGAGAATCAGGACCAGAACTATCAGCTGGACATGGGCTCCGACCGGGGCACCCTGCCCATGACCTGGTATGCAGACATGGCCAGGCAGTACGGCTGCCACGCCTCCTTCGAGATCAACCACGCCGGGGAGGGTGTGGGCTTCGAGACCTTCGGGCGGCCTGGCGTCTCCTCGTCCTCCTTCATCTCCGAGGATGAGATCATCCGGGCGCGGATGGCGGGCCGGGAGCCCATCCCCTGCGAGGAAATGAGCAGGGAGAAGATCCGGGAAGTAGTGGAGATGTTCGCCAAAGCCGCCGCAAGAATGAAGCGGGCGGGCATGGACATCGTCATGGTCCACGGCGGCCACGGGAACCTCATCAGCCAGTTCACCAGCCCCAAATTCAACCACCGCACCGACGAATACGGGGGCAGCACCCTGAACCGCGCCCGCTTCGCCATCGAGGTCTGCCAGGCCATCCGCCGCGCCTGCGGGGAGGATTTCGTCATCGAATACCGCTGCAGCGGCGACGAGGAGGATCCGGAGGGCATGCACATCGACGAGACTATCGAGCTGGCGGGGTATCTGAAGCCCTATATCGACATCCTCCATGTCTCCGCCGGGCTCCACTCCCTCCCCTTCGGCCCCCACCGCTATTACCGCAACTGGTGCCAGAACTACCTGATGGACCGCTGCTTCAACGTGCATTACGCCCGGGACATCAAGCAGGCCCACCCGGACCTGCTGGTGAACACCGTGGGCAGCATCACGAGCCTGGACTATGCCGAGGAGATCATTGGAAACGGCTGGGCGGACTTCGTCAGCATGTGCCGTCCCCTGATGGCAGACCCGGACATGCCCCGGAAATACGCCGAGGACCGGCCGGAGGACCGGCGGCCCTGCCTGCGCTGCGACACCTGCGCCCGCCATCTGATGACCCCCAAGCCCATCTTCTGCGCCGTGAACCCCATGAGCGCCATGACCAGCGAGCTGCCCGACGGGGAGGTGCCCAGGGCGCAAAAGAAGAAAAAGGTCGCCGTGGTGGGGGGCGGCCCGGCGGGGATCCAGGCCCTCCAGACCCTGCTGGACCGGGGCCACGAGGTGACGCTCTACGAGAAGGGCAGCGAGCTGGGCGGCCATGTGATCGAAGCCGCCGTGCCCCCCTTCAAGAACGACGTGCGGGACTATCTCGCCTGGATGCGCCACACCGCCGAGCAGTGCAAGGCCCGGGGCGCCCGGATCCTGCTGAACAAGGAGGCTACGGCGGAGGAGCTGGCCCTGGCGGGCTACGACGCCCTGGTGCTGGCCCTGGGGGCGGAGCCCATCGTGCCGAAGCTGCCGGGCATCGACGGGCCCAACGTGGCCTGGGCGCCGGACGCGGAGGCGGGCAAGGCTGCCGTGGGGCAGCGCATCGCCGTGATCGGCGGCAGCGCCGTGGGCATGGAGGCCGCTCTGGACTTCTCCCTCCAGGGGAAGGAGACCTTCGTGGTGGAGATGCTGGAGGAAGGGCCTGCGGGCAGTAAGCTCCACACCAGCGCCGGGAGCGGCGCGTCGGAGCTGACCCGAATCTTCCGGGAGCGGGAGATCCCCGTTTACTACGGCAAGGCCCTGGCGGAGGTGCGCAAGGACGGCATCCTGGTGCGGGATACCCGCACCGGCAAGGAGGAAACGCTCCCCTGCGACACGGTGCTGCTGGCGGTGGGCCTGCGGCCCCGGCTGGCGGAGACGGAAGCCCTGCGGCGCTGCGCCCCGGAGACCTCGGGCTTCTCGGTGGGGGACGGGAAGAAGGCGGCCTCGATCTGCGAAGCGGTGAACGAGGCCTTCCAG
>JAEEGI010017125.1_pt1 | contig 14909 bp, 14 predicted proteins | sample 8958751 | NCBI WGS metagenome assembly JAEEGI01 (sample SAMN16246545, study PRJNA631951) | gut metagenome | biome: gut microbiome; feature: rumen; material: KS-attached | host: Bos | place: Iran: Karaj | collected 2018-10
CGCGCGGCACGCAACCATCTGGGCGAAAAGGCGACTACGCGACCGCGGGGCACAGCCCCACCCCTCTAGAGGGCACAGCGCCAGCGTTGGCTTCCACGACCCTTTTCTGGCATGATGTAAACGGCTTCAGGAAGTCAAGCCAACCCATCTCATTTATTTCACATGAAAAAAGTTTTTGTAGCACTCTTCGCACTCATCCTCAGCATGCCGGCATTCAATGCCATGGCACTGGGCGGCGACGGACGCCTGAATCGCGGATTCCGAGGATTTGTCAATGTCACTACCAACTTTGGCATCGGCAGCCACACCCGCGACAACTACCAACTGCAGAGCGGGTTCACCGGAGGCTATCAGATCAACCAGCACCTGTTTGTCGGCGGCGGGCTTGACCCCACGCTCAACCTCAACGCCTACCACAACGATGACGTCGACGCCAAGTTTGTCCTGCCCCTGTTCTCAGCCATCCGTTTCGACGTCCTTGACAAGCAGTTCACCCCCTTTGTCGAGGGAAGACTGGGCTACTATGTCGACACCGACGACTCCGACCGGAGCGACCTTTACTTCTATGCCGGAACTGGCATGCGACTCAGCCGAGTCAGCCTCTCGCTGGGTTACACCTACTATGGCCAGGGCGGCAACTACTACCGCGCTCACAGCGGCAAGTGGGAAGCCGGCAGCTACATCGGGCTCAAGTTCGCCTTCGAGTTCTAACAATCGAACACATCCTACACACAAGAGGGGAGAGCACAAGAGGCTTTCCCCTTTATTTTCGTTAAAACAAGTCGTTAGTTAGTCCCAGTTGGTTGTTTTTTGTTCAAAAATTTGAGAGATTGGCAGATTTGTCGTATATTTGCACGTTTTATTGACATCAAACGACAAGAAAATGAAAAAGTTGATTTTCGCCCTTGTGGCATTGATAATGTGTGGCTTCCTGACGGCTCGTGCCGACCAGGTGAAGGTGACGATGAAAGGCGGAACCGTCATTTCTGGCGAGTTGGTTGAGTTGGATGCCTTGGATCACGTCACTGTTGTGGTGGCGGGTGTCGAGACGATCATACCCATGAGCCAGGTTGCCTCGGTCGACCGACTGGGAGAAAATGAAGAATATACTACGCCAACCAAGAAGTCGAAACTAGGTAAGAAGTTGATTTCTGGCGAGTATGAAGTAACCGACAATGCATCGTACCCCGACTCTTTCGTTGTCAAGGTTGAGGGACAGGAGATTACGATGCTGCTGGTGCGTGGTGGCACATTTACCATGGGTTTTGACGGCCGCCACAGTTGGAACATGCAGACCGAGCCGATGCACCGCGTCACACTGTCGTCATTCTACATCAGCCGCCAGCTCGTGAACCGCGGTGTCGCCAATGCGATGCTCGACGAGAAGGCACCCAAACGCCCCAATATGATCTGGCGAAACACCAATTGGGAAAAGGCCAACGAAGTGGCCGAAGGCATTGCCGAGGACTTGCGCAAGCCCTACCGCCTGCCCACCGAGGCCGAATGGGAGTATGCCGCCTTACAGCCTGAACTGCGCGGCATCTACCCCCGCAAGATGCTGGAGTGGTGCTCGGACTACCTAGCCGAGTATGACTCGGCCGAGCAGGTTAACCCCAAAGGCCCGAACAACGGCCGCCTGCATGTGTTGCGCTCCTACACACTGGGACGCAACCTGTGGCAACGCAACTTCGCCACGGTGAAGAACCTGTTTGACATCATCAATGTGAGCGAGGTCAGCCAGGCTCTCGACGAGGGCGGTGCCATCCGTCTGGTTCTCCCCGCCAGCCGTGTGAAGTGAAACGAGCGAACAAGATTTTTTTAATTCCATTTAATATCAGTTGTATGATGAAAAAGATGCTATTGTGTGTGCTGATGGTGTTCACAGCACTGGCCTCATGGGGCGATGCCGATGTGCAGCGCGGAAGTGTGTTGCCGTTGAAGGAAAAGGGTGTGCAAGTCTCGGTGACATGGGACTACAAGAACATGCTCATTGAGGACATGAAGCCAGCTGACTTCTTGCGCGAGAAAGGCGCTGAATGGCAGCGAGACTATCCCAACGAGGTGGCGGCTGCCGAGGCGGCTTTTGTCAAAAAGTTCAACAAGAAGAGCAAGAAATATGCCCAAATCACCGACAGCAAGCGGGATGCGCAGTACGAGTTGGTGATTCATGTGGCCAAGTTCCACTATGGCAGCACAGCCGTGGGCATCCTGTTCGGCTCGTTTGCCCGTGGTGCGCACATCGAGGGCACTGCCGATGTGGTGGACTGCTCGACCAAGCAAGTGATAGCGACCATCGAGTTTGAATGTGCGGGTGAGTCGTCTTACGGCAATGAGCGTCGCCGCATCTATGCCTATGAAGACCTGGCCCAGGACCTTGCCAAGCTGGTGTCGAAGGCTAAGAACAAGTAAAAGGTTTAGGAGTTAGGGTGTAAAACTCTTAACTCTAAACTCTTAACTCTAAACTCTTAACTCTAAACTCTGTGAATTTGTGAATCTGTCACCGGCTTTACTGAAACAATACACCAGCGAGCAGCTGTCGGCACGCGAGGCGCAGCGGCTCGCTGAGTTCATCGCGTGGGGCCCCGTCGTGTTCCAGGCGTCGCGACTGATGGTGAAGTGGGGCATCCTGGAGATGCTGGGAGCATCGAGTGATGGCCTTACGCGCCAGGAGATCTGCGAGAAGACAGGCCTGAGCGACTATGCTGTGAAGTGCCTTACCGAGGCTTCGCTCTCGATTGGCACCATCCTGGTCAATCCCGAGACCGACCGCTTCACCCTCTCGAAGGCGGGCTGGTTCCTGCTCAACGACCCCGCGACGCGCGTCAACATCGACTTCAACCACGATGTAAACTATGAGGGAATGTTTCGCCTTGAGGAGTCGCTGCTCAACGGCAAGCCCGAGGGACTGCGACACTTCGGCCCATGGCCCACGGTCTACGAGGGGCTGTCGAGCCTGCCCGAGCACGTGCAGCGCAGCTGGTTCGGCTTCGACCACTTCTACAGCGACTCGTCGTTCCCCGAGGCGTTGAAGGTGATCTTCGACCAGCACCATGTGCGCTCGCTCTACGACGTGGGCGGCAACACCGGCAAGTGGGCGCTGCAGTGCGTCGCCTATGACCCGCAGGTCCAGGTCACCATCCTCGATCTGCCGCAGCAAATCGAGATGATGCGCGCCAATGTCGCCGGCAAGTCCGGTGCCGACCGCATCGCTGGCCATGGCATCAATCTGCTTGACCCGCAGGCACAATTCCCGCGCCGCGAGGGCGGTCTTGACGCCATCTGGATGAGCCAGTTCCTGGACTGCTTCAGCATGGACGAGATTGTTGCCATCTTGCGCCGCGCAGCTGCCGTGATGGGTCCTGAGACGCGCGTGTATATCATGGAAACGCTCTGGGACCGCCAGCGTTTCGAGCCCGCCACCTTGTGCCTGACGATGACGAGCCTCTACTTCACCGCCATCGCCAACGGAAACAGCAAGATGTATAACACTGCCGACCTGGAACACTGCATCCAGCAAGCCGGAATGGAGATAGAGACCATACACGACCACCTGGGACAAGGACACAGCATCGTTGTCTGCCGTTTGGCTTAGATAATCTAGAATGTCTAGTGCATCTAGAACCACACTTGTATAATCATTTCTAATAATATGACGAGACAAGAAATTGAACAAAAAGTAAGAGATTTCCTTATCGAGGACCTGGAAATTGACGAAGAACGCATTGCCGATGACGCCCGTCTGAAAGAGGACATGGGCATTGATAGCCTCGACTTTGTCGATATCGTGGTGATTGTCGAGCGAAACTTCGGCTTCAAAATCAAACCCGAGGACATGACCAAGGTCAAGACTTTGCACGAGTTCTGCGACTTTATCGAAAACAAGATGCAGGCTTGACATGGCCCAGAAAGCGTGGGTAGGGACGACCTATGGAGCTGGATGGCTGCATCGTGCGCTTATCGGGCTGCTCAAGGTGGTGGATGTGAGGCTGGTTTATGCTTTTGCCGCCATCTTTGTCATTCCCGTATGCTTGGTGCTCAACGCCAGTCGTGGCATCGCCTATCGCTACTTTCGCCAGCGCCATGGCTATTCGCCCTTGAAGGCTGCGTGGAAGACCTATGTGAACCACTGCATCTTCGCCACTGTCGTCATCGACCGTTTCGCGATGTATGCCGGAAAGCGCTTCCCGGTTGACCTTGAGGGGTATGACCACTTCCAGCGGTTGTCTGCAGGTGAGAGCGCTTTTGTCCAACTCAGTGCCCATGTGGGCAACTACGAGTTGGCGGGATATTCGCTAGCTTCTGACCGAAAGCCCTTCAATGCCCTGGTGTTCTTCGGCGAGAAAGAGTCGGTCATGCAGGGGCGCAACCAGCTCTTCGGCAACAACCGCATCAAGATGATCCCCGTCAAGGACGACATGAGTCATCTGTTCGAGATGAACCGTGTGCTGCAAGAAGGCGAAATCCTCAGTATGCCCGCAGACCGCTTCTTTGGCTCCTCACGCGCCGTCACGCTGCCCTTCCTGGGGCAGGAGGCGCGCTTCCCGCAGGGACCGTTCTCGGTCGCCACGGCGCGCGGTGTCGATGTGCTCGCGGTGAATGTGATGAAGGTCGCCCTCAAGCGATATCACATCTACATCACCCCGCTGAACTACGACAAGCAGGCGCGTCGCAACGAGCAAATAGACCAATTGGCAAAGGCTTATGTTGCCGAACTGGAGCGCATCATGCGACTGCATCCCACCCAATGGTACAACTATTATGAATTTTGGCAATCACCGCAATCATGATTGATCCCCATCATCCCACCGAACTAGAAACGCGCGCTATCGATGTGCACCAGTTGCTGCCACAGCAGGTGCCGTTCGTGATGGTGTCGCAGTTGGTGCATTTCGATATGGTGCGCACCATCACCGAGTTGCTCGTCAGTGATGAAAACATCTTCGTTGAGAATGGGCGACTGTCGGCAACCGGACTGACTGAGCACATTGCGCAGACTTGTGCCGCACGCATCGGATATATCAACAAGTATATTTTGCTCAAGGGCATTCAGATTGGGGTTATTGGGGCGATACGCGACCTCAATATTCATCGCTTGCCGTTAGTGGGCGAGACCATTACCACCACACTCGACGTGCTGGAAGACATCTTCGGAATGACCCTCATTCAGGCCGTGGCCACCGTCGGTGACGAGACCATCGCTACTACCCAAATGAAAATCGCCGTCAAGGAATAGCAAATGGAACTAAAAGCATCAAAACTGATTGAAGTGCGCTTCAACGAGGTCGACTCGATGGGCATCGTGTGGCATGGGTCCTATCCCATCTATTATGAAGACGCACGAGAGGAATTCGGCAAGAAATTTGGTCTCGGATACAACACATTCTTTGAGAATGACTGCCCCGCACCGCTTGTCGAGCTCGATATGCAATACAAGCGAGTCATTCGCTATGGAATGACCATCCGTGTAGACATCATCTATCGGCCCACCGATAGCGCTAAAATCGTGTTTGACTACGAGATACACGACCCAGCAGACAACGCATTGCTTGCCACTGCACACTCAGTGCAGGTGTTCTTTGACAAGAACTACGAGTTGCTCTGGGATAACCCCAAGTTCTATAGCGACTGGAAAGCTCGCTGGCAACAAACATAACTCACAACCGAAAACTGACCACTGATAAAATGTCTTATTGCATCGGTGACAATATCATATCGCCATTGGGCGAAACCACTGAACTGAACTACCAGGCTGTGATGGCCGGTCGCTCGGCTCTCTCCCGTTATGAATCCCAGTGGCAACTGCCCGAACCCTTCACGGCGTCGCTATTTACCGATGAGCAGTGGAGCGGACTGATGATTGAGGGCATGACGCGCTTTGAGTCAATTGTGGCGCGATCGGCACAAAAGGCCATTCAGGAGACAAACATCGATGTTGCATCACCCCGGACTGTGTTCATCCTAGGCACTACCAAAGCCAACATCGACCTGTTGCAGCATGGGCAACCCGTGCCAGAGGAAGTTCATCCAGGCGTGGCTGCGCGCCGCGTGGCACGATGGCTGGGCTTTACCAATACGCCGCTTGTGGCTTGCAATGCCTGCATCTCGGGCGTCGCAGCCATCGCCTTGGCTCATCGCCTGCTTGAGGCTGACTACTATGATGTCGCTCTGGTTGTGGGGGCCGATGTGCAGAACCGCTTCACCGTGTCGGGATTTCAGTCGCTCAAGGCCGTTTCGCAAGAGCCTTGTCGGCCCTTTGACCTCGAACGGTTAGGATTGAACTTGGGCGAGTCGGCAGCAACCATTGTGTTGCAACGCGAACAACCCTCGCAGACCGATGCTATAGCCATTGAGGCATGCGCCGTACGCAATGACGCTTTCCATGTCAGTTCGCCTTCCAAGAATGGCGAGGGGGCCTTCCGCGCTCTCCAGGCGATCCATGCCCCCGAAGCAAGCGAACGTCTGGCATTTATCAATGCCCATGGCACAGCGACCATGTTCAACGACCAGATGGAGTCGGTTGCCATTGAGCGGGCAGGACTGAATCATGTGCCTGTTAATGGGCTCAAGGGATACTATGGCCACACGATGGGTGCGGCAGGCGTGCTTGAGACGGTCATCTCCATCCAAGCCCTGAAGCATCATGTCGTGTTGGGCACGCGTGGATTCGGTGAACGCGGCGTTTCGGGCAAGATTCAACTTTCGGCAGCACATCTTAGTGATGACTCACACAAACCTGCTTTCGTAAAGATGATTTCGGGCTTCGGCGGTGGCAATGCCGCGTTGCTGGTGTCGGAGTGCGGTTCCATCCCCCCAAGCCTCTCTAAAGAGGGGTGTAATTGTTCCCCCTTTAGGGAGCCAGGGAGACACCACCATGTCTTGATCACCCCAGAAAAAGTGGTGGTTGATGGCGTGCAAATAGAAACCACTGGAACGGGCGCAGCATTGCTTACTGAAATATATAAGACCGAGGTGGGCGACTATCCCAAGTTCTTCAAGATGGACCCGTTAGCACGGCTGGCATTTGTCGCCACCGAGTTGTTGCTCAAGGCCGAAGGGGGTGAGCGCTTTGTCGATGGCGACGACCGCGCTGTGGTGCTGTTCAACGCAACTTCGTCTATTGCCGCCGACCGTGACTATGTGGCGAGCATCGATGGCGACGAGGGCTTCTATCCCAGCCCGTCGGTGTTTGTCTACACCTTGCCCAACCTCTCGGTGGGCGAGATTGCCATGCGCAACCACTATCATGGAGAGACATCGTTCTATATCCTGCCCGAGCGTGATGATGCGCTCATCTATCAAGTGCAGCAAGCCTCGCTGCTCGACCCGTCGACAAAAAGTATGATTACGGGATGGATTGACTATCGCGACGATGACCATTTTGTGGCCGAACTATATATCTTGAAGCGTGATGAGCAGTAACACGAGTGCAAATATCGTCATTACGGGCCAGGGCATCATCTCGGCCATTGGCATTGGAGTGCAGGAGAACCTGCAGGCTTTGCGTGATGGCCGGTCAGGTATTGGCGTGATGCGGTATCTTAATTCCTCGCACCACGAATTGCCTGTGGGGGAGGTAGACCGCTCAAACGACCAATTGAAGGCCATGCTGGGCATTGCGTCCGAGCGTGAAGTGAACCGTACAGCCTTGCTGGGTATGGTCGCTTTGCGGCAGGCCATCGATGAGGCTGGTTTGTGGCGACATCAGCACCGTCGCATCGTGCTAGTCGACGGAACGACAGTGGGTGGCATGGATCTTACCGAACGATATTTCGGCTCTTTCTGTGACAGCGATGAACACATCGAGTGTATGCGTCAGCACGATTGCGGCGCGACCACTGAGCTGATGGCCGACTACTTTGGCTTTTTTGACGAGAGTACAACACTCTCCACGGCTTGTTCCGCGGCAGCCAATGCTCTAATCGTGGGAGCAAATCTGCTGCGCTCAGGACAGGCCGATTTCGTTGTGGCTGGTGGTGCTGAGGCTTTGTCGCGTTATCACCTCAACGGCTTCAACTCCTTAATGATTCTAGACCACGAGGTGTGCCGACCTTTTGATGACACCCGTGCAGGCTTGAATCTGGGTGAGGGAGCGGCATTTGTGGTGATGGAGCGCGAACTTGATGCCCGTGAGCGAGGTGCCAGCATTTTCGGCTATCTCACAGGCTATGGCAATGCTTGCGATGCCTTCCATCAGACCATGTCGTCACCCGATGGCGAGGGAGCCTATCGTGCCATGACCCAGGCGCTGGCGATGGCAGGCGTGCAACCCGATGAAATCGACTATATCAATGCTCATGGTACGGGCACGGTCAACAACGACCAGAGCGAGAGTGCGGCACTGCGACGTGTCTTCGGTGATCAAATGCCGCCAGTGACCAGCACCAAGATGTATACAGGTCATACCACCAGTGCCTCAGGTGCCATTGAGGCGGTGTTTAGCCTATTGGCACTTCGACACTGCTTTGTGCCTGCCAACCTCGGCTGGTCGCACGCGTCGCCCGATGTAATTACTCCATCGATGGGCATCAGCCAACTCACTATCAATCAGGTGCTGTGCAACTCTTTCGGCTTCGGAGGCAATGATACATCATTGGTCTTCTCACGCCGACCCAAGCATAATTTGGATCATCTAGGCACTATCCGCAAGGTGCGCGTAGCTGCCCAGGTTGAGTTGACCGACCCCGACTCGTTGGCCGATATCAACAAGTATATTAAGCCCATGGAGGCGCGTCGCATGGGCAAGCTCCTCAAAGCCTCGCTGTTGACTTCTTTTAAGGCGCTAGAAACAGCAGGAATCGACGCCCCCGATGCCATCATCACAGCCACTGCATGGGGCTGTGCCGAGCATAACGAACTGTTGCTCGACCAATTGGAGCGTGAAGGTGAAGTGCCACTGAAGCCCACTTATTTCATGCAGAGCACGCACAACACCATCAGCAGCAACATTGCCATTCATCTGCATTGTCATGGCTACAATGTGACTTATTGCCACGGCATGCAGTCGTTCGACTGGGCACTGCGCGATGCCAAGATGCTACTGCAGGGAGGCATGTGCCGCACCGTGCTCGTGGGACTGCACGAGGAGGTGACCCCGTTGATGCGCTCGTTGTTGGGTCGCTTGGGCTTGCCCCTAGCCCCTGCCAACCTATATTCCAAAGCGGTCGTCATGACCATCAATGAAGAGTAGACATGGAGCAGAGCGGCGAAAGGGCAGGGCAAAAGCGGTTGATGCGTGAGCAACGCATCTGTGTGGTCATTCCGACCTACAACAATGGCGGGACCATTGAGCAGGTCGTGCGAGACACGCTTGCGCAATGTGACGATGTGATAGTGGTCAACGACGGCTCGACCGACGCGACCACCGACATTCTGCATCGCATTGACGGCATCACGCTGGTCGAGTATGCCCGGAACCGCGGCAAGGGCTATGCGTTGAGACGCGGTTTTGCTCAAGCAATGGACATGGGGTTTGACTATGCCATCACCCTTGATGCCGATGGCCAGCACTATGCCGACGACATTCCCGTCTTTGTGCGGGAAAATCAGGAGCATCCTGGGGCGCTCATCGTGGGGCAGCGCGACCTCGAGGGTGTGCAGCGTTCATCGGGCAGCGAGTTTGCCAACAAGTTCTCGAACTTCTGGTTTTATGTCCAGACGGGGCAGCGCCTGGCCGATACCCAGACGGGTTATCGCTTGTATCCGCTGAGGCGGCTCAAGGGGCTGTCGTGGCTCACCTCGCGTTATGAGGCCGAACTCGAATTGATGGTGCTGGCCTCGTGGCATGGTGTGCAGTTGGTGTCCACACCCATACGGGTCTATTATCCCCCACAAGATCAGCGAGTGAGCCATTTTAGGCCTGTCAAAGACTTCCTGCGCATCACTGTGCTTAACACGGTATTGTGCCTGCTGGCACTGGTCTATGCTTTGCCGTTGCGGTTGATGAGATGTGCAAAGCATCATGCACAATGCGCAATGGCTGGGTTTTTGCTTCTGGGTTCTTGTTTGCCGCTAGTGGCAAGCGCGGTCAACATCTGGGAAGGCGAGCCAGGACACAAACGTGTCGAGTTGACACCCTACACGCTGCCAGGCACGGGCCATGTCGCCGTCATCGTTTGCCCTGGTGGCAGCTACTTTTGGCACGATATCGAGGTCGAGGGCCATGAGGTGGCGCGCTGGTTGCAGCAGAACGGCATTGCTGCGTTTGTGCTTAAGTATCGCACAGCGGGAGTGCCAGCCTTCATCACGCATTACCGCTTGTTGTGGCGAGGTAATCGCTATCCCGACCCTCAGGACGACTTGCGGCAGGCATTGAACTACGTTCGGGCTCATGCCGATGAATATGGCATTAACCCCGATTCCATTGGGGCAATGGGTTTCTCGGCGGGTGGGCATCTGGTGATGTCGGCGGCCGAGCTGTTCCCGCAAGCCGAGCGACCGGCATTTGTGGCACCTATCTATCCAGTGGTGACCATGGTCGACAGTTGTGTGCACAAGCGGTCGCGGCGTGGATTGCTGGGCGACTCACGCACTAGTAACAAGGCGTTGCGCGACAGCCTGTCGCTCGAGCGGCATGTACCGAAAGACTGTCCGCCAGTGTTTTTGGTCAACTGCTTGGACGATCCCGTCGTACACTGGCGCAACGCTGCCTTGCTCGATTCTGCTCTGACCGCAAACGACGTACCGCACATCTATCTGCAATATCGCACCGGTGGTCATGGCTTCGGTGCCAGTGAAAATCGTGGCACCAGCGAGTGCCGACAGTGGAAACAACAGTTCCTAGAATGGATTAAATAATGCATCATTCTTTTGACGACATACGCCCCTATCGCGACAGCGAGATACCGGCTGCGATGCAACGCATTGCCCACAGCGATGTGTTTCCGCTGCTGGCTTCGTTTGTTTACCCTGACCTGACCCTAGACCAGGCGCGGCAAAGCGTGGAAGCGTTCAAAACGATTGCCGAGTTCCAGCTGGACACGATGTATAAGGCCAATGAGCAAATCATTGCACGCACCATGACCCAGTTCACTTGCGCTGGCATCGAGAAGCTGTGTCCCGACGAGGCATACCTGTATGTCGCGAACCACCGTGACATTATGCTCGACTCGAGCCTGCTGCAGCAATATTTGGTAAGCAATGGGTTTGAGACCACGCAAATCACGTTCGGGGCAAACCTGATGACCCACCCCGTGGTCGTGGATGTGGGCAAGTCGAACAAAATGTTCCGTGTGGAGCGTCCAGGAGCAAGCAGAAGAGAGTTCTATCATAGGTCGCTCAAATTGTCACAGTACATCAGGCAAGTCATCACGCAACAGGGTGAGTCGGTGTGGATGGCACAGCGCAATGGCCGCACCAAGGATGGCGTCGATGCTACCGACCAAGGTGTCATCAAGATGTTGACGATGAGCGAGGCTAGCGACAAAATCAAGGCACTTGCCGACTTGCACATCGTGCCGGTAGCAATAGCCTATGAATGGGAACCATGCGACGTGCTCAAGACACTTGAACTGTACGAGTCGCAGTTCATGCGATACACCAAGAAGCCTGGCGAGGACCTCAACTCGATTCTTACGGGCATCATGCAGCCCAAGGGCAGAGTACATCTGCAACTGTGCGACCCTATCACGCTCGACGAGCTTATGGCGTTTGAGAATCAGACAAGCATCGAGTATAACCAGAAGGTGGCGCGATTGTTAGATCGTCGCATCAATGCCGCCTATCGGCTGTATCCAAACAACTATATAGCTCACGACCTGCTCTATGGTAACATGCGCTACGCGAGCATGTATACACCTCAGCAACGTGAAGATTTTGTCAGGCGGATGCAACGCCTCGACCGTTACGACACCCTTGATATCGAGCGCTTGCGAGAAATCTACCTGGGTGTCTACGCCAACCCTGTAAATAATTCATAATTTGTTTCATTCGTTTATTTGTTGTTGCAAAGATGAAAGAAAAGATCAAATCTCTGCTCGAAGACGCACTGCCGCTGGTAGACCTCGACAGTGACTTCCTGTTTGCCGAGCTTGACTCGCTGGGTGTGACCACTATCTTGATGACGCTAGCTAGCGAGTTTGGCATCACGCTCGAAGCCTCCGATGCCACACCCCGCAACCTGAAGAATCTGGACAGCATCGTGGCGATGGTCGAGCAGAAACTAGAGATTAAACAAACGGAATTAAAGAAGTAATTGTGCATTGTGCATTGACTAAAATGACACTAGAGGATTGCCTGAAACAGCATGCCCAAGCGACTCCCCACAAGGTGGCAGTGAAGAGCTTTGAAGAGCAGGTGACCTATGCCGAGTTGTGGCACCGGGTACAGCACCGTGCCGCAATCTTGCGTCAGGTTCATACTCCACACACCATTGTCGCCATCCGCACCCAGCAGTCGGTCAGTTTTCTGGTTCAGTACTTTGCCCTGCATCTGATGGGAGCCGTCGCAATGCCGCTTGAGCGCGACATGCCTCAACAGCGGTTCGACGCGATCAGCCACCGCTATGATGGTTTCGTCGCTCCGACCGAGGTTGCCGACGTGCTGTTCACTACGGGTACCACGGGAAAATCAAAAGGGGTGATGGTGAGTCACGACACCATCATCGCCGAGGCCGAGAACCTGGCCGATGCCATGCCCTTCAAGCAGGACCAAACGTTTATCATCACAGGGCCGCTCAACCACATCGGCAGCTTGTCCAAGGTGTTTCCCGTAATCATGGTGGGAGCCACCTTGCACATACTCGAGGGCATGAAAGACCTCGGGGCGTTCTTCAGCGCCATTCACGATGCACCCGGCCAGGTAGCAAGTTTCATGGTGCCTGCGAGCATCCGCATGGCATTGCAGCTGGGCAAGCGACAATGGACTGAACTGGCCCACAAGATGGCATTCATCGAGACAGGCGCCGCGCCCATGGCGCATAGCGATATGCTGGAGCTGTGTCGCGTGCTGCCCCACACACGCCTCTACAACACATATGCCTCGACCGAGACGGGTATGGTCGCAACCTACGACTACAACGATGGGGAGACGTTGGTGGGATGCTTGGGGAAGCCCATGAAAAACTCTACCTTCTTCATCACCGAGCAGGGCACCGTCGCTTGCCAGGGGCGTACGCTTATGACAGGCTATGCCGATGAACCCGAGATGACAGCCCAGGTATTGCGCGATGGCACCCTTTACACCGCCGACTTGGCGCGTATTGACGAGCAGGGTCGCCTGCGTCTGATGGGTCGCAACGACGATGTCATCAACATTGGTGGTTACAAAGTCGCACCTACCGAGGTCGAGGATGTTGCCATGGCGTTCGACGGCGTGAAAGATTGCATTTGCATCTGCGAGGTGTCGCCCGTGTTGGGCAACCGCCTCAAACTCCTCGTCACCCTCGACGAAGGTACCGCCCTTGACAAACGCGCCCTCGCTCGCCACATCGCCTCTCGCCTCGAGACCTACAAGGTCCCCCAACTCTACGAAGCCGTCCCCGCCATCGCACGCACCTTCAACGGCAAGCTCAACCGCAAGCACTACAGGTAATCAACAGGGGACAACTGGTAGAAAGTTGCCAAAACAAAACCCCGCTCGGCTGGGTTTCCTGGCCGAGCGGGGTGAACTCTTGAAGCAGCGTGAGTTACTGATAGGTGACTTGAATCGTCTTGATAAATACCGATTGGTTTGAGCCTTCCTTAACCGAGATGGTGAAACTATTGACACCACTGCCCGAGAAGGTGCAGGTGCTCAAAGTGCCCTCGGTGGTGAGTGTCGCACCCGAGTCGCTAGAGGTAATCTGAGCCATATTTGCCGGGTTTGAAAAATACCACTGAATCTCGACCTTCTTGACTTTTTTGCTGCCATTGGCAGTCCAAACTACCTTACCGCATTCTTGACCCATGCCTAACGCACTCGCCAAACCGGAATCAAACAGTTTCAAGGCGTAGCCTGTAGTGTTGTTGTCCATCGCTTGTATAGATAAATTGCTATAAGCCATGGAGGCGTTCTGATCGCTGAACACTTTGGCAGCAATAGGATTTGCGCCTTCTCCGTATGCAGGTATCTCACTTGCGTCGAAGCCCTGCGCCTGCAGGCTGGCCACGGAGGTGTAGTCGTAGGTAACCGTCTTTTCGGTCTTCGGCGGGTCACCGAGTGCCAGGCGGAGACCGATGGTTTGATTTGACGCGTTCGGCGTGCCACTGTTTCGGCTCGACACACGGCAGCTCTGGGCAGTGTTGGCCCAGCTGCCGCCACGGGTCACGCGGGTCGAGCCAGAGTCGGGACCAGTGGGGTTGACCGTGGGCACATCGGTGGGATAACCAGAGTAAGAGGATTTGTACCTATCCTGGCACCACTCTATCACGTTGCCACTCATGTCATACAACCCCAGCTCGTTGGCAGCCTTGGTAGCGACCGGGTGTGTGCCATAGTCAGGACTGTCGCTGCCCACTGTTTGGGCGTTCTCTCTGTACCATGCCACATTGTCAATTGTGTTGCTGCCGGCGTACATGTAGCCCTGGCTCTTGTTTCCGCCACGTGCTGCATACTCCCACTCGGCCTCGGTGGGCAGCCTGAAGTTCTTGCCCGTGAGCTGGTTCAGCTTGGTGATGAACGTCTGGCAGTCGTCCCAAGTGACTCTCTCCACTGGCCGCTGCAGGTTGCCGGTGTGTGAACTCGGGTTGCTGCCCATCACCGCCTGCCACAGCTCCTGCGTCACCTCGGTCTGGCCGATGCTGAAGTTCGAGAGCGTCACCGGGTGGGTGGGTTTCTCATTGCCCAGAGCGTCGCTGCCCTGCTCAGCGGTGGCACCCATGGTGAAGGTGCCGCCAGCGACATCCACCATCTTGAACGACACGCCATTCACGGTATAGGTGTTCGTCGTTGGTGTCTTGCCCAGAATGATGTTCACCAGCGTGTTGATGTCGCTC
>JAEEGI010017127.1_pt1 | contig 14908 bp, 11 predicted proteins | sample 8958751 | NCBI WGS metagenome assembly JAEEGI01 (sample SAMN16246545, study PRJNA631951) | gut metagenome | biome: gut microbiome; feature: rumen; material: KS-attached | host: Bos | place: Iran: Karaj | collected 2018-10
ATGGCCGGATGGAAAAAAGAATTCCATTATTCCTTCATTTATACTCGCTCTGACCACAACGGGTTTGTTTGAGAGGAGACAAGAAATGACAGTTGAAGTATTGTAATAACAAGAATCACAGTAAATTTCATAATGATTAAAACCACTCTTAGTCACAGGGGCTCCACTTCCAAGAGGAGAATATGTCATGCCTACCTGATGTCCAACATCCACCATTAGCTGACTAACGTAATCGGCATTGTCACCAGATAAGAAACTTAGAGTATCGATAGCCATATCATCCCAATGCGTTGAATTGGGCACATAGGTACCTGGTATGTATGTTAAATTATCGTTAACTCCACCATAAGCGGTCCCATATACTTGAGCGCCGTGGTATAGCCAGTTCGGTTTGTACAGATTGTAGTGACAATAATAGATGATCTGGGACATGGCGACTGCAGTACATCCAGTAGGACAATGCTCAGAGGAATCGAAACCAGAAACAGGAGCGTAATTATTCCAGGGAGAGCCCTGCCCCCATTTCGTGGTCAGCAAATGAGGAGTAGGATACTCATTGTAGTAATAAGTATTATCGGATATTGGTACTAATGCCCATACATGATCCGGATCATCAAAATCAATTGAATCCAAATCACCTCTCATCATCAGATCTTGATGATGGATAAGGGCCTCTTCTCCTGTCACAGCGCTCCAAAACAAGACATTCGATACATCCTTCACTTTTGCTTTCCCATTCTTTAAAAGACGAATATCAGAAACGAAATCACTCAGCCAGAATGACGGGCCATCAAATTCGCCATCCACTTTAAAATCGAACCGTCCCTCATCACTTTCCAATAGAAACAGGGAGGTTCTCTTGTCCCCGCTGATGACTTTGTAACCTTTGTCATAATTCGCGACATAGAAGAGAGTATCTCCCTCAGATGAAAAAGGGATTATTTCTTGAAGCGTCTTGCCGGAAGAACATTTCCGGGCAACCAATTCAGCCTCTGAAAACTTGACACTATAATCATAGTTTTCCGGGAACTCATCAAAGGTCTTGGATGATCTTGTCTCTATCTTAGAAACAGAAGACGAATGACTATGGCGAGCAATCGCAGGAGCAGTGTCATGCTCATACATGGAACAACTACAGACTATACTCAAAAGTGAAAGGAAGAAATACTTTTTCATTTGAACCGCCCTTTTTACAATTTTTTTGTAATAATAGCGACTAATTATGAAAAGCGCAAGTGAAATTTAAATAATCGCCAAAAAAACGGAACAAACATTCTATTTTGGCGACAGGAAAGGCAGTCTTGCGACATCAAAGGATGTGCGCCAGCAGGACGCCCAGGTAATTGCCGACGGCATAGCCGAAAATGCCGACCGTGATTCCCGTCAGGATGATCCTCCGGTTCTTCATCGCATCCGCGATCATCGGCACGAACAGCGGCGAATTGATCATCGCCACCGACGTGATGATCGTCGTATCCGCATCGATCTTCAGCAACTTGCCCAACAGCAACTGCAGCCCCAGCGACAGGAAAATGATGAACGAGATGTACAGGAACATATACAGTCCCGCCTTCATGTCGATCGTCGCGATATCCACCATCGACGACACCACCAGGCTGAAAATCAGCACCAGATACATCCCCGCGTCATAACTCTTCGTCCAAGTCCGCACCTTCGGGATAAACGAAGCCCCGATCGCGAGCGTAGTCAGCGACAAGATCAGCACGATCATGTTGACCTTCCCTGAGATCAGGTACGAAAGCCCCAGGCTGATCCCCACGATCAGCACCGACAGCCCCAGCGCGCAGAGCGTAGGCACGAAATGCGCCTTCGTGAAAATGTCCCGGTACATCTCATCCTCCGACTGCGCCATCTTCGAGACCTTTCCCTTCGGCTCCTTGGGACCCTTCCCCCGGCGCTCCTGCCGGCGCTCCTTCGCAGCCGGGAGCCACTCCCGGATCAGCCGGATGCCGATCGCCAGCAAGAAAATCAGGTAAATGAAACTCGCCAGCATGTCGAAGGTGTTGAGCATCACATACGTCTCTTCCCGTGCCCCCAGCATCATCTTGATCGAAGCCAGGTTCGGCGTGCCGCCGGTATAGACGCCGACCGCCATCCCGGCGATCGCCTTGCCCTCCTCGCCAAGGTAATCCTTGAATATCCAATACCCCAGCGCGGAAACCGCGAATACGGACACGAGCCCGATCACCAGTGCCACCATCGCCTTCCCTGCCGGCCAATGCTTGAAATCGCAGGCAAACAGGATCAGCGGGATCGCCAGCGGGATCGCCACCGACACCATCGCATTCTGCAGCGGGAACAGGATCTCCCCCAGGCCGTCGATGCGGAAAATGAAAAGATTCCCGAGCAGCACGCCCAGGAAATACAAAGTCAGGATAGCTCCGACTTTACCGAAGAACTTGACCTTCCGGCACAGTTTCACCACGAGGGCCGGCACCAAGAGGTAAAACGCCAGCGCCACAGCGAGAATCAATACTTTCATTCAGTACACGTAATTTCCAGAAAAACAACACGCTAACCCTCTGCAGCCAACTGCTCTTTCGACAAGACGGGATTGGAATAAATCTTCAAGAAAATATCCGTCAGCTCATCCCGGTCCAGCGAACGCTCCACCTTGGCCAGGCGGTGCGCCATATACTTCTTGAAGGCCACGACATCCTCGGGGGTATAATGCTCCGCATACTTGTCCGTGCCGTTGACCAGGTCATAACACAGGTAATTGGTCTTCCAAAGCTTATAGCCTTCGATCACCCGGCGGTCCACTGCGTGGCGGATCCACTGGTAGCGGTCGTTCTTGTCGCAGAGCGAAGCTGCCTCGATCTCCTCGGAAGTCAGGGGCTTGCCAATCTGCAGGTGCACGTGCCCCTTCTGCTGGCGGATGCCCATGATGATGCTGTGCATGTCCTCGTTGCGCTTCTTGACGTACTTCTGCGTCCGCGAAATCAGGATTTCCCGGGCCTTACGCACGTCGCAGGGCTCATACTCGTACGAGATGCTCATCGGGATGATGTGGAGCTCCTCGAAATTCTCCTTGAAGGACTTGGTCCCGCTCATGTCGAACATCTTGAGCAGGCCCTGCTCCGTGATGTCGATGCCGTTCTTGGTACGGCCCTGGCGCTGCGCGATCCACATCGAGGACCGGCCGGAAGTGATTCCCTGGCGGATGTACTTCGAAAGAACCTGGGAAGACAGATAGAGCTCACGGGCGGACACGCCCCGTACCACGGTGACCATGCGGTTGCAGCGCAGCAGCGCCTCGACCGTCTTGCTGTCCTTGATCAGGTTGTCGCCGACCGCGATTTCGGTCTGCGGGAGGGCGTTCTGGAACAGGACATACTGGGTCAGGGCGGGATCCAGCACGATGTCGCGGTGGTTGGACATCATCAGATAAGGGTGCGAGGTGTCCGTCAAGTTCTCAATGCCCTCGTAGGTGAAAGAAGTCATCGTCGACTCGATGACCCAGGCCACGGCCTTGCTCATGACGACCTGCTGGAATTCATCCACGGTGTGGATTTCCTTGAGCATGTTGCCCAGGTAGTCCCGCCGCTCGTGCGGGAAGAGGTATTTGGAGATCAGCCGGGTATAGGGATGGCTCGCCAGTTTCGCAAAGGCGGCCGCCGCTTCCTCGTCGGAATACGGGGCGATACCGGCAAACTCATTCAGGTTCTCAACAGTTTCTGCCATGGTCGAAACGATTTGGACCAAAGTTAGCAAAAAATCAGACGCGATACAAGAGCGAACTGTCGCCGTAACTGAGGAAGCGGAAACCGTTGTCCAGCGCATAGCGGTAGATCGTGCGCCAGTCTCCGCCCACGAAAGCGGAAATCAGCAAGAGCAGGGTGCTCTCGGGCTGATGGAAATTGGTGACCAGCCGGTCGACCAGGCGGAAGCGGAATCCGGGCACGATGATGATGCGCGTGCCAATCTTCAGTTCATCCAGGTTCCGGGCGTCCAGATAGTCGACAATCGCCTGAAGCGCTTGTTCCGTTGAATAATCGTAATCCCTTGTGTATGGGACCCATTGTCCGACATCTTCCGGCCTACCCTGCTCGAGACAGGAGACCCCGGCGTAATACAGGGATTCGAGGGTCCGGACGGATGTCGTACCCACGGCGACCAGGGTCTTGGGCGTCCCGGCGTTCCGTGCTTCCAACAGCGTCTTCAGGAAAGCTTTGCGAACCGTAAACGGTTCCCGGTGCATGGGATGATCCGCCACATTCTCGCTCTTGACGGGCAGGAAGGTGCCCGCTCCCACGTGCAGGCATACCGTTTCCGTATCGACGCCCTTGGCGCGCAGGCGCTCCATCACTTCGGGCGTGAAATGAAGCCCCGCCGTCGGCGCCGCGACGGAACCGCGGATGCGGGCGTATGTCGTCTGGTAGCGCTCGAGGTCGATCGCTTCCGTATCCCGGTTCAGGTACGGCGGAATCGGCACCTTGCCGCAGGCATCCAGCACATTGGAGAAGGGCTCACCTCCCTTCCAGCAGAACTCCACGACGCCGGTCTGTCCCTCGCGGGAAACGAGGTCCGCCGTCAGATCCAGAGCGGCCACGGCAGGATCTTCACCGGTATTGGCGAAACGGAGCGTATCCTCCTTCCAGCGCTTGGCATTGCCGATCACGCATTTCCATCGGCACGATCCGCGGGATGCGAAGATCGTATTGTACTCGGGCGGATCGACGGGCTCCAGGCAAAAGATCTCGATATGGGCGCCCGTTTCCCTGCGGAAAAAGAGGCGGGCCGGCACCACTTTCGTGTCATTGAACACCATGATGGCGTCGGACGGGATCAGGTCCGGCAGATCGCGGAAGATGAACTCGTCGACCTGTCCGTTGCGGTAGCGCAACAATTTTGACGCGTCCCGTTCGGCAAGCGGATACTTGGCGATCCGTTCGTCGGGGAGGGTATAGTTGTAATCTTCAATCCTAATATCGATCATGGCGTCACAAATTTACGGCAAGAAATAGTAGAATGCAAAACTGTCTTTCCAATTCACTTTTGTAAACAAATAATAACATTTATGATACATATTGTAAATTTACAAATAATACAAATCGTGTTAATATGGATTGTGGCATCGTGTGAATAAATGTATCATTAGATAGATTTATCGAAAAACGGACTGACTAATAAATAGCTCAAACTCAGATATTTAGCTATATCTACTTATTGTTGATCGCTGATAGTTAACCCTTTTGGCCCGGACAGAAAGGATAAATGGGTGTTGAAAAGTGACTATGCTAAATACTATATTGCACCAAATCAGTAACTTATCAAGTATTAACTTGAGTAATGTATAATCATATCCGTACCCAAATATCAACAAGATATCAACTTATCAACAGAAATTAACAATTATAAATTGTAAATCAATCTTGATTCTTTACTTTAATATGATTACATTTGTAGAGAACTATCACAAGCACTCATGAACTATCGACTGCAGCAGTTTCTCTCCGCCGAGAACATCACACAGGCACAATTCGCCGACATCATCGGTGTCGCCCGGGCCAGCGTGTCCCATATCATCGCCGGTCGCAACAAACCCGGGTTCGATTTCATCCAGAATATGTCCCGCCACTTCCCCGACCTGAACCTCGAGTGGCTGATCAACGGCAAAGGACGAATGTACAAGGAAGGGCGTCAGAAAGCCGCTCAAGAGATGCAACCATCTGAAGGACAGTTGTTTTCATCTCCTGAGCCCAGCATCCCGGAAGCCCCTGCGCCCATTCCGGAGCCGGTTCCCGTCCTGCAGGAACCCCTTCCCCAGAATCAATCATTACCGGAGAAGATAACTTCCATGGAGAAAATGATTGACAAGCAACAATCTAAAGTAATACTTCAATCAACGGGCCGCATTATTACCCGTATCGTCGTCTTCTACGACGACGGCACCTATCAAGAGTTGCGGGAAGTATGATTCAATCTGGATAGTTTTCGCTATATTTGTTCGTATCAATAGCGGAACCATGTCCCTCTTCGAAAAGAAAATACCGAAATCCCTGAGCCGCGAACTGTTCGGCCTGCATTTTCCGCACCCGCTCGGCAGCGTCCCGGGAGAGGATCCTGCCGGCCGGAAATACAATTCATTCCGTTCCTGCAGCTTCGTGGAAATCGGCCCGTTCACCCCTTCGGACGACACCTCCGGAGACTATCTGACTCAGGCTCAGACCGCCTTGAAACAGGCGATCCTGAATATCCGCATAAAGCCGCCCCGGAGGCTCTTGGCTGCCAATATCGCCCCGCTCACGAGCGCCCCTGACTGCGAGTCGGTCACACGCGACCTGCTGCAGTCCTTCACGTTCATGTACGATTTTGCGGACCTGTTCGTCATTGACACCTTCCGCAAGAACCGGGACGGCGTGGCTCCCCTGCAAAGCGCCGAATTCCTCTCCGAATCCCTGGACGCGCTGATTGACATGCGCTTCTGCTACGACCGCTACAAACCCATCCTGATCCGCGTGGACAACGACATACGCCAGGGCAGCCTCGCCGGCCTGCTGGATTATATGATGTATTCCGGCCTGGACGGCATTATTGCCGGCTACGAAAGCTATCCGCTCGAGCTCGTGCGCAGGATAGGCTATTTCACCGGAGGACGTTTCCCCATCGTCGCCTGCGGCAGCATTGACACCCCGGATGAGGCCGACGAACTGCTAGCCGCCGGCGCCACGCTCCTGCAGGTGGACCGAAGGCGCGCCCGGGGCATCCTCCGTCACTTGATCGACAAAGAAAATTCAGCTCAATAGACCATGACCCAAGCATCGGTTTGCACCATCGGCGACGAGATCCTCATCGGTCAGATCGTCGATACCAATTCTTCCCATATCGCGCGAGCCCTGAACGAACTGGGCATACGCGTCACCCACATGGTTTCTATAGGTGACGACCACCAAACCATTATCAGTCAGCTAAAAGAAGAACTGTCAAACAACGATATCGTTATCGTGACCGGCGGCCTGGGCCCCACCAAGGACGACATCACGAAGAAGGCCCTGGGTGAGCTTTCCGGCAGCCGCTACGAGCTGGGCAACCTGGAGCAGAAGCGCATCCTCACCCGCATCCTGCATTCCCGCGGCCTTGACGCGCTGGAGAGGAATATGCAGCAAGCCATCGTCCCGGATACATGCGAGGTTATTCCCAACCGCAAAGGAACGGCTCCGGTGATGGTATTCCGCTTTGGCGGGCGTCCCGTCCCGGACGGAGACCATCGTCCCAGCCCCGTGGACTTTGGTCACCCCTGCGTGCTCTATTCGCTGCCCGGCGTCCCTTTCGAGGCCCTGGGCGCCCTGTCGGACGTCATGAATGACATACGCTGGCACTTCGCGCTCTCCCCCATCTGCCACCGGACCCTGATGACCTACGGCATGGCGGAGTCCGCCCTGGCACAGAAGATCGCCCCTTGGGAAGACGCCCTGCCCCCGGACATGCACCTCGCCTACCTGCCTAACCAATTGACGGGCGTGCGTTTACGCCTGTCCGTCTATGAAGACGACCAGGCCGATCCCCACGCGCGCATGGATGCTGAAATAGAGAAACTCCGTCCTCTGCTGGGCGATTTGCTCTATGCCGAGGAGGACACCAACCTCGAGTCCGTCATCGGCGGCCTGCTCCGGGGCACGTGCCGCACCCTCAGCGTCGCCGAATCCTGCACGGGAGGCATGATCTCCCATCTGCTTACCACCGTTTCCGGCTCATCGGAGTACTACCTGGGATCCGTGACCTCCTATGCCGTCCCCGTGAAGGAGTCGCTGCTGGGAGTAAAGGCCGAAACGATAGAAAACAACGGCATCGTCAGCTCCGCCGTCGCCGCCGAAATGGCGGAAGGAGTCCGGAAAGCCACGGGCAGCACCTACTCCGTCGCCACGACCGGCTGGGCCGACGCCTACGGCGACGAAAGGGAGCCCGCGGGCACCGTCTGGGTCGGCGTCAGCGGCCCGGAAGGCACCCGCACCGCCCGTTTCAACTACCGCAACGACCGCAAGCGCAACATCGAGCGTTTTGCCGCCTCCGCCCTCAATGAATTGCGGAAATACATAGCCAATTCGCTCAAAAACAACGCATAAAACATAAATGTTTATTGCGTTAACTTTTTTGTTACATATTAAATATGGGAAGAAAAAAGCCGCCGGGACAACCCCGGCGGCTCTCTTAATCGATGCTCCCTACTTTCTCCGGCGGAACACTCTCCGCCAGAGATAGACGAAAGCCGTAATGATCGCAGTAAGGAGCATCAGCATGACTTCTAACCTTTAAAATGCAGCAATCAGCTCCTCGTTGCTATAGGCGTCCGCGCCATAGCAGGTCTTCAGATAGGCCAGGCCGCCCAGGTAATCCTCTTCGGTGAAAGAGTTGGTCGCTTCCTTGGCAACGACCACATCGTAGCCGAGGCAATAAGCGTCGGCGGAGGTGTGGCGACAGCACATGTGCGTGTGAAGGCCGGTGATGACGACGGTCTTGACGCCCAGTTCTTTCAGGAGAATGTCAAGGTCCGTCTGGAAGAAGCCGCTGTAGCGGCGCTTCGGCACGACGTAATCCTGGGGCTGAGGAGCCAGTTCCGGGACGACCTCGGCGCCCGGGGTACCCTTGATCGCGTGATCGCCCCAAATCTGCAACTCACGGTCGATGCCCGGCAGATGGGAGTCGTTGCAGTAAATGACGGGAACACCCGCAGCACGCGCCGCATCCAGAAGACGGGCGGTGGCAGGAAGGATTTCAACGGCGCGGTCGCATCCGATCGAGCCGGTCACGAAGTCATTGAGCATGTCAACGACCAGGATGGCAGGATGATTGAGTTTCTCCATTTTTTACAATTAATATTGAAAGTGTTGCCAATTTAAGGAACAAAGTCACAAAAAACAACTATTGTGCCAAGAACATCAAATCAGTCCGCCCCACTCTTCGGTCTTGGCGTCGAGGTCGCGTTTGCAATCGAGGTACTCGCGTGTCAGTTCCATGATGTCGTCGGTGGGCGACGGCGCCTGGAGGACGGCTTCGATGGCCTGCATCCGGGTCTCCAGCTTGCCGATTTCGTGCTCCAGCCAGGAGATGCGGTCGCGTACCTTGCGGCTCTCCCGCGCACGGGCCTTGGAGGCCTCGTAGTCCGTCTTTTTCCCGTCATTCCCGGCGTCGACCGGGAATCCGGATGGCCGATCAGGTCGGCCATGACGTTCCGCGTCTTCAGCATTACTCCCCTTCCTCTCCAACTCCTGCAGGCTTTCCAACCTGCGGCGCTCCAGGAAGTCCTGCACGCCGCCCAGATGCTCCTTCACCTTTCCGTCCCGGAACTCATAGATCTTGTCCACCAGACCGTCCAGGAAGTCGCGGTCGTGGGAAACGACCAGCAGCGTCCCGTCGAAGGCTTGCAACGCCTGCTTCAGCACGTCCTTGGACTTGATGTCCATGTGGTTGGTCGGCTCGTCGAGGATGAGGAAGTTGTGGCTCTGCAGCATCAGCTTCGCCATCCCGAGCCGGGCCCGCTCCCCTCCGCTCAAGACGGACACCCGCTTGTCGATGTCCTCCCCGCGGAATAGGAAGGCCGCCAGGATGTCCCGCAGTTTCGCGCGGATATCTCCGACCGCAATCCGGTCCAGCGTGCTGAAAACAGTCTCCTTCTTATCAAGGACATCTTCTTGATTCTGAGCATAGTAACCTATGCTTACATTATGTCCTACTTTAGATTCCCCGGCCAGGGGTTGCAACTCTCCGGTGATGGCCCGGATCAAGGTGGTCTTGCCCTCGCCGTTGCGTCCGACCAGGGCCACCTTCTCCCCACGCTTGATCTCCACGTTCGCATCCGTGAAGACGACCTTGCCCGGGTAGCCGACGCTCAGGTCCGTTCCCTTGTAGGTCACGTCGCCCGAACGCTGCGCCGGCGGGAACTTCACCGTCAGGCGGGCGTTGTCCGTTTCGTCGATCTCCAGGCGGTCCAGGCGCTCCAGCGCCTTGATACGCGACTGAACCTGGTTGGATTTGGTGGGCTTGTAGCGGAACTTGGCGATGAACTCCTCGGTCTTCTCGATCATCCGCTGCTGGTTCTCATAGGCGGCGGTCTGCTGGGCGAGGCGTTCGGCGCGCAGCGTCAGGTACTGGCTGTAGGGCACCTTGTAGTCGTGCAGATGCCCCAGCATGATCTCCACGGTGCGGCCGGTTACGTTGTCCAGGAATTTCCGGTCATGGCTGACCAGCAGGATGGCGGAACGACAGTTCTTCAGATAGTCCTCCAGCCATTCGATGGATTCGATGTCCAGATGGTTGGTCGGCTCGTCGAGCAGCATCAGGTCCGGCCGGCCCAGCAGGATCTTGGCCAATTCGATGCGCATGTTCCATCCCTGGCTGAAAGTTTCGGTCTTGCGCCCGAGTTCGTCGTCCCGGAATCCGAGGCCGGTCAGGGTCTTGCGCGCCTGCACTTCGATAGGCTCGGACTGGCTGACCGCCAGATGGTCGTTCAGCTCGTTCAAGCGCGTGATCAGTGCTAGATAATCCGCTGATTCATAATCCGTCCTGTCCGCCAATTGACGCGACACTTCATCTATCTCCCGCTCCGCTTCCAGCAGTGAATCGAAGGCAGTCATCGCCTCCTCCAGGACCGTCCGGCCCTTATGATGCTCCATGATTTGCGGGAGGTAACCGATGGTCACGCCGGAGGGCCGGTCCACCTGTCCGGAGGTCGGGCTTTGCAAGCCGCAGAGTATTTTCATCAGGGTCGACTTCCCCGCCCCGTTCTTCCCGACCAGTCCGATCTTCTCGCCTTCGCTGATGTGGAAGCTGATGTGGTCGAGCAGGTTGTAGTTGCCGAAAGAAACGGTCAAGTCGTCGATCGAAACCATCCTATTTTCCCAGGGCTTTCAGTGCGGCCTCGTAACTCTCGATGCGGGAAAGGGCATCCGCCTCCTTCTTCCGCTCCATCTCGATCACTTTCTCGGGCGCGTGGGCGACAAAATTCTCATTGCCCAGCTTGCGGCGCACGCCCTCGAGGAACTGGCGCTGATAGGCCAGGTCTTTCTCGAGGCGGGCGATTTCCTCTTCGACGTTGACTTTGAGGCAGACGAAGACCTTGCAGGTCCGGACCACGAAACTGGCGCCGGTCTTCCCTTCCGCATCCCCTTCGGAGACGCTGACGAGGGCCAGTTTCTCCACGACGGGAATGGCCGCCTTCGGGAAACTCGCATCCACCAGCACGTCGAGGGCCTCCTTGGGAGCGATGCCCTTCTGGTTGCGGATGCCGCGGATGCCGACGACCGTCTCCTGCGCGATCTCCATCGCGGCAAGGAAGGCGGGATCGTAAGCGCCCGGCTTGGGCGAAGGGGCGAACATGATGGTATCCCCTTCCTTGCGCTCGCCCAACTGCTGCCAAAGCTCCTCGGTGATGAAAGGCATCACGGGGTGGATCAGCTTGAGCAGCGCCTCGAAGAAGCCCAGCGTGGCCTCGTAGGTCGCGGCGTCGATCGCCTCGCCGAAAGCGGGCTTGACCAGCTCGAGGTACCAGCTGCAATAGTCGTCCCAGAACAGGCGGTAAATCGTCATCAGGGCATCGGAGATGCGGAACTTGGAATAATGGTCCTCCACCGCCTCCACGGCCTGGCTGAGCCTGTCGGCGAACCATTTCACCGCGATGGCGGCCGCTTCCGGGGCTTGGGCCGCAGCATCCACCTTCCAGCCCTTGACCAGGCGGAAGGAGTTCCAGATCTTGGCGCAGAAGTTACGCCCCTGCTCCACCTGCGACTCGTCGTAGAAGATGTCGTTGCCGGCGCTGGAGCAAAGGAGCATGCCGATGCGGACGGCGTCGGCGCCGTATTTGGCGATCAGGTCCAGCGGATCCGGGCTGTTGCCCAGGGTCTTGGACATCTTGCGGCCGATCTTGTCCCGGACGATGCCGGTGAAATAGACGTTGGAGAAGGGCTCACGGCCCATGAACTCCTCGCCCGCCATGATCATGCGCGCCACCCAGAAGAAGATGATGTCCGGGCCGGTCACGAGGTCGTTGGTCGGGTAATAATAAGCCAGGTCGGCGTTCGGCTTGTGCCCGGGATTGCCCGGCATTTCGGGATCGAAAACCGAGATGGGCCAGAGCCAGGAACTGAACCAGGTATCCAGCACATCCTCATCCTGATGAAGGTCTTCCGCCTTGATCGAAGGGCAAATAGCCTGCGCCGCCTTGAGCGCGGCTTCAGGAGTCGGCTCGACCACGAAACGGCCGTCGGGCAGGTAGTACGCGGGGATGCGCTGACCCCACCAGAGCTGGCGGGAGATGCACCAGTCGCGGGCGTTCTCCATCCAGTGGCGGTAGGTGTTCATATATTTCTCGGGGATGAACTTCGTGCGTCCGCACTCGACCGTCTCGAGCGCCACCTTCGCCAGCTGGTCCATCTTGAGGAACCACTGGGCGCTGAGTTTGGGCTCGATGACGGCGTTCGTGCGCTCGCTGTAGCCGACCGGGGAGGTATATTCCTCGACCTTCTCCAGGTTGCCGGCCTCCTCGAGCATCTTCACGATCTTCTTGCGGGCGACGAAACGGTCCTCGCCCACCAGGATCTGGGCCTTTTCATTCAGGCATCCGTGGTCGTCGATGATGTCCAGCACCTCCAGGTTGTGGCGGAGTCCGATCTCATAGTCGTGGACGTCGTGGGCCGGGGTCACCTTGAGGCAGCCGGTACCGAAGTCCATCTCGACATAGTCGTCCTCGATGACAGGGATCTCGCGGTTGATGAGCGGGATCAGCACCTTCTTGCCGCGCAGCCAATGATGACGCTCGTCGGCGGGGTTGACGCAGATCGCGGCATCGGCCATGATGGTCTCGGGACGCGTAGTGGCGATCACCAGATACTTGTCCGTAGGGTGGCCAGCGCCGTCGGAGATGAAGTATTTCAGGTGGTAGAAATGGCTCTTGGTATCCTTGTGGACCACTTCGTCGTCGCTGACGGCGGTCAGCGCCTCGGGATCCCAGTTCACCATGCGCACGCCCTTGTAGATCCAGCCCTTGCGGTAGAAATAGACGAAGGTGTTGATCACGGCCTCGCTGAGCGCAGGCTCCATCGTGAAACGGGTGCGGTCCCAGTCGCAGGAAGCGCCGAGCTTGCGCAGCTGCTTCAGGATGATGCCGCCGTGCTCTTCCTTCCATTCCCAGGCATATTTGAGGAACTCTTCGCGGGTCAGCGAATCCTTCGGGATGCCCATCTCCTTGAGCTTGGCGACGACCTTGCTCTCGGTGGCGATGGAGGCGTGGTCGGTGCCGGGCACCCAGCAGGCGTTCTTGCCGTCCATGCGTGCCTTGCGGATGAGCACGTCGTTCAGCGTATTGTTGAGCACGTGGCCCATGTGGAGAATGCCGGTGACGTTGGGCGGGGGGATCACGATGGTATAGGGTTCCCTCCCGTCGGGTTCCGAATGGAAGCATTTGTGTTCCAGCCAGTAGGCGTACCATTTATCCTCGACTTCCGCGGGATTGTACTTGGTGCTCAGTTCCATAGCCATATCTGTTTTTCTATTTCTCTTTTTAGAATTCGCGAATTTACGACTTTTTTATTTATTGGTCAAAAAAGTGTACCTTTGTGTGATTCGAAATAAAAGATCTTACGATATGGACAACAACGAGAAGAAACAAATCCAGCTGGAGCTCAAGCCCGAAGTCGCGAAGGGGTCCTACTCCAACCTGGCGATCATCAGCCACTCCCAGAGCGAGTTCATCATCGACTTCGCCACGACGCTCCCCGGGCTTCCCAAGCCCGAGATCAGCAACCGCATCATCATGACGCCGGAGCACGCGCGCAGGCTGCTGAACGCCCTGGCGGACAACATCAACAAGTACGAGGACAAGTTCGGCAAGATCGGCCTCGGCGGCGAGCCCAAGGGGACCTTCAATCTGTCCGATTTCGGCAATCTCGGCGGCGGCAACAAGTCCTAGCGATGACGGATTTCAGCCAGATCAAAGCCATCACCTTCGACGTGGACGGGGTGATGACGGACGGGGGCCTGCTCTGCTTCGACGACGGCAACTTCCTGCGCGTCTTCGACGCCAAGGATTCCTTCGGCCTGCGCATGGCGCAGATGGCCGGCATCAAGTTGGCCGTCATCACCGGCGGCACCTCCCCCAGCATTGCGCAGCGCTTCGTCAAATGCGGCGTGGAGCCGGACAACATCTATCTCCACAGCCGGCAGAAGATAATCGATTTCCGCGCTTTCTGCGACAAGTACGGCTTTTCTCCCGAAGAAGTGGCCTACGTGGGCGACGACCTTCCCGACCTGGAGACCGTCCGGGCCGCCGGTCTGGGCGTAGCCCCATCCGACGCAGTCGCCGAAATCCGGGAAGCGGCCGATTTCGTTTCTCCTTTCCCCGGCGGGAAGGGGTGCATCCGCGACCTGGTCGAGCGCATCCTGAAGGCCCAGGACAAGTGGAAGCTGGACATCGACGCCTATCTGAAAATGTATTGATGGAACTGCACGGCAAACGGATCATCCTGGCGAGCAACTCTCCGCGTCGGCGCGAGTTGCTCGCCGGCTTGAATATTGATTTCGAGGTAGATACTCGCAACAACTTCGAGGAATGGTTTGACCCTGCCACGCCGCACGACGAGGTGCCTGCCCTGATGGCCCAGGGCAAGTCCCACGGCTTCCACCGGCCCCTGGAGCCGGACGAGATCCTGATCACGGCCGACACGATGGTGCTGCTGGACAAGGTCATCCTCGGCAAACCCCGCGACCGTGCTGACGCCGTCCGCATGCTCGAATTGCTGTCCGGCCGGGAGCACGAAGTCATTACCGGCGTCACGATACGGGATGCCTCCCGCGAGGAGACCTTCAGCGACGTAACCTTCGTGACCTTCAAGGCCTTCACGCCGGCGGAGATCGACTATTACGTAGACAACTTCCGCCCCTACGACAAGGCCGG
>JAEEGI010017129.1_pt1 | contig 14907 bp, 6 predicted proteins | sample 8958751 | NCBI WGS metagenome assembly JAEEGI01 (sample SAMN16246545, study PRJNA631951) | gut metagenome | biome: gut microbiome; feature: rumen; material: KS-attached | host: Bos | place: Iran: Karaj | collected 2018-10
AGCCAGTTGAAGCGAGAAGAACCGTCGGCACGTACCGTAGCCGTAATCATATAGCGGTCGAGCAGGGTGTAGTTGAAACGGCCGAAGAATGAAACAAGATAGTTCTCAGTCTTGTAAGGCGGATTATTCTGCTCGTTGTAATATGCACCCGGACTTTCCGTGTTGGTGGAAGGATAGAGTCCATAAGAATGATACTCGTTCTTCTTGTGGAAATGCTGCCACTCATAACCGACCATTGCCGTGAAGTTGTGAATGCCAATCTCTTTCATATAGTCGGCGTATGCATTCAGGGAGAGGTTATAGGTGTCAGTCTTGCTGTTTGAGTAGAAACCATAATAGTAATTGTCAAAGCTATATGGGCTCTGCTCTGTATTAGACTTACCGCTTGTCAAGTCCATACCAGCATTGACATGGAACTGAAGGTCTTCCAGACCATGAAGTTTATAGAGTATTTCAATGTTGCCGACGAGCGACTTGGTCTTACCGGTACAGTCATACAGTTCTAATGCTGCAACGGGGTTCTGTGGAGCCAGTGAGTTCTTATTGGCTTTCCACTGTGTGTCTGCCCATGATGCAGTGCTGGGCCACTGCCAGTAGCCGGCGTAGTTTTGCTTCATCTCGGTGGTGACAGCATAAACGGGCTTGGTGGGATCCATCGACAGGGCATTATAGATGGCACCGCCATTGTTGTAGTCTGTCGTGGAATACATGCCTTTGGCATTGATGTTGAATGTCAGGTGCTTGTCAAGGAAGGTCGGTGACAAGTTGACGCTGGCGGTATAACGCTGGTAGTTGTTCTTCTTGACAATACCGTTTTGGTCTGTATAGCCAAAGCTGACGCGATACGGCATGTTCTTCAGACCACCAGTCACTGTGATGTTGTGGTCGGTAGATACGGCTGTGCGGTATATTTCCTTCTGCCAGTCGGTATCTGCGAAATGCTGTACACCCTGCTCGTCGAAATAACCTAAGTTCTTGTATTCGGGACTGGCAAGATACTCCTCTTCCGTGTAGTTTCTGGCATTCATCACCAGGTTCTTGATGTATGGCAGATATTCAGAGGTATCCATCACGTCGAGCGTCTTTTTTACCATGCTTACGCTCACATTGCCATTGTAGCTCACCTGTGGAGCTGAGCCAGCACGGCCCTTCTTGGTCGTGATGATAATAACGCCGTTAGATGCACGGCTACCATAGATGGCTGTGGCCGAAGCATCTTTCAATACTGTGAACGACTCAATATCGTTCGGGTTTACTAAAGAAAGAGCGTTGGATGTTCCCTCCTTGCCATAACTGTCCATAGTCAGACCGTCGATGACAATCAGCGGGTCATTGGAAGCGTTCAGCGACGAACCACCACGGATACGGATAGTGGCACCTGCGCCAGCCTGACCACCACTGTTCGTGATGTTCACACCGGCCACCTTACCTTGCAGCATGTCCTGGGCACTGACCTGCAGACCTTTGTTCATGTCATCAGGTTTGATGGCCGTCACCGAACCTGTTAAATCAGACTTCTTGGCTCGGCCGTAACCGATCACCACCACATTCTCCAGAACGGTGGCGTCGTCAACGAGCGTAACCTCTACACTGGGTGCAGCCTTAACAGTGGCGTTCTGATAGCCAACGTAAGAGATGGTGATGTTTGCACCTTCATTTGCTTTCAGCACGAAGTTACCGTCAAAGTCGGTAATCGTGGCGTCCTGTGTGCCGTCCACGCGTACCGTTGCGCCGATAATCGCTTCGCCTGTAGCATCTTTCACATGGCCTTTGACCTCAATCTGAGCAAAGGCACTCACGGATAGGAACAGCCCTAATATAAGGCCGAGCATCCTAAGCGGAAATTGAATGTTTACCTGCTTCATCATTTGCATTAATTAGAGTTATCGATTCTATTGTATAGTTATTCTGGTGCAAAGTTACGTTTCTTTTTGTTACGTTGTACTTTTTTTTGCATAAAAAGATATTATTCTAAAATGCAAACGTTTGCATGGATGATTATGTATAATAATAATAAGGTATATATCATTATTCATAAACTTTTTCGTAACTTTGCATCGGAATAGTTAGAAACCGATGGAAGATAGAGCGCCGATGACAATGAAGGACATAGCCCGGGAGTTCGGAATTTCCGTGGCTACGGTGTCGCGTGCCCTGAAGGATTCGCCCCGTATCAGCGAGGAGCGTCGGAAGGCTATTCAGCAGTATGCCCGTGAGCACAACTTCCAGCCCAATGCCATCGGCGAGGCCTTGCGTCATAGCCGTGTGATGCCACAGAGAGTCATCGGTGTCATCGTACCGGAGTTCACCCACTATTATTTCTCTTCAATCCTGACGGGTATTGAGGAAGCCGCTGCCGCCCGTGGTTACAGGATTATGGTGGCCCTAAGTGGGGAACAGTATGAGCGTGAGGTGCGTATCTGTGAGAACTTCCATCGTTATAAGGTCTGTGGCATCATTGTGTCGCAGGCGAAGGATACGAAGAATTATGAGCATTATCAGAGACTGATTGATGCCGGCATCCCCATCGTGTTCTATGACCGTATCTGTACGGGGGTGAATGCCAGCCGTGTGGTGGTCGACGACTATATGGGTGCCTATAATGCCGTGACCCATCTGATAGAGACGGGTTGCAAGCGGATAGCCTTCTATGGCGGGCCGATGCAACTGGAGATCTCGAAGAACCGCTTCAACGGCTATAAGGATGCTTTGCTGAAACACGGGTTGAAGGTGGATGAATCGATTATCCGTGTCTGCGATAATCGTGCCGATGCAGAGGTGCTGACGCCGGAGATTCTGGCCTTGGAGGAGCGCCCTGACGGTTTCTTCGCCGTGAATGATGATACGGCCATCGGCATCCTCTATACGGCAAAGCACTCTGGTTTCAAGGTGCCTGAGGAGGTCAGTATCTGTGGCTTTACCAACGGTCAGCGTGCCGTGGCCTGTGATCCGATGCTGACGACGGTGGAGCAACGGGGTCATCGGGTAGGTGAGGAGGCTGCGGAGATCCTGATGGACAAAGTGGAAGGCCTTATCCCCATCGAGAAGGTCGAGAAGCGCGTTGTCCGCACCCGCCTCGTCATCCGCGGCACAACACGGTAGTTATTAACGACAACCTAGACAACTTAGACAACATTTCAAAACGATGATAGATATTTCAACATACAAAGAACATATTTTTGATGTGATAGGGGCTATTCATGAGGTCCATAAAGAATTGGGGGCGGGTCTCAATGAGTACTGTTATCAGGAGGGATTGCAAATACAGTTTGAAGAGGATGGTATTCCGTATAAACGAGAATTATCATTTCATCCAGCATACCATGGAAAACCCATGGATGCAGAATACCGCATTGATTTTCTTTGCAAAGAGGACATTATAATTGAATGTAAAGCTGTTGCAGAATTAGTGAGCAGTCACCGTGCGCAATTGTTTAATTACATGCGTCTTCTCGGATGTTCATGTGGCGTTTTAGTGAATTTTTCTCCTAAGTTCGCCACCATAGAACGCTATTTCCTTGATAAAGAGACCAATGATATTGTTGGTGTTGATGGAAAGGTAAGACAATTCCTCTGAGAATTGTATAATGTTGTCTTAGTTGTCTAAGTTGTCGTAAAATATAAAAGTAGTAGTTTATGAAACAAAAACCAGACCTGTCATTTTGGAAATTGTGGAATCTGAGTTTCGGATTCTTCGGCGTGCAGATTGCCTACGCCTTGCAGAGTGCCAACATCTCGCGAATCTTCGCCACACTCGGCGCAGACCCGCACAACCTGAGTTATTTCTGGATTCTCCCACCATTGATGGGTATCCTTGTGCAACCGATTGTCGGAACACTGTCGGATAAGACCTGGACACGCTTCGGCCGTCGTATTCCTTATCTGTTTGTCGGGGCCGCCGTCGCAGTGCTGGTGATGTGTCTGTTGCCAAATGCTGGTTCCTTGGGACTGACGGTCAGTGCTGCCATGCTCTTCGGACTGGTTGCCCTGATGTTCCTCGACACGAGTATCAATATGGCGATGCAGCCGTTTAAGATGCTCGTGGGCGATATGGTGAACGAGAAACAGAAAGCCAAGGCCTACTCCATCCAGTCGTTCCTCTGCAATGCCGGTTCGGTGCTGGGTTTTGTGTTCCCGTTCATTTTTACATTTATCGGCATCAGCAATGTGGCAGAGAAAGGTGTGGTGCCCGATAGCGTCATCTGGTCGTTCTATATCGGTGCTGCCATCCTGATTCTCTGTGTCATCTATACCACCTCGAAGGTGAAGGAGTGGAATCCGAAGGATTATGCCGAGTATAATCCGACGTCAGAGAACTCCGAAAGCTCTGAGGATTCAGGAAACTGGATCACCTTGCTGAAGAATGCACCTTCGACATTCTGGAAGGTGGGACTTGTGCAGTTCTTCTCCTGGGCAGCCATGCTCTATATGTGGAACTATACGACCGGTGCCATCGCCGAGGTGGTGTGGAACACGACCGATCCTTCCAGTGAGGCCTTCCAAGAGGCTGGTAACTGGGTGGGTATCCTCTTTGCCGTACAAGCTGTTGGTTCTGTTATCTGGGCTGCCCTGCTGCCACAGTTCAAGAATACCAAACTGGCTTATTCCGTCAGTCTGGTGATTGGTGGTATCGGCTTTGCACTCGTACCGTTCATCAGCAACCAGTATCTGCAGTTCATCCCGTTCCTGATGATCGGCTGTGCATGGGCTGCGATGCTCGCCATGCCGTTTACGTTCGTTACGAACGCCCTTCAGGGCTATGGCCACATGGGCGCTTACCTCGGACTCTTCAATGGCACCATCTGTATTCCTCAGATTGTGGCGGCCCTCTTGGGAGGTGTCATCTTGACACTGGTAGGTGGCCATCAGTCGACGATGATGATCGTGGCTGGCGTCAGCTTCCTCATTGGCTCTGTCTGCGTCGTTGGAATCAAGAAGTGATTTTCGAGGGATGAGGAGAATTCGAGGAGTGTGGAGTGAGGAGTGTGGAGTGAGGATACTCTGGTGGCGGAGGGTGATAGTACTACTCTGCTCTTTACATTTCTCACTCCTCACTCCTCACTCCTCACTCCACGAAATCCACGCTGCCAATCTGCTGACAGATCGGTACAACCTCACCTATCTGGACCTGAGCAACGGCCTTCCCCATAATCATGTCAACGACATCTTCAAGGACTCCAGCGGTTTTCTTTGGATCTCGACGTATGGCGGAGGCTTGGTTCGCTACGACGGCTATGGTGTCATGGAGCCCAGGCTTGACCTGAACAGCAAGTCTTGCCGGAGTATTGCCGAGGACGATTACCACAGGCTTTGGGTGGCTTTCGACGAGGGCATCAATATTATCGACCTGAAAACGATGACGGCTGTGGTTCCTGACCATCCAGATCTGCGAGAACTGCTGACTCTTCCTTCCATGAAGTGCTATCGTGATGCCATCGGCCGCATCTGGATCGTCAATGACCGTCAGGTCTCTCTCATCACCTTCGACGCTCAAGGACAGCCGGATCATATATACAACTACCCCCATCCTTGGAGGATGCTCGACATTGCCATCTGTGATGTCGATGGAAACGGCAAGCCTTGGATAGGTATCGACGGTGGACTCTATCGGTTGGTAGAAAAAGGCGGGAAACTGGTTCGGGAAGAAATATCGGCTGTGTTGAAACCGCTTCAGGATCATTACATCACCGACATCCTGAAGCGTCATCATGAGATCTGGATCACGACCAATCTGGGCCTGTTCCGTTATGACCCCTATCAGCAGAAGCTAGTAGAGTACCATCACTCCAGCGCTCCGGGAGCCCTTTCCCATGTGTTTCTCTCGAGTCTGGCAGTCACGTCCGACAATCGTCTGCTGGTAGGTTCTCTGTGTGGTGTCAATATCTATGATGACCAGACGGACAGTTTCACGGCATGGACCACGGAGAGCCCTATCCCGTTGAAGAGCGACTTTGTTCATTGCATCCGGGTTTACCAAGGTCATATCTGGATTGGTACAGAGTCGGGCGGTATTGCCTGTCTGGCACCGCAACGTCTGCTGCTGCGCAACTCCGTTCATACAGGCGATCCTCGTTCTCTCTCCCCCAATCCCGTGAATGCCATGTTGGTTGAACCCGACGGCCGGTTATGGGTGGGAACTGTAGAAGGAGGTCTGAACCTTCGTGAGAAGGGTACTGCCGACTTTGTCCATTACACAACAGCCAATTCAGGCTTGTCACATAATAGCGTTTCGGCTCTGGCTGCCGACAGTCACGGTAAGCTCTGGATAGGTACGTGGGGTGGAGGAGTCTGCCAGACAGAGATAGAATCGGGGGCGCGGGGGCGCGGAGGTGCGGAGGTGCGAGGTGCCCATCACATCTCTCGTCTGGAACTTCAGGGGGAATACCGGTGGCGTACGGAATTTGTAGGTGCGCTGGCGGTCGATTCTGTCAACGACGGCCTATGGATAGGCAGTAATGCCGGATTATATTTCTATGATTTCAAGTCGCGTGTGATTGAGGATCCGTTTGACGGATGCCGTAGCCTGACGGGAAACATCGGTGCTATCATCGACCGTGAAGGTTTCCTGTGGATGGGCTGCATGCAGGGTTTGATAAAAGTGGATCTCAACTCCGGACGACAGGGACACAGACCCTTTAGGCATGAACTGATCTCCCACAAACTGGACGATCCCGACTCGCGTATCGTAGACAAGATATCCTCCTTCTGTCTGACGCATGATGGTACACTTTGGCTGGGCAGCAACGGGTATGGACTTTATAGGAGGAGAGGAGTCAGGAGTCAGGAGTCAGGAGACAGGAGTCAGGAGTCAGGAGACAGGAGAGATGATGTTTTTGAGGCCCTGTCGACAGAGGACGGACTGGCCTTCGGTGGTGTCAAGGGTATCGTAGAGGATGTCAATGGACGACTATGGGTGACCACCCAGAACGGTTTGTCGGTTTATGATCCAAAGGCGCATGTCTTCTCCAACTATTTCGAGAGCGAAGGCCTGGTTAACCATCATTTCTATTGGAACTCAGCAGCACGAGACGCTTCGGGCGTGATCTATCTCGGCAGCGAAGGGGGACTGATAGAGGTGTTGGGTGAGAATACGGAGGCAAAGCCCAATGGTCAGCTTGTATTTACCCACCTCGTCGTGGATAATCAGGATGTCACTGCCGGCAGCGAATATTTATCGGAAGACATCTCGATAGCCAAATCCATCCAATTGCGTGAAGGAAACCGTTCATTCTCCATTGCCTTCTCTGCCCTGGATTATGGAAACGAGGCGCAAGCCATGTTCAGTTACAGGATGAAAGGCCTTGATGACGAATGGACACCTCTCAAACTGGGTGAGCACTCCGTCCGTTATAGTGCTCTGCCGGCCGGTCACTATACCTTCGAGGTGAAATATGTGTCATCCTTGTCAGCAGACCAGTCGGCCATAGCTTCCATCGACGTAAATGTCAGTCCTTCTTTTTGGAATAGCTGGTGGTTCCGTTCTTTGTTGGGCATCCTCTTTATTGTCCTCGTCCTTTATATATATAATAGGTGGGTGGCCCGTCTGAAGCGGTTGGAAGCAGAAGAACTGCTCAATCCGATCCGTCGTGTCCTGGAGGAATCGGAAGATCCTGCGCAATTGCAGACCCGTATCCAGAACATCCTCGACAACCAGCAGCGTTATAAGCACAGCGTGACGAAGAGCGTAGAAGCCGACAAAGAAGAGGTGTTGAAACGTTCCAAGCCGTTTATGGAACGTGTGATGGAGATCATGGAAGCCAACTATATGAACTCTGAGTTTGGTGTCCAGGAGTTCTGCGATGCCCTTGGCATGAGCCGTACGGTGGCCAGCAAGCATCTCAATGCCGAGGCAGGAGTTCCCGTCGGGCAGTTCATCCGCAACTACCGCCTGAATATGGCCAAGGAACTCCTTTCATCGAAGTCCGGTAACCGCAACATCACCGAGATTGCCTATAAGGTCGGCTTCAACGACCCCAAATACTTCACCCGCTGCTTCACGAAGATGTTTGGTGTCAGCCCCAGCCGCTCGGCTTTGTAAAGGTTTTCTCGCTTTCACTTTAGCCTCACTTGTCTTCCGTTCTGTTACACATCTGCTACACATCATTCTCCCTCCTCAATGTGTAACAGAATCCATGCCTATGTATTTTTTGCTACGAAGCCTTCCAACACTTTTTCGATGGCTTTCAAAAAAGTGTTGGAAGGCCTTCTAAAAAAAGGGGGGTAAACGCGTACTTTTTCTTGATTTATGTCAACGGGAGTGCTTTTAGTGGATAAAAAGCACAAATATTAGGTGTTTTGTGCACTAAAATCGTTTTGTCCACCTTATAAATCGTTTTGTCCACTTGATTTAAATCAAATTGTGTTACTTTTGCGAAAAATTTCAATAATATAACTTATTTAAAACCAAAAGTAATTAACAATGAGAAAACAACTAGTATTTTCTGTGATGCTAAGTCTCGGCGTTTTGGGCGGATTGACCCTCAACCCGATGACGGCAAAAGCATCTGTGCAGCAGGACCAGACTATCAAGGTTAGTGGTCAGGTTGTTGATCAGTCAGGTGAGGCGCTTATTGGCGCAACAGTCCGACTGAAGGGAGCTCAGACTGGTGTGGTGACCGACTTCGACGGTAACTTCCAGATAGACGCTCCTTCTAATGGCACCCTCGTGGTGAGTTATGTGGGTTACAAGGATCGCGAGATCGCCGTACGCGGACGCGCGAACCTTAATATTATTGAACTCGAGAGCGACGCCATGATGCTCGATCAGGTGGTCGTGGTGGGTTACGGTGTTCAGAAGAAGGCCGACCTGACGGGTTCTGTCAGTATCGTGAATGCCGACGAGCTGAAGCGCGTGTCTCACTCCAACATTTCTTCGATGCTCGAAGGTAAGGTGGCTGGTGTGCAGATCACTTCTGACGGTCAGCCCGGTGCCGATCCTCTGGTTCGTATCCGTGGTATCGGCAGCTTCGGCAGCACGGCTCCTCTGTATGTGATCGACGGTGTGCCCATGGGTACCAGTATCCGTGACTTCTCCCCGAACGACATCGAGACCATCCAGGTGCTAAAAGACGCTTCTGCTGGTGCCATCTACGGTTCTCGTGCTGCTAACGGTGTGGTCATCATCACGACCAAGGGCGGTAAGAAGGATCAGCCGCTGAAGGTGGACTATAAGGGCTACTTCGGTGTCGACCAGATTCAGAAGGGTGTCTATGACCTGACCAACGCTGATCAGTACAGCCAGTATCTCGGCATTGCTGCCGAAAATGCAGGTATCCCCGTTCCCGGTGGTTACAGCAAGATTGACGGTCGTTACTACTTTATGGACGACACTAATACCGACTGGCTGGATGAGGCCTTTAAGACTGGTATCCGTCAGAACCACAGCGTGAACCTGAGCGGTGGCGGCGTGAACAATACCTATAATATCAGTCTTGACTACTATAAGCAGAAAGGAACCCTTGAGGGAGCCGGTCCAAACTTTGAGCGTTACACCGCCCGTGTGAACAACACGATGGACGTGAAGTTCATCAAGTTCCGCACCAGTCTCGTCTACTCTCACTCTGATCAGGACAACCTGGCTGTGTCGAATGCCAACGAGTACGTCCAGGGTCTTTATGGTAACCTGGGTAACGTGCTGGGTGGCGTGCTGAACATGCAGCCCACCATCAAGGCCTACGACGAGTCTACTTGGGTGCTCGACGACAAGGTGGGCTCTGCCAGCGGCTATCGTTACGATGCCTATGGCTATGGCGTGTACTACGATACGATCCACGGTGACATCTCGGCCATGAACCCCCTGCTGGTGAACAATATGCTGACCCGTAATACGGTTGTCGACCGCTTCGTGGGTACGGCCTCTGCCGATGTTGATCTGCTCGACATGGTCGGTGTGAAGAGCAAGAACCACACGCTGACCTATAAGATCAACCTCTCTTACAGCACGACTTCTGCCAACGACAAGACTTGGATTCCTGCCTGGATCCAGAGTAACCGTGTGTATCTGGCTAAGGAGAACGAGCGTCTGACCAAGGCTCATCGCAAATATACCGATGCCCTGATTGAGAATACGCTGACCTGGGATGGTACCATGGGACTGCATCATGCTAATGTGGTGGTCGGTCAGACCTTCCAGCAGGAGAACACCAACACCCTGTCTGCAACAGGCGTTAACCTCTCTGAGCCTTATTTCCTGCAGTTGCAGAATGCCGGCGACTGGAGTGCCGACAGTTATGAGTACAAGCACACCCTGGCTTCTTACCTCGCCCGTGTGAACTACGACTTCGATGGCAAGTATCTCGTGTCTGGTATCGTTCGTCGTGACGGTAGCTCTCGTCTGTCCAAGGACATCCGCTGGGATACTTTCACCTCTATCTCTTTGGGTTGGCGTTTCGATAAGGAGAAGTTCTACCCCATCAACCGCGACATCGTGAATATGTTCAAGCTGCGCGCCAGCTATGGTGAGCTCGGTTATGAGGCTGCTGTGGGCGACTATGCCATCTACGCTACCATGGCCCGTAACAACATGACATACAGCTTCGGCAACCAGGCGATTACCGGCTCGGCCGTTTCCACTTTTGTTAACGAGAACCTCACCTGGGAGAAGAGAAAGACCATGAACGTTGGTCTCGACCTGGCCTTCTTCAACAACCGCATCGAGTTCACCGCTGAATGGTATAAGAACAAGTCGCAGGATCTGCTCTACGGTGTGCCAGTTCCCGCCAATGCAGGTGTGGCCAACACTTCTGTCACCATGAATGCCGCCTCGATGGAGAACAGCGGTTTCGAGTTTAGTGTTACTTACCGCAACCGCGATCATGCCCTGAAGCATGAGATCAGTGCCAACCTGAGCACCCTGAATAACAAGGTGACCTCACTCGGTTTCGGCACAGAGAAGTATATCACCGGCAGCTACATTACGGAGGTCGGTGAGGAAGTAGGCCGCTTCTATGGCTGGGACTATCAGGGTATCATCCGCACGCAGGAACAGCTTGACGGACTGAATGCCATTGCACAGGCTAAGGGACTGCAGGAGTACCAGCCCGGTGCAAAGGTGGGTGACTGCTACTATCGTGACGTGAATGGCGACGGCCAGATCAATGCCGACGACCAGACGGTGCTCGGCAGCGGTCTGCCCTCAGTGAACTTCGGTCTGAGTGCACACCTCGAGTGGAAGTTCTTCGACCTGAGCATCTCTACCTTCGGTGCTCTCGGATATCACGTGACTGATTACCTCTACAACCAGTTGAACTCCAGCTACGGCTACGGCAACAAGGATGTCAATATCCTCAACGCCAACCAGTGGGACGGTGGTACATACGTGAGCGATATCCCCCGTACCTATCTTTCCAATAGCGCCACATTAGCATGGAACGACCTGTTCTGCAGCCGTCAGATCCAGAATGCCGCTTACTGGAAGATCGCCAACGTAGAACTTGGCTTCAACCTGCCCAACAAGTGGTTTGCAGACTATGTTACCGGTGTCCGTGTTTACGTGTCTGCCCAGAACCTCCTCACCATCACTGGCTACAAGGGCTACAACGTAGACTATGCCGGCGGTACATTCACTCCGGGCTACAACTACTGCTCGTACCCCACGGCCCGTACCTTCATGGCTGGACTTAATTTTACGTTCTAAGCCACAGATTTCACAGATTCTCACAGATAAAGAGATTTACACAGAATATAAATGAATTAAGATATGAAACTACATAAGATTTCCTTGGCTGTCCTGTTAGGACTCGGCACGCTCACCTCTTGTGAGGACAAGCTGGACGTGTCTAACCCCAACCAGCAGACAACAGCTACGTTCGGCATGACGGCCGAAGATTTGGAGGAGAATGTGATTGCTGCTTACAACCACATTCGTATGGAGGGCACTTATGCCCGTGTCGGCTACACCCTCGACGTGTGCCGTGGTGATGAGGTATGGAACTCCTCACAGGTGTGGTACATGCCTTTCGACGACCTGAATGCTCCCTTCACCGACGAGATCGGTCAGTGGTCATGGCGCGACTGGTACTATACTATTAATGTATGTAACTTTACGCTCTCACGCTGCGGTGACGACAACAGTGCCCTCAGTGAGCAGATGAAGCATATTAAGGGACAGATGCTGTTCCTCCGCGGCCTGGCTTACTATAACCTCGCCGGATACTATCAGAATCCTCTTCTGATTACTGACTACGCTACCTATTCTTCTCTCGACGGTCTCTATGGCTCCAACAGTCAGCCCGAGGATAACGATGCCAATGCTCAGTACGACCGCGCCTGGGATCAGGTAGAGCGTGATCTTTCCGAGGCCATGACACTGCTGCCCAGCCGTGATGCAGGTGGTCAGTGGGCTCAGGGACGTGCCACCAGCGGTGCTGCTGCCGGCTACTATGCCCGCGCCCTGATGATGCGCCACAAGTATAGCGAGGCACTCACCGTGCTGAAGGCTATCATCGGCGGTCAGTATGGTACCTACAGACTGATGGCCAACTATGGTGACAACTTCCGTGAGGGTTCTGCCTACGAGAACAATGAGGAGAGCCTCTTCGAGGTGCAGTATTTGGACTACGGCTCACAGGGTACCGACGACGAGTGGACACCCGTGAACACCAGCCCGAACGCTACACAGGGTCATGCCATCGAGAGTAACTACGGTCCTGGCGACTGCGGTGGATGGGCTGACCTCTCTGCTTCACCCTGGCTCTATCAGCTCTTCAAGGCTGAGCGTACCACCAAGGGAAGCCTCGATCCCCGTCTCTATTGGACCATCGGCACCTACGAGCCTGAGTGGGATGGCTTCGAGTATGGCAACGTGTGTTACACCTTACCTATGACAGACGATGCGCCTGTGGTGACCAATAACAACTACGGCGGTCTGCCTATCGCCAAGAACACCAACCTGCGCACAGGTCTCTATGACAAGGTGGTGACAGGTCTGCACTGCGGTATCAACCTCCGCATGATGCGCTACTCTGATGTGCTGCTCCGTGCTGCTGAGTGCGAGAACGAGATCAGTGGTCCTACACAGCAGGCCATCGACTGGATTAACCAGGTACGTAACCGTGCTGGTTTGGCTAACCTGAACCTGTCTGATTTCTCAGGTAATGCTGATAAACTCTTTGAGCAGATTGCCAATGTGGAGCGTCCGAAGGAGTTCGGTTGTGAGTGGGGCCGTGGCTATGACCTCCTGCGTTGGGGCTTCTTCTACAATGCTGACCGTCTGCTGCAGATCAAGCAGCATGGCACCTTCCGCCGCACTAACGATAAGACAAGGGTGAAGGAGTCTGTCAACTATACAGAAGTTGGCGCCGATTCTGAACTGAAGAGTTCATACGACACTTGGATCCAGGGACATGAGTTCTTCCCCATCTATCAGGGCACACTCAACGACAACCCCAACCTCGTGGGCAACTCTGCCAACAACAGCAGCAGCAACGCCTCCTATTTCTCAGGTAAAGGCTGGTCCATCCATCCTGTAGTGAATCTCTAAGAATTTAAAGAAGTTAGAGAAATTAAGAAGTTAAAGTAGTTAAAGAATAATGATTATGAAATATCTAAATAGATTAGCAACGGTCTTCTGTTCAGCTGCCTTAGGTCTGCTGACGTTGACGAGCTGTGAGGGAGGTGACCTATACAGCATCGACTCTCCAGACTGGATCTCTGCCAAGGCAGACTCCATCGCTGCAGAAAAGGCTAAGAACCAGGGTGGCGAAGAGGAAATCGAAGGTATGCACGAGGATGTCTATACTGTCGGTGCCGCCGACTTTAGCACTGGCTGGTGGGCTGTATTCTCCAAGTACTACCAGATTCCAGAGAATGGTAAATGGATCACTCAGTTCAACCTAAACATCAATCCCAACGCATCGAACACCTATAAGAACTATGCACTCATCATCACCAACGACGAGGATCGTGGTGCTGCCAACTACAAGGAGTACGGAGCTATCCGTTATGACTACCAGCCGAGTGGAAACTCTGAGTGGGGTGACTATATCGACCGCAGTCTGGCCACGAGTACGCTGGAGTTTGCTACCGATACCGACACTGGTGTAGACCAGTTGGGTGGTAAGGTGACGCTGACCATCGACCGCACAAATGGTGGCCTGATTGTCACCATGGCCAATGGTAAAGTGACAAAGACCTACACACAAAATACACCACTGGCGAATCTGAATGCCGATGATAGCAACACGACTATCCGTGCCTTCCTCGTACCCGAGGGCTCTTGCATCAACTTCCTGGGTTCTACCATCGAGCCTATCGGAGGCTACACCTCTAAGGATGACAAGCTGCCTCTGTCGATGTCACTCAATGGTGTGCCCAAGAAGGTGCTCCAGGGTGTAGCATTTGAGGAAGCCTTTGCCAACGTGACGGCTACTGTCCAGTTCGAACAGGGTGTATCACTGGATGTGAAGTTTGGAGATCTGACATTCGAGGTCATTCCCGATATGAACAATCTGGGTCAGAAGACGCTCGTGGCTGCTTATGCCAAGACCTTCAAGGGCGAGGCTGCTGCACCCGTCATCGGCTACGCACAGTTCGACATTGTCGATAAGATGTACACTTCTATCGGTGCTACCGACAACTCTACAGGCTTCTGGGGTGCTCACTCAGACAACATCAAGGTGAACCCGGGCGAGACCTTCGTCAGCAGATTCACCAACTACACCAATGGTCAGAACAACTGGAACAACTTCGTCGTAGTGCTCTGCAAGGCAGACAATACCGAGTATGCAGTGGTTCGTGCCGACAACTATGGTTGGGGTGCTGGTTATGATAACAACCCGAATCTGACGACCAGCGGTGGCCAGAGCGACTGGGGTGCATGGCTTGCTGCCATGGACGGTGCCAAGGTGACCACCTATGTCACGAACAATGGGGACGGTTCAGCAGACGTTGTGGCTATTATGGAGGGTA
>JAEEGI010017131.1_pt1 | contig 14907 bp, 10 predicted proteins | sample 8958751 | NCBI WGS metagenome assembly JAEEGI01 (sample SAMN16246545, study PRJNA631951) | gut metagenome | biome: gut microbiome; feature: rumen; material: KS-attached | host: Bos | place: Iran: Karaj | collected 2018-10
ATGGTGTCGGTCTGTTCACCGCTAACAAGGTCTGTGCTCAGCTGGGCATCGACAAGAACAAGAAGTGTGACGACCTGACTGAAGAAGAACAAGGTAAGATTCGTCATCTCCTCGAAGACGAATACTCTGTGGAAGGTCAGCTCCGCGCAGAAATCACCTTGAACATCAAGCGTTTGCAGGATATTGGCTGCTATCGCGGCATCCGCCACCGCAAGGGCCTCCCGGTCCGCGGTCAGCGTTCCCGTACCAATGCCCGCACTCGTAAGGGCCCCAAGAAGACTGTGGCTAACAAGAAGAAGTAAGGAGACTCATCGTGGCTGAAGAAGAAATCAAGGAAACTGCTGCCGCTGCTGAAGCTCCGGCTGCAACTGAAGAAGTCAAGGTTAAGAAGGGCAAGAAGCGCATTGACATCCAGGGCATCGCCTGCGTGTTCGCTTCCTTCAACAATACAATCGTTTCTATCACCGACGCTCGCGGTAACGTGGTCGCTTGGGGTTCCCCGGGTAATTCCGGTTTCAAGGGTTCCCGCAAGAGCACGCCGTTTGCTGCCCAGCTTGCTGCTGAAACCGCTGCCCACAAGGCATTCGACCTCGGCATGCGCAAGGTGGACGTTCGCGTTAAGGGTGCTGGTGGCGGCCGTGAATCTGCCGTCCGCGCTCTCAAGAATGCGGGCCTCGAAGTTCTCTCTATTCGAGACGTGACGGGCATTCCGCACAATGGTTGCCGTCCTAAAAAGAAGAGAAGAATTTAATCCAAAGAGGTATCGCCAATGATGTGGAAATCACTTCAGATGCCGCGCAGCTTCCAGAAAGTGGAAACCGGCGAAGACGGCCGCTACGCCAAGTTTGTCGTAGAAGCCTTGGAACGTGGTTGGGGTATCACCCTCGGCAACGCTCTCCGTCGCGTGCTCCTCTCCTCTCTGCAGGGTGCGGCTATTGTCTCCGTGAAAATCGAAGGCGTTGACAAGGAATTTTCGACGATTCCGGGTGTGAAGGAAGATGTCACCGACATTATCCTGAACCTCAAGAGCATCCGTGTAAAGCTCCTGTCTGATCACGACGAAACCCTTCACCTGGACATGTCCGGTGATGGCGAAGTCACGGCCAAGGACTTTATGGACAATCCCAATGTCACTATCCTGACTCCGGATGTTCACATTGCGACATTGAACGGCAACGCTTCTTTGTCGCTGGACGTGAAGATCTCCTGCGGTCGTGGTTATGTTGTTGCCGACGAACTCAAGGACAAGGACGCTCCGATTGGCGTTATCGCCATGGATGCGAACTTCAACCCGGTTCAGAAAGTCGCAATGCACATCAGCGATACCCGCGTTGGTCAGAAGACGGACTACAACCGTCTGGAACTTGAAATTACAACAGACGGTTCCATTGACCCGGAAGACGCTCTTGCATACGCTGCAAAGCTTCTCGTGGATCACTTGGAAATCTTCATCAACTTCGAAGGCGATCTCGAAAGCCCCGAAGAACTCGAAATGGATGAAGAACGTCAGCGTATCGCCAACCTCCTCCGCATGCGTGTGGACGACTTGGAACTTTCCGTTCGCTCCAGCAACTGCCTCCGTATGGCAAACATCCATACCATTGGCGAACTTGTGCGCAACAAGGAAAACGATATGCTCAAATACAAGAACTTCGGTAGGAAGTCCTTGGTTGAACTTAACGAGGTGTTGACGTCGATGGGCCTTTCGTTTGGCATGGACGTCGATGATTACTTGAAGGATTAAACATGAGACACGGTGTAAAAAACAAGAAACTGGGTGTTAACGCCCAACACAAGCGTGCCATCCTCCGCGCCCTCACCACTTCCATCATCGGTAAGGGCATGGAATCGGATCAGAACAAGCGCTATGTGCGTACCACGCTCCACAAGGCTAAGCTTGTGCGTAGCTGTGTAGAACGCATGATTACCTACGCAAAGAAGGGTGACCTTTCTGCCCGTCGTGAAGCTGCCCGCTTCATTATGGACCCGAAGGTTCTCCAGGATTTGTTCAACACGATCGGTCCGCGTTATGCAAACCGCAACGGCGGTTACACTCGCGTGCTGAAGCTCGGCCCGAACCGCGCCGGTGACGCTGCTGAAATGGCCATGATCGGTCTCGTCGAAGACGAAATCGTTGCCAAGGCCAAGAAGGCTTCTGAACCTGCCAAGGCTGACGCTGCTGTTGACATGGTCGAAGGCGAAGGCAAGTCCGCTAACTAAGATCAAAGTCGCTTTGAAAAAGGCACGGCTTATATGCCGTGCTTTTTTGCATTCTAACAATCATTGACCAATAACCAATGATTAAATTCTTAGTTCCAAAAACTTATTCCCGTATTTTTTGTATTATTATATGACCTAGTTTTCTTTTTTCTCAACTGTAGAAAAGTAATATGAGATCTTTTTTTGTCTGTATCCTTTTGGCATGTGCATGCGTATTTGCGTCGGAATCGATGTTTAGTGGATCGGCTGCAAAAAGCTTGGTTCTTGGCGAAGGGTCATTAACGCGTGGCGCCGCATCGCTTACGCCGATGTATGCCGAAATGACTGTCGATTCCAATTACGTGCTTGGACCTGGTGATTTTTTGGACCTAATGCTTGAGGACAAGTATCTTTCTATCCAGATATATCCGGATGGGAGCGTGGCCATCGAGGAATGCGGTGCCGTCAATGTGGGCGGAAAGACGTTCGGCGAGGCGCAGAAGCTCATCTTGGATCTTGTTTCGAAGCGCTACAAGCGCGAGTTCTGCTTTGTGCAGCTTGCGGCCCTCAAGAAGTTCCGCGTGAACGCAATGGGCGCAGTCGGCCTGGTGGGCCAGCATATTGTCGATCCGCAGACGAGACTTAGCCAGTTCATCCGTGCAATCGGCAACCCGCTTGCGAACGCGAATACCGAAGACGTACAGGTCATCCGCGGCAAGGACACGATTCACGTAAACTTCACGGCGATGACGACGAACGGCGATTTTGAAAAGGATGTCATGTTGGAGCAGGGCGACAAGGTCTTTATCCCGTTTATCCCGATGGGCGATAATGTTTCCCTGATGTTCCCCGGATTCAGGACAAGCGTGGCCTACCGTGCGGACAGGACGCTTCAGGATTACTTTGACTTGGCGGGAGCGAACAGGATGCACAACTTCGGCTACAAGGCGGTGTGCGTGCGCGAACCGGGCAAGGATCCGCGCTGGATTACGCTTGCCGACATGAAGACGACGACCGTCGAGCCGAATACGGAAATCGAGTTCTTTGTCAAGGAACTGTTCGTGTATGTGGGCGGTGCCGTGAACTTCATCGGGCGATACGGTTACAACCCGACATGGCATGCCATCGACTACATTTCGTCTGGCGGTGTGAACACGATAACGGGTTCATGGAACCAGGTCAAGGTCTGGCGTGGTACAAAGCCGGAAGCGATTTCTATCAACGTGGCGACGGATCCGATTTTGCCGGGCGATTTCATTGAAATCCCGAAGAGCCATTACGAATCGTTCAAGGACTTCACCTTGTTCATGGCGTCGCTTCTGAGTGTGATTTCTTCTGCGTTCATCATTTACGTCAACTACAAGTAATTTATGGAAAAGCAAGAGTCTATCGGTTTTGCTGAAATCTGTCTGCGGATTCTGAATAACGACTTGAAGCATTTCAAGTTTGTTGTAACGTTTGTTCTTATCCCGACGATTATTGTGTTCATTGCGGTCATGTGGATCGTGAAGCCTAAGTATGCAGCATCGGCGATCGTCACTCCGCCTGCATCGACGCAGCCAATGGCGGGTGCACTTAGCGGACTTATGGGAGGCACCGGCATGACCTCGCTTCTCGGGATCTCGATGGATAACGAAGATGCGAATGCCGTGTGGACGATTTTCAATTCTTGGGAATTGCACGACATGGTCATCAACAAGTTTGACCTTGCAAGGCATTACGAGTTCAAGGGCAAGTTCCATGCGGACTTGCTGAAGGAGTTCCGCAAGAATTTTGGCTTCGAGATGAACAAGGAAGAGATGTTCTCTCTCTATTACAGGGATACAGACGCGAAACTTGCAGTTGAGGTTTTGAACTTCATGCTCGAAAAGGCCGATTCCTCGTTCAACGCATTCAAGACGAAGCAGGCGCGCCAGTCTAGGGAATATTTCCAGACGAGACTTGATTCTTGCGAACACGTGCTGGATTCCTTGCTCCATTCGTTTGTCGATTTTCAGGTGACGAACAATGTCTATGAACCGAACGTGCAGCTCGAAGCGACCATCAAGTACTTGAGCGAACTGCAGGCAATGCGCGAAGAAATGAACATGGAGATGAACTTCGAAAAGCTTGACCGTGGCGAAAACAGCAAGCGCTACCAGGAACTTTCGAAGCGCGTCAAGGGGATGAATTCCGCTCTTAGCAGCGCCCTCAAGGGCAAGCACAGCGACATCGGCCTCATGGAACTCAAGAAGTCTCCGCAACTTTATTCGGAGTACTTGCGCCGCGAGGCTGAAATCCGCATCCAGGAAGCGTTGTACAAGGTACTGCGCCAGCAGAGCGAACAGATGCGCCTGGAAGAGGCGAAGATGCTCACGAACCTCCATGTACTTGAACCGCCTTGGGAAAATGACAAGAAGATTTCTCCGAAGCGCGGGCTTATTCTTGTGTTTACGGTGTTCTTCACGTTCTTCCTTGCATCGTTCTTCTGTAACTTTGTGGAGTTCATGCGCTCGGAAAAACGCTCGGGTTCCAGGACTGCTGCCGAATGGAATTTCTTTGTCCAGAAAGTCTGCTTCTGGCGTAAATAGTTTTTGGAGAGTCAGGGCATGTTGGAGATGCTGTTTGCTCATCCAGAGTCAAGCGTGATGTTTACGCTTGCCATCGTTGCCTTGGTGCTGGTCTCCATTTTCAAGGAAGATTTTTTTCGCCCATCGACATTGTACTTTTTGGTGCAGATGATCATGCTAGGCGTTTCCTACATGCAGTTCTTGCCGATGATGTCGGACTTTAACTATTCGACATGGCTTGTGTGGGGCGGTGGCATGTTCTGTTTCTTGGTGGGCTGTTACATGACCGATTTTGCATGGCGTTCTTATGGTGGACCTCCGTTGCAAAAAAAGCTTTCGGTTCATGGCAAGTACAACTGGGTCTGTCATTTCTTTTTGAGTTTCTCGGCGTTCGCGTATTTCTTTGTCGGCGTTCTCGGCGTCATTTCGGTGACAGGGAACCTCGTGCTCTTGACGGACAATCCGTCGCAGTGGCTTACGGGTAAAGACAATGACGTACTCAAGTATGCGGATTTTTTTACCACGGGCGCAATGGTCGTCGGGCTTTTTGCAGTGGCGTCGTTCAAGTCGATGAACCCGGTGCGCTGGGTGCGCTATGCGTCGCGCTTTATGGTCGCATTTACGATTGTGCTTTCATTTATGACGTATCCTAGCCGTGGTATAAATATGCTTTGCATCGGCATGTTCATGATTTTGTTCAACTATCTGCGTGGACGATTCTCGTGGCGCTCGCTTGCCGTGGTGACGGTGCTTGTTTGCGTGTTCTTTGTGGCGGTGGCTACACTCAAGGGACAGTACGGGAACTCCGATGTGACCGACAGCAAGATTGCAAAGGAAGTGGCATTGCTCCCTTACAAATACGTGGCGAACAACTATTGGAATTTGGATTACGCGTTCAATCGCATGAGTGACATTCCCGAACATGAATGGACTTACGGTATAGATGCGTTCTTCGGCATTACGCACCTGATGCACATTGGTGACGGAATCCAGCAGAGCTTTGGTTGGGACTCGCCGTACAACGAGAGCGTGGTAAAATATACTGGGCTCAATACTATTCTTTACCTCTGGGACGCGTACAAGGACTTCGGGCTCCCGGGCATATTCCTCTTGCCATTTTTCTTTGGTGTGTTTTTTACGTTCTGCTACCACAAGATGGCAATTGCCAAGAGTCCTCTCATGTTACTCTTGACAGCAACGTTCATGTTGTGGATTATCCTATGGAATTTTACCACGGGGTACAAACAAAGTATGTACTGGGTGTGGATGTTCTTCTTCTTCTTTGTCTGTACTGTGAGCAGTGGCCGCACTATTTTGCCGCCTGACCCCGAAGTCGTCGGTAAAGTAGAAGAGAAAACAGTTTAGTGTTTTGTCATGCCCGACTTGATCGGGCATCTCCTTTTTTGCCGTCATCCTGACGCCGTAGGCGGAAGGATTCAGTGAATATTGACGTCATCCTGAACCCGCTTCTTCGTCATCCTGACGCCGTAGGCGGAAGGGTCCAGTCAAATCTAGTTATCGCATAAAACACTTTTTTATATAAATTTATATTGAAAAATTTAAACATAGGAAAACCTTTTATGGAAAATAAAGTGACCAAGTTTGGATTTGAAAAAAAGTCTGTTTAGGACAACTGTGTTATGGGTTATATTATCGATTTCTTGATAGACTGTGTGGTTATGTTGCTCAGTTGGCGGCATTTTTTAATTTTATTGTTAATCGTCATATTAGGCTGCTGTATTTATGAATTTTTATTGCCGTTGTTTGGCTAGGTGTTTTGAGTCATCCTCGAAACGAAGCGTAGAGGATCTATACATTTTTTTACTGTCATCCTGGAGGCCGAAGGCCGATAGGATCTAGCTAATTTTGGGTATGACATATAATGTTTTTTAGGGTGATATATGCCCTTGGACTTGTTCATTTTTCGCACAAATTTTGTTACTCTGTCCTCTTTCCTCGTTCTTTTCGCTGGGATGGGTTGTCGGCTAAATTGCCGATGCCATTTAAGCGTGTGTTTTAGTTGTCATGCCGCACTTGTTGCGGCATCGCCTTTTTTGAAATGTTCTCAAAAGTTTATACAATGTTACTTGGCTTTATGTGACACTTTGTTTATATTTAAATTGAATGTTTTTCTTGTGTATCTTGTCTGTTTTAAAACGACAAGGGAGGGATTTTATGATGGGTGGAATTTTTAGGCTGATAGTGGCTGCGATGTTGACTCTCATGTGCGTAAGCATGTGGGGATGTGGGGAAGATTTTGAACGGAAATGGGGCTCGATAGAGTGGTCTTCGCCTAGGACTGTTGGAGGTGTTATTGTAAGCTTCCCATAATTTATGTGTGATGGGAGTCACGTCGGTTTGAGGATCGCTGAGAAGGAGTTTTATGCCATTCTTGAAATACAGGCTTTTGAATACTATAGCGTTTACGCTTGCGTGCGTAAGCATGTGGGGGTGCGGACTGTTCGATGAGGACGTGAATCATGTTGTGGATTCGGAGAGGTATAACGGTATTGTCTTTGCCATTATCGATGATTCTTTGGCTCTCGAAACAAATGGTCGTAGATGGACGGATTACACGGAACATTGCGACTATTGGGAAGACTGCGAAACAGGGACTATAAATCAGGGGGTCTTCCTTGTAAATTATCGTAATAAGCAAAAGCCGTTATGGGGTGATACGATTGATGGTGCGATAAGTATTGTTTATGGTTATTATCATGACTCGTCGGCTATGTTTTCTAATGCTGATGGTGAGTTCGGTTTTTGGCGAATTGGCGAGAAGCCTAGGGTTGTTCGTAAATGGAATTGCGAAGCTCCGTGCGAATGTAATCGTGAAAAATATGGTCGTCCTTGGACTGAGGGAAATGTATTGCTGAAAATGGTGCAACAAGATGGTTGCCCTTATGCGGTGCTGGATACGTTGACAGGTAATGTGACGAAATTGGAATTTACGGGTGATTATGCCTGGCTAGAGGGATGCGACGACATTACGTACGTTGATGGGGATATTATCTGCTTGAAACGATTGGCTGGTGCCATGGGTGCTATAAGTTTGCTGACTTCAAAAAGTGTTATAGATTCTTTGGAAAATACGAAAGAAAGAGATTTTTTGGGCTATCCTCCAATATTATACGGGAATTTTATGTTGGTGCAAGTTTATAGGAAGGATCTACTTGGAATTAGAATCATGCTCAAAGTGAATAAAAAAGGGTTTGATCTTAGTTATCCGGAAATGTGGATGAGTAGTAACGTTTTCGTTGATTCGTCAGGGATTTCTGTTGGCTATTCTTCTGAGGACTTGGCTGTAACAAGGTAAATAAAGGAACATTTTATGCGTCATATTGCTGTGCTGGCCATCATCGTGGCCTGCTATTGTGGAATATTATCTGCCGCGAAACCGATGGAAACGTTAGAGCGCTACAATGTAGTCCTTGTTCACGGAGCAGCTCCCGAAGATCAGGGGTTTGGAAGCGAATGTAATGGCACAATACATGATGCTTACGCAATAGCTTCTAATAACATCACTAAATCTGATTCGACGATTGGTTCTCGTCTAGGAAGTGCGATTGGAATGCTGGGTGACTATGATAGGACGTTTAATCCGAATAAAGATGAGGATTATAATAAAAAATCTGCAAAGAAACTTACCTTTTGGTTAGATTCTGCGGTATTTGAGGATTATCAGTACCGAAACGGCGAAATTTTCATGGACTCAGTGAATGTATTCAGTTCGCCATACATATATCTTCAACGTGCGTTCACGAACCCTGCGGAATCCCCCGCCCACAATGCTCATGAAATTGGTGACAGGACATGGAAAGGAAACAACAAGTGTTCCGTTCGCCGTTCCCTTATTGAGGAGGCTCAGGAGGTTCGGGCTGGTGGGCAAAATAGACTTCAACAGTTGAGAACGAATGGTGTAGATGAATACCGTACCATCCCTTCCCGCAACATCCTTATTGCACATAGCATGGGCGGTGTGGCGTCGCACGAGTACGTGACCGACACAAGTGTCTATAACGATGATGTGGACAAGGTCATCACGTTGGATTCCCCGCATGAGGGAACGGGTAGCCTGAACATGCTACTGGATATGCGCGATTACCTTCGGCAATATGCGGAAGCCCAGACACAGTATATGTTGATGTCCATACTTGGAATGTCATATTGTGCAATAGCAAAGGAGCCATATACGGCAAAAATTGCTCTTTGGTTGTTGGCCCCTTCATTAGGGGCAAGTACAATAGAACGGTTTGTAACATTTTTTGTAGATATAAAAAAGCTAAAAGATGAATATGGTTTTAAAGCGGAAGATCCGTTGACATCCTATATTGAACCTGAAGCTCCCGGTATTTCTGCGTTGATTAATCGGCCTTTTAACGAAAACATGCCAATGATACGACTGTTGGCGGGAAAGGGTGGCTTGACGTTTTCTGACCCGAATAAAGGGGCTCGTAATTTCTTGAATATTTTTATTCCCGAAGGCGTGTCTACGTCGGTTATGAATATGATTGAGCAATTAGAAGGCGATGGTTCGGCTTCTGCAATCTATACGAACGTGGTGACGGGTCTTGCTCTGGGAGTTTTTGGTGGAATTGCCTTGCAGGATGTCGGAACAACGTTGGTCCCCGAGTGGTCAAGTTTGGCCGATTCTACAATTGCCTTTAAAGATCCTAATGCTGATGTGAGAAAATTTACTTACGATGCAGCAATGAATGCGAATTCTAAAAGTGCTACAAAGAAAGCTCTTCGCAATGTCGCAGAAATTACAGGGGTTGTGAGTGGTATTATTGCGGCCGATATTGCGTTGTCAGCATATCCTATAATTCAGTTTGCTACGAAGGTGGCCATAGCTACAGCCGGAGCTACTTTGTTTGGTTACGACTTGGCTGAAACGGGAGTTTCAGATCTTATTGATTCCCACGAAAATGCAAAGGCTCGCCGCATGCTTGATACGCTGTATTCCGCGGAGTTTTCTTACTCGAAAGCCGACGGTGATAATGAATCGGGTAAAATCCGGCTCATGGAAGATTTCCTCTACGAGCGTCCTTTCGTGAATTTGGCTCTATCTTTGTCTGATTCCGTGTTGCGTTCTGTTGATCCCGGCTGCTACTATGAAGCTGACGATGCGAGTAAACAGCAACTTTGCGAAGTCGGTCTGTACGGCAGTCGTGATTCGATTGTCGTGAATACGCATGTTATTGGAGATTCTACTGGGGCTGGCAAGGATTCCGTTTGGTATGATACGACTCACGTCTATAATGCCGTGGCCGAGAGGCTCGATTCAATCGGTAATGTTGTTCGTGATTCATCGGGTAAGGTTGTTTACGACTCCGTTTATTACGGCACTTTCGAACAGCGGAATTATTCCGATTTCCGCAAGAGTCCGCTGAAGTTTAAGTCGGAATCGGACTGGTACAAGGTGGGCGTGAAGGTGGACCGCTGGGAACGCGTGGACGGCTTGAAACCTAATGGCGACCTGGCCCCGAAAGGCGTCCCTATCCGTCATGTGGAACGTTACAGCGTGCCTGACATTGTGGTTGATGGCTTTATCGAAAAGTATTCGTTTGTCGTGGATGACCTGATGCCGCACCGCATGCGTCAAATCAAGATGACGTTCAACAGCAACGAAGAGGTTGCGTGGGAGTGCGATATTACTAAAGCGGAAGACGATGCGACGGCCTGTGATGTTTACAGGCGGCTTATCGGCAATGCGTGGGAACGGATTGTTTTCAGCGATTCTGTTGAGGTGACGGATTCGTTGGGCGTTGTGCATAAGGTCCTGAAAAGCGATACCCTGAAAACAGTCAAACATCCCATCAAGAAGAACGGCCGTTTCGATTTCGAAGCCCGAAAGTATTTCGGCAACTTGGCCAATATACAAAAAGATAACCAGAATACGGTCATGATTTCGATGGTGAACAAGATCGGGCTTTCGAACACGCAACGGTTCTATTACCTGTTCAAGGCGACCGCCAACATGCTCAAGCCGACATGGCCGCAGCATGACGTTGTCCTGAACGCCATCGACGGGTTCAGGGCGTATGTCTCCGCGTTGGACTATCAGGGCTTCAGTGTACATAACGCTAGCGATGCTATTTTCTTCGATCCGCTTGGTACTGCATCGCAGGTGGGTGATACTTTGCCCATGGTCATGACGGAATTCCAAGGCACGAATGCCGAAGGCAAGGATACTTCCAGTGCCGTGTTTGCATCGAATCAGAATGTCTCGAAACCAGTAGAGGGTAAATATCGTTGGGTCGTCTATGCGAGCGTGAGCAATACCGCCAATACCAACAAAACCGACAGTTACGAGGTGCACTTTACTGTAGATCGCACTGCCCCGGCGTTTACGCTCACGTCTGACGCAATGATGAACCCCGACAGCTCCATGTTCATCACGCGTTTCAAGTGGGCGGGCAAGGATTCGGCGGACAATGCGAACGGTTCCGACATCCGTGCGATGCGTTGGACGCTCGAAAAAGCTACCGGCCAGCTGTCGGGCGGTTCTGCGACATCCTTTACAAAATATGCAGAGCTCCCGGCTCTTTACGACGTGGCCTCGAACGAGTTTGCCATCGCCTGGGACAAGGTGCCGCAGGGCAAGCGGGATTCCATGGAAAATGGTCTTTACCGCATTGCCGCCCATGCTATTGACTACGCCGTCCCGAATCTTGACGCTTACCATAAGGTGAACGCTCTCGTGGATTCAATTTTCTCGAACCCGACGAATTTGTCTGACAGCCTCTGGACTCGCATCGGTTCCCTCGGCTTGAACGACACGACTATTTACGCCGAGTTCCGTGTTGACACTGCCGCTCCGGTATTTACGTTCCATGAAACACGGGCGGTCACCGCCGCCGATACGGTGAATTATGGCACCTACGTGAATCTGTCTGGCAAGTACGATACGCTCCGCAAAAATGCTCCGGCGCGCGATTCCAGCTGGACTTATATTTCCAAGGACAGCTTGTTGCAAATTGGCTACACGATCATGGACACCCTAAATGGCCTCGATTCCGCCGCCGTGACCGTCGGCTGGAGCTTTGTCCATCTCCCGGATACGAACGTTATCGACCGTGCAGGAGATTCCGTGTGGGTGTTCGACTCGCTGGGCGGAAAATCGTCCGGCACCTGGACCGAAATGGCGGGTCTCCGCATGGCCGACGGTGAATACAGCGTCCGTGCAGTCCTCCGCGACGCGGCGAAAAATGTTCGCCATGACGTTGTCCCGAAACGGGTCCGCGTGGACCGTACCGCCCCGCAGATTGTCGGGCTGACAAGCAATCATCTTGTGTATATGAATACGGATGGCGATTTCTCCGAGACAATCCTCGTTTCGGAAAGCGGCGACGTGGGCGTGAACCGCACCGGCATGCACTGCAGCTACCGCGTCCTCGGCGGTTCGGACACTTCCTGGCACGAAATTCGCAAGGATGGCCGCAAGCTCCTTTCGGAAGATTCGGTGATGTTCGTCATCGACAAATCCGCCGTTGATACGTCCCGTGGCACGCGCTACCTCGAAGCCGCCTGCGTCGATGCCGCCGGCAACGTCTCCGTCCGCACGGACCTTTTCCACGTGGGCGCCCGGTTCCCGCAGATCACGTACCCGTTGCCGGACTCCATCCAGAGCGACCTCGAATTCATTCCAATCGTGGGGATCGCGCCCTACGCAAGTTCCGCGGATTCGCTCTCGTCCGTCTATCGCCTCCGCTACCGCACCGGTAACGATACGACATGGAGAACGGACAAGGTAAAGGTCGTCGCCGCGAACCGCTCCACGGGTGCGGACAACGTTTCACGCGTGTCGCAGAACGTCGAGGGCGTGCTCGGCTACCTCAGGAACGAGGGCTTCGGCAGCGAGGAAAAGATTACGGTCGAACTCGCCATCGCCTCCTGCGAAACCTGCGACGACTGGGCCGCAGTCACTACAAACTTTGTCGTAATCCCGCCCGACACAAACTACAGCAAGCCCGCGGTCGAGTTCGCCGTCACCCGCAACGGCTCCGACGTGACCACCTTCAAGACCGACGACGGCCCCGTCGATATCTCCGTCCGCCTCAAGAACAAGTTCAACGGCAACTACATGCTTCGCGTTTATGCAGAAGATTCCAAACACCGCGGCATCTTCGACGCATCGAGGGAAAAGGTCTTCTACAATCCTTACTACGGAACGCCCACCGCCTCTGCCGATACCGCAATCTGGTTCTACGAAAAAGACGGCAAGTATCACCTCGCATGGAAAAATTTGGACAAGATAAATCTCAAGGTCGGTTACAACTCCGCAAAGTTCGGCGAAACCTGCAAAAGTGCCGACGCGAACCAGTCGCTTGCGGACGGCTGCTTGACGGAACTTTCTCCGATCGATTTCTCGTCGATTGCAAACGCCATGAATGCCTATCTGGCCGATTATCCCGAATGGATGCCGCCCGCGTATATCGACAGCACGATGACCATCACGAAAGATTCCGGCGAAGTTGTTCTGGAATCGTCCGAAGCTTTCCGCGTGTATGTAGAACGCAAGGATGCGACGGATACCACCACGTTGAACGTTCCGGTCTATTTTGGCGAAAGTACCAAGCCCGGATTTTACTGGGTCGAACACGTGGATTCGCTAGTCTCTCCGCTGATGACCGGCTGGACCGTAAACCCGAACGCGTACGGATTTGATTACCGCTGGAATGGTATCGCCACGTCGGGCGCGTACCCCTCCGGCGACATAACGCTGTATGCCGAAGTGACCGAGAACATCCTTGACAATCCTTTCGTAAGCGTCGTCACGAAAACGCTCAAGGTCGAACAGAAAAAGGCGGAATTGGTTGTTCGTGATACGTTGCCGGATTACGTGCTGCTTATGAAAGCTGGTTCTGGTACATCGTCCGCAGGTACATCCGATACGCCCGTCTATGAACTCGATTCCATGAAGGTTTATTTCGGGCTCAAGAATTCGGATGCTCGCGTTCGTATAAGCGTGCTAGGTTCTGCAAAAAGCATGGTTATTTTTGATGATGTGCTGAGGGCCCATTCTGGTGATTCCGCCTATTCCGTGAAATGGCTTGGAACGGATTCTTCGGGACTTCCTCTTTTGTCAGAAGGGAAATGCTATCTTAAATTCGAGGCCATGCTGCTGAATACGGATAGCGTTGTCAGTTCCATAAGTGTTCCGTTTGAGTACAAACTAGGACCTTCCATGAAAGACATGACTCCGGATGATCCCAAGGAATCGAACGAGTCGAGATTCTTTGTCGCCGAGGCGAAAAAGAAGGACGACAGGTATGTCTATGAACCGTATGCCGATTACCTTGTCGTGGCGAACATGAGCGGCTGGTACTTGCCGGATTCCCTACGTAATAAAACGTACAATGTAAAAGGAACTGTTGAAGGTTCCCAGGAAATTCTGGGATTCCGCCCGGAGCGCTTCAGTCTCGGCATCAAACGCCACAGGGATACGCTGGAGATGGTGATTGTGAGGCTGGTGCATTCGAATACGAAAGTGATTGATTGTGGTTCAGGATGGGACTTGGGCGAGTCAGACAACTGTGGCAGTTCTTCGATGAAACATGATAGAATAAAAATCGATACAGTAAAGTTCTGGGAAACAAAAAGATTTTTTGAGGGGGTTGATACAGTTCATTACCGTGATGCGGGTTTTTTCGATATTTACGAAAATGGTGTTTGTACAGATAGCACTTATATCGATGCTGTGGCTTGTACGAAGAAAACATGGTTTAATTTTAATGAAGAAAGGTTCTTAGCGTTTCTGCCTCTTAGTCGTGCTGATTTTGATAATTTAAAAAATAAGTGCGAATGGAAATTAAATAAATTAATTGGCCAAGAAAACTATAGATTGCCGTTTCCTGATACATTAGTCAATCCGTCAGGAATTCAGAATGTGAAAATGTTTTCTGACAGCTTGTCTGTTGGATGCAATTTTATTGAAAAGGATGGCTATCTAGATTCTGTCTGTGTTACAGGCGATGAAAAATACGATCCAAATAGAAGATTGTTTAATGTCAGACTGATAACCCCACAAAATGGATGGTTCTTTACTGATTATAATAAAATAAATGAAGATGAGTCCAATAAGTATTGGCAGAACATAAATTTTGAATTTCATTTTGAAATCCCCGATTCTTACTGGAATGAGCCTTTCGGCATG